>Ga0075021_10001300_pt1 | contig 12737 bp, 9 predicted proteins | sample ColStrG_CSR_2012_FD_72749 | JGI IMG/M metagenome (GOLD analysis project Ga0075021, IMG submission 72749) | Freshwater sediment microbial communities in response to fracking from Pennsylvania, USA - Cold Stream Run_MetaG_CSR_2012 | ecosystem: Environmental > Aquatic > Freshwater > Creek >...
GAGGAAACGCGCCCAGATGGGAAGAAGATTCTCGAGCGCCTTTCCCGGGATACCGGCGGCCGCCTGTTTGAGGTTTCCAAAAAACAGGCCCTCGATCAAATCTACGACAGCATCGCCGAGGAACTGCGCACGCAGTACAGCCTGGGATACACGCCGGATAAGAGCAATTCGCAAGCCGGCTACCACTCCATCAAACTGACGGTTAAGAGCAAAGATTTGACGGTGCAGACTCGAGATGGGTACTACGCGGAAGAGTAAGTCTGCGGCACCCAAGTTCCCTTGATAGACTGTGGCTTCCTCTATGAGGAGGAGCTGTGCTTTGGTGCGCGGTTCCGTAGTCGGCGTTAACTCTGAATAAAAGGCCGCTGAAGCGCATGGGACTCAGTTCGCTCGATCTGGGAATCATCGCGGTTTACCTGGTTGGCATTACTCTCTTTGGTCTTCGTTTCCGAAAAAGCCAGCGGTCGCTCAAAGACTATTTCCTTGCCGATAAGAGCATTCCCTGGTGGGCGATCTCGCTCTCTATCGTGGCCGCGGAAACCAGCACTCTTACTGTGATCAGCGTGCCTGGTTTGGCTTATGAGAAAGACTTCGCATTCCTTCAACTCGTGCTGGGATACGTTGTTGGTCGCGTTGTTATCACCTTCCTTCTGATCCCGCACTACTTTCGCGGCGACCTTTTTACTGCCTACCAGTTGATCGAGAGGCGCTTTGGAAAGAACCTGCGCTCTTTGACGGCAGGGTTGTTCCTGATAACGCGGGCGGCTGCGGAAGGAGTGCGCATTTACGCTGTTGCAATCGTTGTTGGCATAGCGCTGTCTGGCTTTTTCGGTGGACTCAGCGATTTCGCCCGTGACGTGGCGGCGATTGCCATCGTCACGGTTCTGACTTTGATTTACACCTTCGAAGGCGGGATGACGGCGGTCATTTGGACCGACGTGATCCAAACATCGATTTATGTGGGTGGAACAATCGTTGGGTTCTTCACTATTCTTCACCTCGTGCCAGGAGGTTGGGGAACGGTCGCCCACATGGCCGGAGATGCCGGCAAATTCCGCGTCTTCTATTTTTCCTGGGACTTTTACAAAACTTATACGTTCTGGTCGGGCCTGATCGGCGGGGCGTTTCTGACCACGGCTAGCCACGGCACGGACCAACTCATCGTGCAACGTTTGCTGGCCGCGAAGAGCATGCGGCAATCCCAGCTCGCCCTGCTGGTGAGCGGTGTTGCGGTATTTTTTCAATTTGGGCTGTTCCTGATGGTGGGAGCCATGCTGTTCGTTTTTTACAAACTGTTCCCACCGCTGATCGCATTTTCGAAGACCGATAGGATATTTCCGACGTTCATCATTACGAAGATGCCGCACGGAGTGAGTGGCCTGCTCATCGCCGCCATCCTCGCAGCGGCCATGTCGAATTTGAGCGCCGCGCTGAATTCTCTATCCTCCACGACGATTCTGGATTTTTACGCGAGGATTCACCCGACTGTGCCGGAGGGGCGACTGCTGTCTCTTTCTCGGATAGCGACCATCGTTTGGGGGGGCGTCCTATTCGTGCTCGCCATTTTGTCGCGCAGTGGAGGCAGGGTGGTGGAGCTAGGCCTCGGCATCGCCTCCGTCGCCTATGGCGCTTTGCTGGGGGTCTTCCTGCTCGGTGTATTGACGAAGAGGGCCACAGAATCAGGAGCCATGGTGGGCATGCTCTGCGGCTTCCTTCTCAACCTCTACCTATGGCTGTTTACCAAGGTTCCGTTTCCGTGGTACGTTGCGTTAGGTAGCACGGTGACTTTCCTGATTGGCTACAGTGCCAGTCTGCTGTTGTCGCGCTCGGAAGTCGGGTTCACGCCAGAGTCTACTTAAGGCTCTCCACGTAAGCGATCAGGGCCTTGGTGTCGTCCGGCGGAAGATCGATTGGCGGCATTCCCCCGGCCGTCATCTTCGCCGTTGGGTGCTTGAATAGTTCCGCGACCTGATCGGCGGAAAACTTCTTCGAGACGCCGACCAGGGCTGGCGCCGCAGCTGTGCCGATACCGCCGTCGCCGTGGCAGGCATTGCAAGACTGACCCTCGAAAACCGTCTTCCCCTTTGCCGCCAACGGATCAGACAGCGTTACATTGGCCGCCGCTAGGGAGGCGGACGAAAGCTCAGGCTCGAACGGCTGGGCCGCGTAAGAAGCCTCTTCCGCCTGCTGTTTCGCCAACTGCTGAGAGACTCCCGAGTCGTGCCGGTCCAAATACTGGCTGCGCAGTCCCAACCCCACTAGCGAACACACCACGAAGGCATAGGCAGCCATCGCCCCGGGCCGCCTCCATGGGCGGCGCTCGACGCCGCGGTCCAGGAACGGCAGCGCCAGAATGGCGACGATGAGCACGGAGGGAATGATCAGCACGCCGATGACCGAGGTCGAGCCGTGCCAGTACTTCAGCCACTGAAAAATTGGGAGGTAGTACCATTCCGGTCGTGGAATGTATTGCGCATCGGCGGGATTCGCTGGCGGTCCCACCTGCATGGGGACGAAGAAGCACAGCAGCCCGAGTCCCACGATCAGGAGCGCAGTCAACGAGAGGTCCATCAGCACTTGGCGCGGGTAGAAAAGCTCTGTCTTAAGCTTGGGGTGGTAAGGATCCTCGTTGACCGGACCGGCCGCTCCAGCCTTGCGAAACAATAGGATGTGCGAGGATACGAGGGCGAATATGGCGGCAGGAATCAAAAACACGTGAGCCACGAAAAATCGCGAGATGGTCAGGGTTCCCATCTCCGTGCCACCGCGCATCAGGCTCTTGATCGTCTCGCCAATCCACGGAATCTCACTCGCAGCGTTGGTCCCAACAGCGGTGGCAAAATATGCCCGCTGATCCCAGGGAAGCAAATAGCCCGTGAACGCCATCGCCAGGACCATGCCGAAGAGCGCGCATCCCGAGAGCCATAAGATCTCACGTCGCCCTTTGTAGGCCCCGTAGATGTAGGTCTGCGACAGATGCAGGAACAAAACGATAACCATGGCGCTGGCGCCATAAGCGTGCAGGCTGCGCAGAAATGCTCCCGCCGTGACTGCCTTCGTGATGTACGCCACCGTAGTGTGAGCGTGATCCGCGGACGGAACGTAGTACAACGCTAGAAACACGCCGGTAATGATCTGCGAAAGAAAAATAAACAACAGCCCTGACCCGAAGATGTAGGCGAAGCGTGCTCCACCGGGGATCGGTTCATAGAGCGCCGTCTTGAGCAGGTCATTCACACCCGTCCGGTGGTTTAGCCATGCCCAAAGTCCGGTGCTGGGAGAGCTGGTGTTTCCGCTGGGTTCTGGGCGCATTCCTCGTCAGCTCCTTTAACCGACCACTTCTTTATCCGCGACCAGTTGCCGGAAATACTGGAACTGCACCATGAGTTGGCCATTCTCGACCGAAGTCTCCAGCGTGTCCATTCCGCGCAGCGATGGCCCGCTCACGCGGGTCCCGTCGATGGTGAAAGTGCCGCCGTGGCAGGGACAAACAAAATGCCCCTTCTCCTTATTCCAAGGGACCGTGCATCCCAGATGTGGGCATACGGACGTCAGAACTCGAAGCTGCCCTTGGCCATCTTTCGTGATGTAAACAGCCTTTTCCGATACGGCCTTACGCCAACCATCTACCTGCTCAATCTGGATGGTGCGCATCATCGGCTCGGTCAACGAGGAAAACTCGCTGACCGAGCCGACCGGGGACTTTTTGAGTTCCGTGGTCCTGCGAATCAGAGGAAACAGGGCGAAGCGGAGGAGGGGCACCGACAACAGCGCACCCACCGAAACCGAACCCACCGCCATGAGCGCGCCCAGGAAAGAGCGCCGGTCCCCCTTGGGAAAACTATTCGCAACGGACTCCCGCGGTCTGTCGACAGACTGTCCTTCGCACTCAGGCATCAGCTTCCTCCTGGGAACACAGATTCCTCACCGACTTCAGGGATTTCATTGGCGGATTCTCGGCGCTATTTCGCCTTGGCCAGGCCTCGGACGTAAGCAACCATCTTCGTGATGTCGTCGGGTTGGAGCTTCGCGGCGAACGCCGGCATTTTCCCTTTGCCGTTGCTGATGACCGTCTTGAGAGCCCCGTCCGGCTGCTTCTGGACTTCTTCAGAGCGCAGGTCTTTGGCTTTCAGAGCCTTCCCGGCGGGGCTGTCGCCGCTACCGTTTGCGGAGTGGCACAGGGCGCAGTTGGCTTTAAATGCTTTAGCGGAATCGGTCTGACTTTGGGCCGCCGATGAGAGAAGCAGGCACAGGGAGAAGCCCAGAATGGCATAGCGGCGAAGAATTCCTTGCATTGTCGCTCCTTCAAAATTTGTAGTTGAAATCCGGCCTATCTCACCGGCCCTTCTATTCTAGCTCTAACCGTCGACTGTTATGCTTTTAGGCCGGTTGAGCCCCGTCTGCGCTACCTGTAACTCATCCCAGAGATGATATTTGGCTGCGAGCGCGCGGGATGTGACCTGCATCACTACCGCCCGTGCGCCTGTACGGCGACGTCTCGCGACCCGTTGTGGCAGCCAAAAATCCGTTCCGACGCCTTCCAAAATATTCAGCGATGATCGGCGCTTTATCCAAAATGCCTTGGAATAAAGAACGCTTATCTGCGCCATAGATATAAGTTTTAAGAAAAAATCCGATTACCCGCAAGAAAACTATGAGTTGGACTGAGTTGCTAGGGCTGCGTACTCTTGCCTCGCTGGGTAGCGGAGCAGTGTTCTATTGGCGGAGCGGCTTTGATCCCGCTCATCCAAAAGACTCAACATCTAAAGACTCAACGTCGCAAGTGTTCCGGAAAACAGATTTAGGACTGGGTCCAAGTTCGCAGTCCTCGCAGTTTGCCATCTCAAATTCAACCGAACCGAAGGAGCTATGCATGCGCGCCGTAGCCAAAACTAGCACTAAATTGTCACTGTCCCAAAAGTTTGCCCGATTAACGGGTAGACTGCGCGAGCCGGAGTGGCGCCGCTACGGAGGCCTTCTGCTTGGCGGGAAAATGCTCGGAATGGCGATCGTGCTCCTCACCATTGCCGTGGTCTCCGGTGTGTTTTTTGCTCACGCCTATGCGCAGACAGCACCCGAGGTTAAGGCTGCCGATGTGGTTAATCCGGTTAATACGGCTTGGACGCTGATCGCCGCCTTTCTCGTATTTGGCATGCAGGTCGGCTTCACCATGCTGGAGGCTGGTTTCTGCCGTTCGCGAGAGACAGTGAACGTCTTGATGGAGTGCGTGGTCGATACATGCCTTTGCGGATTGCTGTTCTACGCGTTTGGCTTCGCATTCATGTTCGCGCATGGCAACGGCTTTATCGGGTATCACTGGTTCTTCTTGCAGGGCGCTCCCGCAACTTATGAGACGACGGGCGTAGCGTTCCTGGCTGTATGGATATTCCAATTCGCCTTTGCGGATACGTGCTCGACCATCACATCGGGTGCCATGATCGGCCGCACAGGGTTCGTCGGCGACTTGCTCTATAGCGTGGCGGTTTCGGGGTTCATCTATCCGATCATTGGCCACTGGGCATGGGGCCCGGACGGCTGGCTGGCGCTCATGGGCAGCGACGGCCACTTCTTCCCGTCCTTGGGTATGGGCTTCCATGACTTCGCCGGTTCCACCGTCGTGCACACGATTGGCGGTTTCATCGCTTTGGCCGGTTCCATTGTCCTCGGCCCGCGTCTAGGTCGCACATTCAAACGCGACGGCGGGGCTCCCATGCTGCCGCATGATTTAACCATCGCTGTGAGCGGCGGCCTCATCCTGTGGTTTGGTTGGTACGGATTTAACCCAGGTAGCACGCTGTCTGCGATGGACTTCGAAGGCATCGGACGAGTCTCCGCCAATACCACTCTGGCTGCGTGCGCTGCCGGTTTGACGGCTATGTTCTGGGCTTACATGTCCAGCAAGAAATGGGACGCTGGATTTACAACGAACGGGTTCCTAGCCGGGCTGGTGGCCATCACTTGTCCTTGTTACTGGGTTTCTCCGACCGGCGCGGTACTGCTCGGTGGTGTGGCCGGCGTCGTGGTTGTTCTTGGAGTGGAACTCCTGGAATGGCTGCGAATTGATGACCCCATCGGCGCGGTTCCGGTTCACGGAATTTGCGGCATCTGGGGAACGTTGTCCCTGGGCTTGTTTGCCTGCGGACGTTACGGTGCTTCAGGCCCAACCGGACCGGACAACTCGGCTCCGCTGCGAGGTCTCTTTTACGGTGGCGGGTTGCAAGTGCTGAAAGCGCAATTCATCGGCAGCGCTTGCATTACTCTGGCTACGTTTGGAGTAGCCATGGCGGTCATGTATGCGGTGAATGCGACCGGCCTGCTCCGTGTTTCAGAAGAGGGCGAACTCTATGGCTTGGATCTGCACGAACACGGGATCTCAGCCTATCCGGAGTACGTTATCTCTTCCATTGGCGCACCCAGTGGCATGAAACAGTCGATTCCGGGATCTGAGGTCAGCACCATGGCCAAGGCAACACCCCGCGTCGCCAGCTAAGCCCGCTCATCACAACATCAGGACCGGAGGCAGAGGCCACTCTGCCTCCGTTTTGTTGTTTTACTCCCCGCGCAGTCCCCTCGCAACCGTCATCGGCAACCTCTGGTCCAGCGCCCGCCCCCTTTCTGAACCCCGCATTCCCAGCGGTTTTCCGCATAGTTTGCAGAAGAACTTTCAATGGTGGTCTTTACGAATTCCTTATGGGCGCACGTATAGAACAGTGCGCAACGCGAAGTGAGTTTCTATGTCTGCGAGTGTCCGCAACGGAGAATGCGATGACAGGGAATCACGCCGACTGGTTGACCGATCCAAGGACGTTGCGTTTCGCCGTCGCCGGTACGTTCGCTTTGGCGCTTATGTTACGCGTGCTTGCTGGCTTTCTGGTCCAGCGTCTGCTGCGAGTTAACCGCAAAAAGAGGAACTTTCGCTACCGCATTCCGCTGGCACGGGTGCACCCGCGGCCTCCACAAGGCCGCGGAACCGCTGGCACTGTGCCGTTTCCGAGAAACCGAGGGCGGCGCACGACTGCCAGCGTGAATCGGAGTGCGCCATGAAACGAGTTGATGCTGTCATCCGGCAAGAAAATCTGGAACGTGTGCGCGAATGCCTGACCGATATAGGAGTGGAAGGGCTCACGGCCATGGAGGTTATCGGCTACGGGCGGCAAAAGGGCCACACGGAAACCTACCGGGGATGCGAATACCGTGTGGACTTCCATTCCAAACTGCTCATCACCATCATTGCCCGCGACGACCATGTGGAACAGATTCTGGACGCCATCCTCGAGGGCGCGCGCACCGGAATGATCGGCGACGGCAAGATTTTTGTTTCGTCTGTGGAAGAAGTAGTTCGGATTCGAACCGGCGAGATCGGCAAGGCCGCTGTCTAGCGTTTCGCCGTCCTTAAACTTCATTTGGCCTGCATCAAGCACCGCGGTTGGGTGCCATTTCAAGTCGATCTAAGGAGGATCTATGAAAAGGGTAATCGAGGGAACGGCGCCCTGTGGGGCCGAGCGGTCACGGTGGTCGCGGCTCGCCTGCGGAGTTGCGGCTCTGCTTGCCACGCTGCTACTGGGAGGGGTGCTAACCCCCTGTCTCGCCGACGCTCCGCCTGCGCCCGATCCCGCAGGCACGGCGACCGGAGACCGGAACAGCACCCTCGATGCCGGGGGCAACCCCTTTGTCGTTCCCGCTCCGCCGGACCCCAGTGCGCCGGACTACGCCCAGAAAAAGAAGGACTATGACGATTATCAGGCTCAGTTAGCCAAGGAACCCCTGGCCGGCAAACTGGCCGACCACGTGGGCCACCTGAGGGTCAGCACCAACTTTTCCTGGACCCTGCTCACCGGATACCTGGTGCTGTTTATGCAGGCCGGGTTTGCCCTGCTCACCTGCGGTCTGGTGCGCAAGAAGAACGCTGCCCACCTCATGATGCTGAATTTCGCCGCGTACGTTTTCGCCTTTCTGGCCTACTACGCGGTCGGTTATGCCTTCCAGTTCGGTGCGGTTGCCATCAATGCGGCTCCGGCGAATCTCGGCGGCACGCCAACTCTGAATCATTTCCTGATTGGAAATGGCCTGTGGGGATTCCTCGGCGGCAGGGGCTTCTTCCTCTCGGGCCCTGGCTACGATGCCGGCAGCCTTTGTCTGACGCTCTTTGAGGTTGTCTTCATGGAGACGGCCGGCTACATCATCGTCGGCGCCATTTGCGAACGCATCACGTTCTGGGCGTTCCTAGTAGCCGAACTTTGCATGGGTGCCATCATCTACCCGGTCTTCGGCTGCTGGGTTTGGGGCGGCGGCTGGCTGTCGCAGATCGGCACCACCTGGAATCTCGGCCACGGCTACGTGGACTTCGCTGGCTCAACCGTAGTTCACGCCGTGGGAGGTTTCGCCGCTATGGCCTTGGCGATCATTCTTGGTCCGCGCCTCGGCAAGTACGGCTCGGATGGCAAAGTAAGGGTCTTTCCGGCCCACAACCTTGCGTTCGTCGTCACTGGCACTTTCATCCTTCTTTTTGGTTGGATGGGATTCAATCCGGGCTCGACGCTAGGCGCCTCGGATCTCCGCATTTCCGTCATCGCAGTCAACACGAATCTGGCTGCCGTCGCTGGCTCCGCTGCGGCCATGCTCCTGTGGTATTGGATGTTCGGCAAGCCCGACATCACCATGGCGTGTAACGGCATGCTGGCGGGCCTGGTTGCCATCACCGCCCCCTGTGCCTTCGTATCACCCACTTCCGCCGTTGTCATCGGGATACTTGCGGGAGTTCTGGTCTGCCTGGGCGTGCTCTTCAATGACCGGGTGGTCAAGATCGACGACCCGTGCGGAGCCATTTCAGTGCATGGCTACTGCGGCTGGCTGGGCGCGGTCTGTGTCGGTATCTTCGCAGACGGCACCTATGGCTCCGGCTGGAACGGGGTCGGTGCGGCGAGCTACCTTGGGCACGCGGGCCAGGGTGTTACCGGCTTGATCCACGGGGATTCGAGGCAATTCCTGACACAACTCCTGGGTGCCACCATTTGCGCCGTTTGGGCGTTTGGCGCTACCTACGGAGTCTTCTGGGCTGTAAACAAGGTCAAGAGCATTCGCGTCTCTCCGGAAGTCGAACTGGAAGGGCTCGATATGCCAGAATTCGGAGCGACCAGCTATCCCGAGGACGCTCCGCTCACAGCGGCAGCGTAGTCTTACTGGCATCGGTGAGGCTGGATCAGCCTCAATACCGCCCCGGAGGCAGCGCTCGCGCTGCCTCCGGGGCCAGGAGTCCGAAACGCGTCAGAATTTCTTCCGCAAAAATTCAAAAAGCACATAGCCGATCAACGCGGCCACCAGGGCAATTTCAAAATTGGCTCTGGTAAGAATTTCGCCGACGGCCCAAACCATGCCCCGGGTCACACCCTGTCCCGAGCGCTCAAATTCTCCCATCAAGAGATTGGCGTAGAACAGGAAGACGATGAAAGCTACCTCGATCAGTGCTCTCCAGACATGTCGCGTCATGGTAAGTTATCGACTCCGTGTTCGATGGAACAGTCGAGAAGCCCCTTAGGCAACGCGCACCGAGCGGCCACGTTGCGGGGCAGATCGCTCGCGTCCTACACGAGAATCATAGCCGCCAGCCGGAACAACACCGAGTAGAAATTTGAATAGGAGCAAGCGAGCTTCGGGTGGGTCCCGAAGCCCGCGAGACGGCATCCGCGTTTGGTATACTCCCTGAGTCGTCCTCGCGGCGGCGCTATCGTCTAGGGGTTAGGACGGAAGATTCTCAATCTTCAAACACGGGTTCGATTCCCGTTAGCGCTACCAATCTTTAAGCACCTTTCGTGATGGTCCCTCCTTTTTGACCCTTACGGTGGTGACTCAGTGTGTACGCCTGAACCGATATTAAAAACCATGCCGCCGCTGATCGACCCGCCTGCGATGCTGAGGCATGAATTGCCCAGCGAACATTCTCGACGGCTACATGACACCACAACAACTTGCCGACCAGCTCGGCGTCACGACACGCACCCTGCAGCGTTGGGAAGTACTGAGGATCGGCCCCCCTCGCACTCTGGCAAGTCGACGCCGGATTTTCTATCAGGTTTCGTCGGTGGCGATGTGGCTGAAGTCGAGGGAGCAGTGCAGAAGAAAGTAGCGAGAGAAAGAGGGGGCGAGGGGATCTGGTCACGATCAGTTTTGGTATACGCTCATGCCCAGGCCCTGATAGGAATCGAAGATGTGCTGGTAAATCCGTTCGCATTTTTGATCGTAGACTTCCTTGGTAAAGACCCTTGGAAGTTCATCGAGGACGGTTTCCACGGTAACGCGAACTGACGCCCTTGTGCTTTGGTGCTTTTTCCAGTCGAGGACCAGCTTCCCTTGCTTCAGGGTTTCCAGCAGTTGCTTGGCGACCTTCTTTACGTCTCGCTCTTCCGCATTCGTCAGCCTGACTTCCGGCTTCGTTAAGAGATCGAAGATGACGAGTTCTTCCTCCGTCAGTTGTTCGGAAATCCCGCGCTTGTCTTCTTCCGACAGCTTTCGAGCGAAGGCCGTCAACTTCGCGAACCAGCTCTCGATATTCGACGCGCCAGAGTTGTATTCATCAATCATCTTCTGAAACTCTTGCAGAAAGTCGATGCGGGTGCGATTGAGACGGACCATGCGGGTTAGCTTTTGAGAGATTGATCCGCGCAGCCTTTGAGCTTCGGTCGCCTTGCGGCCTTTCTCAAACTTTTCCCTGAGTGCCTCGAAGTCAATCTGGCTGAGGTCAACGTAGTTTGCAGTAGTCGCCGATGGCTTGATGACGTAGCCTTGGGTGGAAATGGAGTAGTCGAGCAGGCTGGAGACTTCGTCCAGCACGTCAGAAATGTCTGCTGCTGGGAGATCGGAACGAATCTTAGCCGCGATCACCGAGAAGACCTTGCAGAGGGCGCTGAACTCATTTGCTGCAACGTCGGGCAATAGAGACTTAAACAACCGATCAACACTCCCTGCCAATTGAAGGTAACGGCGTCTCGTGTCATCGTTAATGACCAGCGCAGCAACGGCGTCGTCTTTCAGTCTCTCTCGGTCGAAGCCACTGGCCTCTTGAATCGCGACGGGATCAACTCCGCGCTCTTTGCAAAACGTCTTCAGGTCTTCGATTGCACCGAGGAGCTGATGGAAGAGTTCCGTTTTGTCGTCAATCGGACTGTCTTCCGACCCTCCGGGCGTTGCCCCGTAGATAGCCAAGGCCTTTTGCAGGTTGCGGAAGATTCCGACGTAGTCAACAATCAACGCGCTCTGCTTGTCCTTCCAAACCCGATTCGCTCGTGCGATGGTCTGCATGAGCGTGTGGTTTTTCATGGGCTTATCGAGGTAGATCGTGGAGCACGACGGAACGTCGAAGCCCGTAATCCACATGGCACAGACGAACACGACTCGCAGCGGATCATCAGGGTTTTTAAACTTCGTCTCCAAGTCTTCCTTGACCATCCGCTTGCGATGCTTAGCGATGTCTAGAGTCTTCTTCTTGAACTCTTCGATCTCGTTCTGCGAGGGAGAGACCACGACCGCCATGTCGGTTGATCGGAAGAATTCGAGCCGTCGCTCCAGTTCCGGCCTGTCGTCAGGTTCAGCCTTAGCGAGTTCCTTCTCCAGTCTCGCCAACGAGTTCGCCCAGTGGGTCTGAACTTTGTCGTACACCCTTACGGCAGTGGCCTTGTCGATGGATATCACCATCGCCTTCGCCAAAACGCCGCGCCCCATGTAGTGCGCCACTATGTCTTCTGCGATCTTATCGATGCGTTCTTCTCTGGTTATGAGGTGATATTCTCTGGCGAATTCGCGCTCTAATTTTGCCCCTTGATCCACGCCCAATTCAGCTTCGTCGATGATCTCCGCAATATCGTTCGTCAGATTCTCATTCGTCAGCTGGAGTTCGGGGATGCGGTTCTCGTAGTAGAGTGGTACCGTGTTGCCGTCATCGATTGATTGCTTGAAGTTGTAGACCGAAATGTAATCTCCGAAGACTTCCTTCGTGCGTTCCTCTCCAGAAATCAACGGCGTGCCTGTGAAGCCGATGAACGCGGCGTTAGGAAGAGCGTTCCGCATGTTGAGGGCGAAAACGTCGTACTGGCTCCGGTGAGCTTCGTCGGTGATTACGACAATGTCAGATCTGCCCGAGAGCTTGGGATATTGCTTGCCTTCGTCGGTTCGAAACCTCTGGATCAGTGTGAAGACATAGCGGTGATCTTCCGCGTTCAGCAGCTGCTTCAGATGGTCTGCGCTTTGCGCCCGAACCCTGCTTTGTGTTTTTCCCAGAGATAAATTCGGAGGCCGTTCCTCATCGCCGTAGTGTTCTTCGCCACGAATATTATTGGTGCCGGCATCGGAGTTTTGAGAGTTTCCCTGGAGGCTTTCGTTGGCGCGGACGATCGCGCCAGGGATTAGGACGAAAATCAGAAACAGAGCGGCGTGTTTCATGACTCGCGGCATGACTTCGTTCCTCCACCATTCCAAGATCAAGACGTCCGAAATTCTGCTTGAATTCACACTGACTTGGCAAGGCGACCCAAAAATATCACGGCTAAGCCAGATGACTGTATAGTCCGGCTACTTGTAGAAATGAAATCCCAGCGTTCCCCGAAGTCCAGTTGTGGGGAGTTGGAAGCCCCACTGGAGTTTGCGGCAGATTATGAGCGGATGACGGGCTACTCTGACGTAACGCGATTAGGTAAGGTTTGCCGACTATCCGTCCAAAATCATCGGATCTCCTCACTTTTTCGAAG
>Ga0075021_10001304_pt1 | contig 12728 bp, 13 predicted proteins | sample ColStrG_CSR_2012_FD_72749 | JGI IMG/M metagenome (GOLD analysis project Ga0075021, IMG submission 72749) | Freshwater sediment microbial communities in response to fracking from Pennsylvania, USA - Cold Stream Run_MetaG_CSR_2012 | ecosystem: Environmental > Aquatic > Freshwater > Creek >...
GGCTTCGGAACATCCGGCTAGATTACACGTCCACCGTGACCAGGATCGAATGAGCCGAAACGTTTGCGCATGAATTCGACCATTGAGCTACGCCGTGAAATGCCCCAAATGCTAAGAGAGGCTGGAGCAATCTAAAGTCTCTCCAGCCTCTCTTGCATCACCTGGATACCTCCAGAACCCGCTCCCGGTTAGAGGGGGATGGGAGTGAAGGGGGAATCGTAGGCGACGTTGCTGGTCATTGGGTCGGTGGTCTGCACGTTGATGCCGTCGTCGTAAAGAACGGTCGGCAGCCTGTAGCCGGGCATACCGTTCCTCTTAAACAGCCCGCCGCGAACCGCGACCATCGAGTTAGCGTCAAGCTCGATGGCCTTGTTCAGATCATTGATAAGGATGTTGCTCATGATGTCTCTCCTCGAAGTTCAAAGTTGGGTTAGATGGTAAGCATTTCGTTTCGCTTGATAGGGATGCATCGAGCGTGCCAAGCCCACGCAAGATCCCAGGGAGATTTGTAAGTGTCGGATAAATCGCTCTTAATTTAGATGGCAGTCGGGCCCTTCTTGATGTGCCTTGAATTGTGTCCTGTCGAATTGTTGTGATTCCTCAATCACACTGCAAGGCACATGTTCGCTGGAGCCAAACAAGTCGGCCTCGTTAGCTCACGTGCAATGTCGCGGCCGGTTCAGCGGGCGGCCAACTTCTCTCACGAGTGGCCCGGCCGCGGCTGCAAAGGCCGTCCTTTCAATATTCGTCCCTCCACGAATCGCGGGAAGTCCTGATAGCAATGCGCCGGGAGCAGGTTTATCGTGTTCTTGTCAATGTGAATGGGAGTTTTTTCTTATGAGCACCCCTAGCACAAACGAAGCGAACCGTGCGGCAACCGAGCAGCCCGCCGGTTCCGCGATCGGTCCGCCGCCCGGCGAAGCCATTGAGAAACCAGACTGCGAGACCGCCGCTGCGCATGCTGAGTTTGAGAAGTCGCGCAATCGCGATGCGGAACTGCACTTGGAGGGCGAAGACGATAGCGGTTTGCACATCCGCGACCACGGCTTTCATATCAGCGACGACAGCTTGCCCTTGGCGGGTACCGACGGCAACCGTCCCAGAGGAACGATAGTCAAAGGCTGAAGCAAGACGAGTAAAGAACTATTGCCGTTAGATGTTCGCTGAAGGGCTCTCGCAAGCGATCATGGGTATTCATCGTAAGGACGCAAGGCACCAAGCCGGTCCGAATCTAGCGCGGTAACGTGTGAACAGTCTCCTCGTTTGGAGGCATGCGCCGACAAATAAAGGAGGCTTTCGGCAGGGTCAGCCGCAGCAAATGCGGTGTAACTTTGCGTTCGAGCGCGTCGTGCCAAACACTTTCGCGGGCGAACGCTAAGCCGGGACCGGGAACGCCGCTTCAAGCGGAGACAACAGCGACGACTTTCAACCGAGTTTGTTGTTGCATCGCACCATTGCGCGTTCATCACAACACGTTGCGTTGGCCTGTTTGCCCTGTATTTCGTGCGCCGGCGGGCCGATACTGTACGCTTGATCCGTGGAGGTGCATCGCATGACCAAAACTGCCGATTTTCAGGACTTTGGGTTGTACGCTATCACCGCGCAGGAAATTCGTCTGCTGCAGGCCGCGATGAACCAGCCGCACATAGCGAGAAAAGATCAGGAAGCGTCGCAGCGCGTGATTGAGTCGATATTGAGAATACTCAGAAGGCAACGAGCGCAGTTTGAGAGCATCGCAGTGGGTGACTGCTCAACGCCGGCGCAGCGGGCGACCGCCCGGGATCAAATCGAAAAAATTGGAATGCTTGAAGTGATTGCCGGCAGCGACATTCAAAGACCCGCAAACTAGGGCCTGTTCACACTTGTCTCATGAGCCATGAGACAAGTGTGAACAGGCCCTTGGCTGACGCCGATACCCTCGATTCAATAGGCCAACTTCAGGTGGCCAGTGCTTTGGTGAATCCCGGTACGGCGCGAATGTCGGTGTGCGATACTGCACAGACTTGCGAATCTCTGTAAGCGTACAATGATATATGAGCGCTCAGGAATGCAACGCAGGCGGGGTGACATATGCACGCCTCGACCATGCCTAGGTCAAATCAGCTTCTTGCAGCCTTGCCTGCGGCAGCATATCGGCGCTTGTTGCCTCACCTTGAAGCAACCAATCTCTCGGCTGAGGAGACTCTTTTCCAGTTGGGCCGGCCGTTACGGTTCGCTTACTTTCCGACCAGCAGCATTGTTACGTTGTCGTACGCCGTCGATGAAGATGGCATGATGGCTAAGGCATGGCCCGTTGGTCGCGAGGGGATGGTAGGGATATCAGCGATTCTGGGGAATCCAAAGCACGATAACCGAGCGGACGTGCAGTTTGCTGGACTTGCGTTTCGTATTTCCGTTGGCGCTTTGCTCGCCGAATTCCACCTCGCAGGTTCGCTGCAATCCTTACTTCTGCGCTATGTCTTCGCATTGATCACGCAGGCATCTCAACTCGGCGTGTGCAACCAACACCACTCACTCGAACAACGGTTTTGCCGCTTTCTGTCCCGCGCCCTTGATCGAATTGACCGTGACGAGATCAACGTCACCCAGGAACGAATCGGAAAGATACTTGGGGTGCGCCGCGTATCAATTACCGAAATTGAGTTGCGATTGCAGGCGGACGGCGTCATCGAGTATCGCCGTGGACACGTAACCGTACTTAATCGGAGGAAGCTGGAAGATCGGGCGTGCGCATGTGGAGGGATAATCAGACGTGCTTTTACAGCGGTGTCGGAATGAGGCAATTCGAATCCGCCACCGCCGATGCGGAGGCGGTTAAGAAGAAGGGTCGTGAGTGAGTTGGATGAATTGGAGTTGCGGTTCCGCGCCGAGGGCCATTCACTGAGCGAATGAATCAAATGAACGAAAGATCAAGATTATCGGAAGATCCGGTAGTGCTATTGCGGCAACTGAACTGTAAGCATGGATGGATTGTTGGACCGCACGGAAAGCGTTGCGCGCACTGCGGCATTGATGAAAATCTGCTTCCCGCTCTGATGCTTGCATGCGCACAAAGCAATTCGCGAAAAACCACTTGAAGCAACGCCAGACGCAGCCGCATCGGGAGATCCTCGCTCACGACGGCGGCTCGGCCGCTTCCGCGTTCATCGTCGGCCATCCAGACAATCGTTGAGCACCTCGTTAAGAAACGCACTCGAGTCTCCTGGGCCGACCGGTTGGCGACCCGATTCTGCAGCCGATACGTACTGTTCCGACTTGAACAACTGCGCATCCTGCACATAGCATCGTTTCTTCAGGCAGCGGCGCCCGCCGGAGGCTGGGTTGGAGATCAAGCGCGAACATCAGATCAATTTCTGGTACGCGATCGCGGCTGCCGCAATATTGCTGCTGACCCAGATGTGGCTCTCTGAATCGAGCCGCGTCAAGGAAATCCCTTATAGCGAATTCCAGCAACTCGTTGCGCAGGGAAAGGTTGCTGATCTTTTGGTCGGACCCGCCGTCATCTCGGGAACCTTCAAGAATCCGGGCCCGGGAGAGCCGTCGCGGTTTACGACGATCCGAGTTGAGCCTGGACTCGCTGAGACGCTCAGAAATGAGCACGTCGCGTTCTCCGGTCAGGCGGGCCCGGGCATCTTTCAATCGTTGCTGAGTTGGATATTGCCGACGATCTTCTTCGTCGCGGTCTGGATGTTGGTGATCCGCCGGGTTGCCGGCGCGCAAGGGGCGAGCGGTCTGATGTCCATCGGAAAGAGCAAGGCCAGGGTTTACGTTGAAAAGGACATCAAGATCACGTTTGCTGACGTTGCCGGAGTCGACGAAGCCAAGGCGGAGCTGGCCGAGGTTGTGTCCTTTCTGAAGGATCCGGCGAGCCACGGGCGCCTGGGGGCGCGGATCCCGAAAGGCGTTCTATTGGTCGGACCGCCGGGAACAGGCAAAACGCTGCTGGCGCGAGCGGTGGCCGGTGAAGCCGGTGTACCTTTTTTCTCGATTTCCGGATCCGAATTCGTCGAGATGTTTGTCGGGGTCGGTGCTGCGCGCGTGCGCGATTTATTCGACCAGGCGCGTCAACACGCACCGGCCATCGTGTTCATCGATGAACTCGATGCGCTGGGGCGCGCTCGCGGTTCGTTCCTGCCCGGAGGCGGCGGGCATGATGAGAAGGAACAGACCTTGAACCAGTTGTTGAGCGAACTCGACGGATTCGATCCGAGCAGCGGCGTCGTGCTGCTGGCTGCGACCAACCGGCCGGAAATTCTCGATCAGGCGCTGCTGCGCGCGGGACGCTTCGATCGCCAGATCCTGGTGGACCGGCCGGACCGCAAAGGCCGTTGCGACGTCCTGCGAGTGCACACGAAAAAGATCAAGCTGGCCGCGGATGTTCCGGTCGATGTTATCGCGGCCTTGACGCCCGGATTCTCCGGCGCCGATTTGGCGAATCTCGTCAACGAGGCCGCGCTGCTTGCGACGCGGCGCGGCGCCGATAGCGTAGCGCTTGAGGATTTCACCCAAGCGATCGAGAGGATCGTTGCCGGGCTGGAAAAACGCAATCGGCTGCTGAACCCTCTAGAGCGGCGCGTCGTCGCTCACCATGAAATGGGCCACGCGCTCGTGGCGATGGCGTTGCCGGGCATGGATCCGGTGCAGAAAGTGTCGATCATTCCGCGCGGCATCGGTGCGCTTGGCTACACCATTCAGCGGCCGCTCGAAGATCGGTTTCTAATGACTCGCGCTGAGCTCATGGATCGAATGACGGTGCTGCTCGGCGGCCGGGCCGCCGAATTCTTGATATTTGAGGAGGTTTCTACGGGCGCGGCCGACGATCTGGCCAAAGCCACGGCGATCGCCCGAAATATGGCCGTTCGATTCGGCATGGATCGAAATCTGGGTCAAGCAGTGTATGAAACGGAGGCGGCCCCCATGCTCGCTTCGCCGTCCGGCGCGGAGTGGCGGCCGCCCGCCCAATACGGCGAGGCGACCGCGACGCGGATCGACGAGGCCATTAGGGAGCTCGTCGACGTCGCATTCAAACGCGCGTTGGCGTTGCTCTCGGCGAACAATGCACTGCTGGGCGAAGCGGCTCGGAAGCTGCTCGCCGAAGAGTCCTTGGGCGGCGACGAGTTGCGACAATTGTCGGGACGCATTCGGCGGCCGGGAATCGAAAAACCGCCGCCGGACGACGTGGTGACGGCCGCAGCACGCGCCGGCTAAGCTCCAATTGGCGCCTGCAAATTTCGCCCACAGGCGGGTGGTCCTGTGGACCTGGGTCAATTTTGGTAAACTCGCATGGCTCGTCGCCAACAAAGAGGGTACGTCATGATCTCACTTCCCGATGGTTATCCCACGGATCTCATCGCCGCGTTCGACGTCCTGAAGACGCGCAAGCGGCTGGGAATGGATGAATTGAAAGTCCTTGCCTTGGTGGAATCCGCCGGCGAACTGTTCTATCAGAGCATCGCCAAGACGGCACGGACCGAGGAAGCCAGGAAATTGCTGACGCGCACCAGCCAGGAGGAGCGGGGCCACGCGCGCCGCATCCTCACTGCGCTGAAGATTCTCGGAGTTGAATCCCCGACGCTGCCCGAAATCAAAGACAACCCGTTCTCAAAGAACATCCCCGGGGAAATCCCGCTCACCGCGGATTTTCTGTCAATGTTGGAAAAGGCGGAATTCGATGGCGATGCCCATTATCAAACCTGGGCGGATGCCGAGCCGAACGGCGAAATCGCAAAATTACTGCGGCGGAACGGAGCCGAGGAAACCCGGCACGGCGAGCGTGCGCAGGAAGTCAAACGTTTGGAGAATTTTGCCTAACGTGTGGCGTTGGCCGCTTGCGCATTCGCCAAAGAGTTTCCTACCGCTATCTCGAATCGTCCCTTCATGATCGAGTAGTGGCCGGGTGATGAGCAGAAAAAACTGTATTCGTCGCCGGCCTTGAGTGCGGCGACACTAAATTTGACGCTCGTGCTTTCACCGCCGCCGATCAACTTGGTCGCGGCGATGATGCGCGAGTCTCCGGGAACCTGATAGTTGTTCGCAAATCCGGCGCCCATGCCGGCAATTGCGACCGGTGCAAGATCCTTGGTCCTGGTCAGAACCCAGTTGTGGCCCATGATTTTCGCGGGTTGCTTGCCGGTATTGGTGAAGTTGACCTCGACTTCACCGCAGCCCGAATCGATTCGAAGCACTTGATGATCAAAGCGCATCTGGTCGCTCGCGCTGACGTCGATTTTGCATACATCCGCGGACGCTGCGCGGACAAACAAGATGGCGGTCAAAGAAATCAAGAGTGCGCGTTTCATTGAAGTCAACCCCTAGAGTGCGAACCAGAAGAACCCGAAAAGAGTGTTGTTATCGCTCGCCGCGCGGCCGAATCCGTCGTAGTTGGAACCGCCGCCGTTGAATCGCGTGTAGCCTATGTACTGCAGTCCCAGGCGTACGTTGAGCCAGGGCCGTGCAAAGGATGTGAGCTTGCCGAACGGCACATACTCGAGTTGCAGCGTGTATCCGCGGCTGTTCGGCACTGCGTTATTGCTGCCCCCAAGCGGCTCGGGTGCGTAGAGCACGTTGTCCTCGCCTCCGCGGGTATCGAATAGGCCGGCTCCGATGACGTAGGTCTGCTTGTACGCGTAGGTCACATCCAGAGTCGTGCTATCGAGGTGATTTGAATCCGCTTCGACGCTGGCCGCGGCGAAGCTGGCATCCAAATTTTGCGTTTCGCGGATATGCGCGAAGTTGACGGTCAGAGCATTATCTGACGCATCCAGGTATTGATACGTCGCATCGAAGCCGAGATCTCTGAAGTGATCGGTGAGTTCAGATGAAGGATCGGGGCGAAATTTCGCATCGATTCCAACCAGACCGACCGAATAGTTCCCCTGACCCACATCGCCCTGCCAGGCGGCGCGCCAATAGGGCGCGATGCCGTCCAAGTTCAGGTTGTCATCGTCCGTCAAGCCGGCATTTCTAAGCCAACGGTTCGACAGCCCGCGATAACCGCCTGCCTCCAGATAGAAATGGTCATTGACCATGACGTAAGCGGTCGCGCCGAGCGACACTTGTCCTAGAGTTCCCGTGATGATCGGTGCGGCACCCGGAGTCGGCGCGAGCGCGGAGGAGATGTACGGAAAGCCCCAGGCCGGCGTCGAATTCCAAAGGTCTTGAACGGTTGGATTGTTGTTGATCGAGATGCCGTAGACGAAGCTCACATCGCCGATCGTGCCCGTGCGTGCGTACCGGATGTCGAGATTGTCCCAACTCGTATGACGGTCTTCGCCGCTGTAGGTGATCTGGGAGAAGACGCCAAGATGTTCAGTGACGCGTCCGGCGATGAAGGCACTGACCTGGTCGATCGATAAGTTGTCATTGTTGGCAAAATGCGCCGCCGGCGGATCTTCCTGAGATTTTGCGGTGTGGGTGAATCCGCCTTCAACCATCAAGGCCAGCAGGGGAAGCGGGTTTGGCGCATCGCCCCACACATATCCATTGAGTTTGAACTGACGCCCGTACGCCGTCAGCGCCGGCCCGAAGGCGACCGTATGGCAATCTGAACAGGGCTTGCCCGTCTGGCGTGCAAAGCTGGGGACCGCATGCGCAGAAGGGCTGTCCGCAAGCGCCGCAGCGAACAAGATTGCGGCAAGGATGAATTTGTGCACAGCGCCAAGGTCAACGAGGCGGATCGTGCGTTGCGAAGACGTGGGATAAACCGGCGCAGTCATGTGTCACGTTCCAATTGATGTCGGCGTTTAGTCGGCATCAACAGTACGGTGCGCATCGACCACCCAACAAGGTAGGTTCATTGCTGAGAAATGCAGTGGCGATATGCAGGAAAACCCTATAAAAATGGGCGTTGCCTGAAACAAGACGGCAACAATCGCTATCGCGGGCACGGAACGGTGCCGCACAGAACTACGCCATTGCGCGTAGGTGCCGGCTCGCCGGAATTTGGTTTAACCGGCGTGAAAATATTTCTTTGGATGCCTATTAAGCGGTCGGAATGATGTCTGAGTTCAATCAGAGCACTTGCGCACACCAAAATGGCGCAAGTGCGCTAGTGGTGCGTGCAAGGCACCGCGCCGGTGCGCCGTTTACGCTGGACCGGCCGGCGTGACCGCGGTGGTTGCCGCGAGTCGGCTTAGAGTTCGGCGGGAATCGCGTGCGACACGATGTCAATCACGTCAGTCCGAACGCCGATGTTCTTGGGATCTGCGCTGCGGCATTGCGTCACGGCGAAGTAGTTCACCAAGTCGCGGAAGATCAAGTCGCGCTCCTCAGGCCAGACGGCATAACTTTCTTCCGCGCGCCGCAGGATCCTGCGAACGCCGTCCGCGTCGGCTCGGCAATGCTTTTCAACAACGCGTGCGTAGATTTCCATCTTCGAGGCTTGCGGCAATTCCGCTTTGACAACTTGATAAATGCTCATAAGCTGTGTGCATGTGCGTCGAATTTGATTGCGTTCGCGCATCAGCGCGACAAAATTCAGTTGTCGAAACGTGTCGCTCAGCCAACCGGAGGTGGGCTCCCGATCTACCGAATCGTCGGCTTGACTGTCCGTCATTCTCAACTCCCATTCAGACATCCCGCTACGTGCTCATCCCGGCCGTGCAGGCGGGCGCGGCTTTCCACATTTGTTAGTGCCCTTGGGCGGTGCGGATGGTTGCATCAGTTTAAGAAAAAATCGGCTTTCGGTTATACATAATCCCGTTAGTTTCGCGATGCGGGTCATGTTTTAATGATGTGTGTCAAAAGCAAGAGTGATGGGCCTCACCTGTGTGTTCCTCTGGTTCTTCTTGGGAGGAATCGCGCATTTTGCGCTGACGGATACTGAAATGCGGATCATGCCGCCATACATACCGTTGCCGCGCCTGATGGTATTGGTCAGCGGGGTCTTTGAATTGTTGGGAGCCGCGGGACTGTTGATCCGTTCAACGCGCCGACTGGCCGGATTCGGGTTGATTGCACTGACCATCGCGGTTACGCCGGCCAATATCTACATGCTGCAACGTGCGGACTTGTTCCAAGTACCCTATTGGGCGCTGGTTGTCAGGCTACCCGTGCAAATGGCGTTGCTGGCTCTCATTGCCTGGAGTGCTGGTATACCGTCCCGTCCGCAGGTCAGCCCGGGCTGACGCCCGCTAGCGTTTCAGCGCAAACACCCAAGCGATGGTCACGGTGGCTACGGCGGCCGCGGCGGCGGCGATCTGAATGCGGGAGTCTCGGCTTCGGGGCACGCCGACACGAGCGTAGATCCATCCGAGCGCCACACCGGTCAGGAATCCAAGAAGATGACCCACAACATCGACGTGTTCCGTGCCGACGCCCAACAACGTCAGCAAACAACTGCCCGATATCAGAGGAGCCCACCGGTGCAGCCAGCGTTCACGCAAGGTCAGGCGGCGGCGCCAACCGAAGCCCGACAGAAGACCCAGGGCAGCGAAAACGGCGGTCGATGCGCCGACGGCGCGGTGGTCGAGCGGCGCAATCAGCATTTCCAAAAAATTCCCGAGCGCGCCGGCCGCGAGAATGCTGGCCCAGGCGATGCCCGGTCCGAACATCGTGCTGACGATCGCACCGGCCGCGATCCCAAACATGAGATTGCCGAGAAGGTGCACTTGATCTACGTGCAACGTCAGTGCTGTCACGGCGCGCCACCAATCGTGCCCGCCAAGCGCGTTTTGTTGCAACGCGCCCGCGGAAAGCCAGTCCGCATCGAACAGGTTGATGCCGGCACAGTATGCAATTGCCAGCAAGACGAGCGCGTATGCAATAGAGCCACGGCCGGCTCCAACGAAAGGCTCCATGGCCGGAGGTTCCTCGCGCCGGACGCTGCGTTCCTGCGCGTAGCGAGCCAGTTCCTCGTGGGCCGAAACGGCGATACAGGAATCGACCAGCAATTGAAAGGCCTGATCAAACTCCACGAGTTCGTAAGGCAGGCCCTTGGCTTCCAACACCAAGCCGAACTCGTGGCACTCTGAGCGCGTACCCCGGAATACGACGGTGACATCCTGGGGATGGTCCGTTGTTAACATTGTTGGTGCATCGGATGCGCGCCATCGCCCACGATGCTGGTTTCATTGGGCCGCGGGCTCCGAATTCAACTCACTTGGCGGTCTGGGCCTTGCCCTTCTTGCCGACGTAGGCGCTGAGATCGAGCAAATCCTGCTTGGAGTACGGCAATGCCGTATGGTCGAAGATCCCCGAATCACCGATGACCAATAGTTTGCCGACATCGGACTTCAAAACCGAGCGTTTGACCGGAGGCACCGATGAAACATCGAACATCCGGACGAATTCGTCCGTTTCCTCCCCCTTGATTCCAACGATTTTGCTGCCATCGCGCAGTTCAATCGCAATCGCGGGAAAGGCGGCAGATGCCACTTTGGCGTGCGTGATGCGCTGATAAATCTCTGACGGAGTCTTATCGGTGTTGATCAGATCCGGACCGACCGGACCGCCTTTGTTGCCGAAGCTGTGGCAGGCTCGACAGCTTCGAACCTGGGTTGAATCAAAGAATAGCGCGGCGCCGTGAGCGGGAATTCCATGTTCGGCGCCGATCGTGACCGGCGTGGACGACGGCTCGGTCGCTGAGGCCGCGGATCCGGCGGGCGCCTCGCCGGAGATCACTTGGTCGGGCAGGCGGCCGGCCGATGTGATCCACAGAACGTAAGCCATGATCTGGGCCTGCGATGTTGCGTCCAAGTCGTCTTTGAACGGCGGCATCGGTGTACCCACGCGCCCGTTCAACATGGTGCCGCGAATCAGTTCCGCGGTAAGGCCCCGATCCGCAAGTGCGGGACCGATGGCGCCTTTTCCGCCGGCACCGTGACAGTTGGAGCAAGAGGCGGCGAACAGACGTTTGCCGGCTTCGACTTGAGCGCGAACCGCGGCGGCGGCATCCTGATCTTGAACGGGCATGGCAGACACCGTCGCGGCACCGGAAATCAGCAGCAAGATTGCCGGGAACAGGCCATTGAAACGGGAATCAATGTTCATCGTGATGCACTCGCGCCCGTCTCCGGCAATGCAAAGACGAACACGACGGCGCCCGTTGGCGGAAGCTTCGCTCGTTGCTCCGCGCTCAGTACTTCCCGGGCCAGTGCGTTGGCGACGTAGCTCAAGCCGCCGGTCATCGCGATGTATTGCCGACCGTTCACGGCAAAGCTGATCGGGGCACTCGAAATGCCCGTGCCTATGTTGAATGACCAAAGCTTTTTGCCGGTGGTTGCATCGAGCGCCCAGACGTCGCCAAAAATGTCTCCCCCAAAGATCAGATCGCCGGCGGTCGAGAGCAGCGATGCAATATTGACCGAGTTGGTCGGATAGGTCCATTTCCGATCGCCGTTGATCGGGTCGAATGCGCCGATGAATGGATGGGCGTTCGGGGGAATCCGTGTATCCCGAGCATCGCTGGCCGTGAAGGTGAACCCTTCTCGTGGCGGCCGCACCGGTACCGGCGTGTGATACGTACAGGTTTCGTAGGAGCTGTTGTACCAAAGGCCGGTTCGCGGACTGTAGGTTGAATGGCCGACCGCACGAGCGCCAAAGATTCCGGGACACACGAGCGTCTCGACGCCCGGGGTCAGGGTCAATCTTGGTTCCAGCGGATGGCCGTTCTTGTCGAGACCCTTCGTCCAATTGATCGCATCGGATACCTTATAGCCATTGATGAATTTCCCAGTCGCGCGATCCAGTACGTAGGCGAAACCGCCTTTGTTGGGTTGCACCAGGAGTTTCCGTGGTTTGCCGCCGACGTTGGCATCGATCAGGACCGGCTCCAACGTCGAGTCATAATCCAGCTTGTCATTTGGAACCTGCTGGAAATACCACTTCGGTTTGCCGGTATCGACGTCCAGCGCAACGACCGAATCCGAATACAGTTTGTCGCCGGGGTAATTGCCGCCGATCATGGGTCCGGGATTGCCGATACCCCAATACACCAAATTGAGTTCCGGATCATACGAGCCGATCAGCCAGGTACCGGAGGTTCCCAATCGCCACAGATCTTCCGGCCAGGTGTCATGACCAGGCTCGCCGGGGCCGGGGATCGCCCAGAAGCGCCATGACAGCTTGCCGGACTTCGCATCGTACGCATCGAGGTAACCGCGATGCCCGGTGTCCATGCTGCTGACCCCCAGCAGGATCTTATCCTTGACCAGGAGCGGCGCGACGCCCGGGCCGCAGCCGCATTGACGCGGATCGGAAATCTCGACGTTCCAAACCTCACGGCCGCTCTTTTGATCCAGCGCGATCAGATGATGATCGGCGGCGGCGAGGTAAATCAGGCCGAATCCGGCGGCGAGTCCCAGTGGCTTGCGAGGGCCGCTGCGGCCTTCCGAGGGCTTGTTCGTATACGTCCAAATGATGCGGCCTGAGGCTGCGTCCAGCGCGAACACCGAGTTTTGCGCGGTCGGGAAATACATGACGCCGTCGATGACCAGTGGCGTTGCGCTGAGCCCGTCCTGGTTTGAGCCCGCGGAAAACGACCACGCCGGCACGAGTCTTTCAACGTTCCGGCGATCGATCTGGCCCAGCGCGCTGTAACTCCACGCCTTGTCATTGCCCAGGTAGCTTGCCCAATTGGCAGAGTCCGTGCCCGATTCGGCCGCCTTTGAACGCAACGCCGGAAGCGCCACGACGATCACGACGACGGCAGCCATCAGCACCCGATTGAGTCTTGAATGACGAAGGGAAATCACGTTATAGCCTTACCAATTCAGCCAGCCCCTGACCAG
>Ga0075021_10001305_pt1 | contig 12728 bp, 6 predicted proteins | sample ColStrG_CSR_2012_FD_72749 | JGI IMG/M metagenome (GOLD analysis project Ga0075021, IMG submission 72749) | Freshwater sediment microbial communities in response to fracking from Pennsylvania, USA - Cold Stream Run_MetaG_CSR_2012 | ecosystem: Environmental > Aquatic > Freshwater > Creek >...
TGTCGCGTATGTTGCTCGGCCTCACGCCCCCGTCATCGGGTGAGGTGTTGTTTCGCGGCAAGTCACTGGCGGCGCTGAGCAAGCCTGAATGGAATGAATACCGGCGCCAGGTGCAACCCGTGTTCCAAGACCCATACGGCATTTACAACCCGTTCTATCGCATCGAGCGCGTGTTAGAACTTGCCATTCGTAATTTCAAGTTGGCCTCGTCGCGCCGCGAGACCTATGACCTGATGCACGAGGCCTTGCGCGCGGTCGACTTGCGGCCGAACGACATCATCGGCCGCTACCCGCACCAACTCAGCGGCGGTGAGCGCCAGCGCGTGATGCTGGCACGGCTGTTCCTGCTCAAGCCACGCGTGATCATCGCCGACGAGCCGGTATCGATGATCGACGCGGCAGTGCGCACGCTGTTTTTGAACATCCTGATCGATTTCAAGGACAAATATGGCATCTCGTGTCTGTTTATCACCCACAACCTGGCAACCGCCCACTACTTAGGTGGCAAGCTCATGGTGCTGTGCTTCGGCCGGGTAGTCGAATCCGGTGACCTTGACATCGTCATTCAAACGCCATCACATCCATATACGCAGCAGCTACTACAGTCGGTGCCAACCATCGACCCGGAGCAACGCTGGACGACAAAGTTGGACTTGCGCACGGTCGAGCGGCCGCTGACGCACGAGGCCGGCAAATGTGTGTTCGTCGAACGTTGTCCGCTGGCCTTTGCGCCGTGCGCGCAACAGCGCCCGGGCAGCTATGTCGTCCGCGCGGACCAGACCGCAGCCTGCTTTCTGCATGACCCGGCGCACCTACCGCGTTAGCGCAGTGCTTGCAGGTGAGCCCTCAAACATGTGCGCACGCATGCGCACCCTATGAACGCTGCATCTTGCGCAGCCTGAAGGAGTGCGTGAGAACTCGTTTACGGACAGGTTTACGGATAGATTGATTCTTTTCAAGATCAACGGCACCTGAGGCGCCTCAAAGAGACACATCCACATGCGAACTATTAAGCTCGGCCTGATCGGTGCAGGCAGCATTTCACGTCTGCACTGCCAAGCAGTCGCCGATATCCATGGGTCCGAATTCATCGCCGTGGCCGATATCAGCTCCGAGCGCGCCCACCAGGCCAGCGGGCGCTGGCACATCCCACATGTATTCGAGGACTACCACGACCTGCTCGCTTTGGACGAAGTCGAAGGTGTGGTCGTCACAACGTATAACCAGGCGCACTGTGCGCCAACCGTTGCTGCGCTCTCCCTGGGCAAGCACGTGTTGGTCGAAAAGCCGATGGCCGCCACGCTCGACGACGCGATTGCCATGACGGCCGCTGCACACCGCTCCAAGGGGCTACTCATGGTCGCGCTCAAGACGCGCTATAGCCCGCCCCTGCAGGCGGCTAAAGCCATCACGAGTTCGGGCGCGCTGGGTGATATCTATTATTGTGAGACGGTTGCGGCCCGCCGGTGCGGCATCCCGGGTGGCAGCTTCATCGGCAAAGATACGGCTGGCATCGGCACCGTGGCTGACATTGGGGTGTATAGCCTGGATGCCGCGCTCGATCTGATGGGGTTTCCGATACCGATTGCCGTATCAGGCATCGCCAATAATACGCTCGGCAAGACGCATAAGCCGGTGGTCGGATCGTGGCGCTGGGATCCCGACAAGCTCGAAGTCGAGGACTTCGGTGTGGCATGGGTGCGCTTTGATACCGGCGCGGCGATGGTATTCAAGACGGCCTGGATCATGCACCTGAATGACCTGGGCGGGACTTTCTTCCTTGGCACACGCGGCGGGTTGCGGCTCGACCCACTTACGTTATACCGACATGAGTTCGGCCTGATGACGGACACCACTCCGCAAGAGGTACACCCGGTCGAGGATATCGAGCTGTTTAGGCGTGAGCATCTGGCCTTTGCCAATGCCATTCGCGAGGGCAAGCCCTCACCCATCCCACCCGATCAACTTTTACTCACCAACATGATCATCCAAGGCTTGATCGACTCGTCGGCCATAGGTCGCGAGGTCACGCTCGCACTGCCCAACCTGAACGGTGTCACGCCGCCATCGGCGCCACGACACGCAAGCGTCACATGAAATAGACCCGACAGGCCTATCAGGAAATACATTCGAATCTAGCTCGAGATCAGGAATATACACATGCTCAACATCGCAATGCTCAGTATGGCACATGTCCACGCCAACGGCTACGGTGACCACGTCGCCAGACACCCCGAAGCCAAGCTTCAATGCATTTGGGACGATGACCCGGCCCGCGGCCAGGCCGCCTCGAAGCGGTTCGGTGTGCCTTGGTTCGATGATCTGGACCAGGTGGTGCGTGACCCTGGTATCGATGCAGTCGTTGTCAATACACCCACCGCCCAGCACCCGCGCGTGATCAAAGCCGCTGTTCAGCGCGGCAAGCACATCTTTACTGAGAAAGCCCTCGCGATCAGCACGACGGACGCCGATGAGATTGTGACGCTGATCAAAGGCAGCACCATCAAGTTTATGATCTCGCTGCCCAGCCGCGTCCGTAGCGAGAATTTGTTCATGCGGCACGTGCTCGATCAAGGCTGGCTCGGCAAGATCACCCTGATGCGTGCCCGAGTAGCGCATATGGCCGCACTGGATCGGTGGTTTAGCGGCCCCAGTGCCTGGTTTGGTGACGCGGCCCAGGCCGGCGGCGGCGCGCTGTTCGACCTCGGCTGTCACACCACGGACATCATGCGCTGGCTGATGGGTCCGCCCAAGTCGGTTATCGCCAAGGTGCAAAACCTTTCCGGTGCCTATCCGATCGATGACAACAGCGCTGCCATCGTTGAGTTTAGAAGCGGCGCATTGGGCATCCTCGACACAGCCTGGGTGCACCGCGCCGGCCCCAACCCATACGAGCTGTATGGCACTGATGGCTATCTGGGTTATAACACTGGGCCAGACGCAGGTTTGACGCTGACCAGCACGCAACTCAGCGCGCAAGACGTGCAAGGCTACATCCGGCCAGTAAACCTGCCTAAATCTTTGCCCATGCCGATGGATCAGTGGATCAGCGCCATTCTGCATGGCACACCGATGGCGATCACAGTCGAAGACGGCCGCAACCTGACCGAGATGCTAGAAGGCATATATCGGGCTGCGCAGTCGGGGCGCGAGTATTCTTTTGCAGGTGGCACTGCCTGACTACGATATCCGCCACTTTGGCACCGTTGGGACGGTGCAACCATCGGCACTCGCGCCAGCCAGTGATCACGTCTGGCGCCGTCGACGTCACCAGACGTCACCAGACGTCACGATATCGCCGTCGAAATGACCGGGTGTGCCACACGCCGTCGGCCCAGCACGGTTAGCCCCGGCCTATTTGCCCGCCTAGTATTTGGGATATCCATCAAGGGCGCGCGCACTGTGACTGTAGGCAATTGCCATCGTGTTTGGCCTGACAACTCACCCCGCTTCTTTGCACCTGCCCGTGAGGCAGTGAACATCGCTGGGCTCGCGACTCAGAATTTCACAGCACAGCCGCACACGCAGATAGGGATGCCAGCAAGTAGACTTGTGGCTGACAAGCAGCAAGCGCTAGCGCGTATTGACGGCGGAGACTGCGGAAGTTGCGCTGGACGGGTCAAAGAGATGCCGGTTTTCGTTCACCCAGGCCCATAGACTGCGCAGACCGTCGCGGACAGCCACTTTTGGCTGCCAACCGAGCAGTTCCATTGCTTTGGTGTTGTCACTGATGAACACCGCTTGATCGCCTGGTCGAATCGCGGCATAAGTCACGTTGATCTTGCGCTCGGTCATCTGTTCGAGCAACGGTCCGAATTCAGCCCAGATTGCGAGCGTGTTGGCTGGACCGCCGCCAATGTTGAACACTTCACCTTTCACCTGATCGAGCCGCTGCCAGGCTGCGTCATAGGCTGCGGTCAAATCGCTCACGTGCAACAGATCACGCACTTGTTTGCCATCGCCATAGATATTGATCGGCTTATTGACGACGGTCGCAATCATGAAGTACGCCGCCCACCCCTGGTCTTCGAGGCCAAATTGGTGCTCGCCATAGATACAGCTCTGGCGGAACACAACGGTGCGCATGCCATAGATCCTGGCGTAGTCGCGCACATATTGGTCGCCAATACCTTTGCTGCATCCATATGGAGAATGAAAGTCGAGCATCTGCGCTTCGCTGACTCCCTCGGGTAGGTCCGGCAAGCCGTAGCGTAGGCCATTTAATACGACCCGCTGGTCTTCGAGCCCACCATACACCTTGTTGGTCGAGGCATAGAACACGGCTGGCGGCGTCGCTTGCGCGCGCGCCGCTTCAAGAACATTGAATGTCCCTAGCGCATTGATCTCAAAATCTTCACGCGGGTCCTTGATCGAGGTCGTGACCGCTACCTGTGCCGCAAAATGCACGATCAAATCGGGCTGTGCGCGCGTCATGGCTGTGCGCAGTGATTCGAAGTCGCGGATATCGCCGCGCACAAAGTCAAGCGCCGCACCCTCGGCTCGCTGCACATCATGTTGCAACCAGTCTAGATTGTGACGCGTATGTTGGCGTGACAGGTTGTCAAACACCGTCACACAATTGCCCCGCTGGAGATGCTGTGCAGCCAGGTTGCAACCAATAAAGCCGGCCCCGCCGGTGATAAAAATCCGCATACACCTATTGTATGGCGATGCGGCTAGCAACCAGCCCTGCGTTTACCGGCCAGTCTGCAGCTCACATCGCAGTCAGTCCGGGATGTGATACGACCTATGGCACCCTGGCGCCGAACGGCGCCAGGGTGCCATAGGGGTCATGGTGTTAAGTATTCAACTAAGTCCGACGACTCCATCTTGCCAAGTTCGATAGGCCGTATGGGTAGCTGCAAGATATCGCCCGCATCTCGGCACAGGCATCCAGGCTAAACCAAGCCCGGCATCACCACGATCAGAGTCTATACACGAACGGCGGTCTATGGGGCTGCATCGGTGTCTATCGCGTCTGCTGGGCCTATGTGCCAGCTTGGGCCAGGATGAGGCGCTACGCCCATCGGTGACAACGTCCTTCGGGAACAGCTATCAGCCTATCTCTAGCGCGACTTCCCGAAATCCGTGGGCCACACCTGGACTCTTCCGGCAACGATATGCCGGGTGGCGCAAGTGGTGCTACTGGCGCGCTGAAGCCGTCTCGGCCAAAATCGAATTAAGCCGCTCAATATGCTGGGCCCAGGTCCAATCAGCCAGGACATGCTCGCGCGCCCGGGCGGCCTGCGCCTCGGCCCGCGCCGGATCTGCAAGTAGCGTTTGAATCGCACGGCCAAATGCATGAGGCTCACGCGGCGCAACCAAGCCCGTCAAGCCATCGATGACCGATTCACGCACACCCCCTTCGGCCACCGCTACCAGCGGCGCGCCTGAGGCCATCGCTTCCAGCGCCACTAGCCCAAATGGCTCACGCACGGGCGCATAGGCGACGCAGCTTGCCCGGGTATACCAGTCGTGCAGCTCGGCCTCGCTGACGTTCACCAGACAAGTCAAGGGCACTTGGTGCTGCTGGGCCAAGGCGGTAATGTAGTCGCGCTCCGCATGATCTTGGAAGTTGCTGATGATGATCAATTGTGGCCGGCGGCCATCGAGCCCGGCCGGTAGCGTGCCCATGGCCTCGATCACGAAGTCAAAGCCTTTGGCTGCGGTGAGAGAGCCAACGCTCAGCACGATCCGTTCGCGTGCCCGTCTGGCTCCAACCTGGTTTTTTTGTCCAAACTGGGTCGTGTCGACACCCAAGTAGCACACGCCGATGTCACGCTTGTAGGCAGCTTCGCCATTTTGGCGCGTGTATTCTGAGTTGGTGATGATGCGTGTCGCAGCTCGGGCCGCCCCTAAATCAAGTGAGACAAAGCCGCGCCGGTTATACGCAATGAGGGGGTCAAAGTGATTGATCGCCCGCCGCATCTTGGCCCGCTGGCTAGACCCAGTCAAGGGGTCGTAGGGCCGCGCGATGCGTGGCTCATAGTAGCGGCGTGGCAGCTCTTGTAAGAAATACAGGCTCGGCGTCCTTAACCACTTCAAGATGGCCGGCGCGGTCGTCATTTGGCACGGCTGGACCAGCACCACATCCGGCCTAGTGGCATCAATGTCGTTGGCAATGGTCCGGTTAAGCGCATCCATTTTCCGGACGTTTTGCACGCCGATGACCGTGTTCCAGCGTCCAAACGGGCTGCCAAGCCAGGGTTTGGGGGTAAAGTCATACAGCTTGACCGAGTAGGGCAGTTTGGCATCGTTACCACCAAACGCATGGTCGGCCGAACGCAGGCTATATAAGGTGACATCGTGCCGCTCGGACAAACAGCGTAACTCATCAGCGGTGATGCGCTTAGCCCCGCCCGAGCCCAGGTTATGGTAGACCGCAATACGCAATCGTTTTGTGTCAGTCATGTGACCAATAGTCGCCCAAGTTGCAATACTCCCTAGGCCAAATCTACCACTTTCGCCTTGGGCCTTTCGCCTTGGGTCGGTTACTTTTGAATGAGCGGGATGAAACTGATCGGCGGCAAGTTCAATTTTACTTGGAGAGTCGCCGTCCGCGCCCCAGTGGCATTGGTCGCCGTGACCTTGACCGTAAACAGACCACCGGAGCCATAGCGCAGAAAGGCGTGCCTCGGGGTTGTCCCGCTGCCAATGGCACCGTCACCAAAGTCCCACAGGTAAGTTACGTTGCTGCCCGCGTCCACGTTCGCATTGAATTGAATCGGTTGATAGAGGAGGTAGGGGGAACTCGACTTCACGCCGGCGCTGAGGTTGCCGATATCCGTGTCAGTCCCATAGCTCGCCCCAAAGGTGTGTGGACCCGCCGGAACGGTCAGCCAGACATAGTTCGTGGCCTTCACATTGTCGACATTCAAGGGCACAAAGACGCCATCGACCAAGAGTTGTTGCAGGCTATGGCCTTTGTAAAGGACTGGCAGCAAGGTCGTGAGCGAGACCCCGGTTGTCTCGGTCACGTCCAGATTGAAGGTGAGCCGGCCACTGGCGTTATCCCAGACGATTTGGTTGAAACGAGCCATATCACGGGTGGTATTGAATGTCCACCATTGGTGACCCGTCAACAGAGGCAAGCCCCGGCTCTTGGCATAGTCAAGCGTACCTGACAGCCACGACTGGGAGCTGCTATAGGTAAATGATGTGACCTGTGTGTCGGCGATCACGGCACCATAACTCGTATTCACGGAGTCATCAATGTGCTGACGGCTGACGTTTAGGGCGCTGGCGAGATCGAGCGCCTCGCCACTTGAACTGATCTCGCCCAGCAGTTGCTCATCCACAAGTCCGGTAGATTGCTGGTAGACCGGGAGCACCGAGCCGGTCAACGAGACGAACTTCATCGGGCGGCCGCTACCATTGACATAGCCGCGGGCCCAAGTCCCGTTTGGACGTTGTAACCATGGACCCGCGGTTTCAAACGACAGGTCGAGTCCATACCCGTTATCAGCTGCCTTTTGAGCTGCGTCAGCCCATCCGGCCCAAGCCCGCCCGACGGTGCGTACCGGCTTGGCGGGTTGGAAACCCACAGTCAGGTTATACCAAGCCGTCTGCACATCAAAACCTTGCAGCAGACTGGTGATGGTGTAGCTTGGGTAGATCGAGTCGATTCGAGAGGCCGTCACCCATGGGCTGGTGCTATGTCCGGCGACTGCCAAGCCCTGGATATCCGCTGAGGTAAGTCCGCCGATAGCCAGGAAGAATGTCGTATTGCCACCGCGGGCAGCGACGCTCGAGGTCACGGCGCTTATATAAGAGATCGGACTTGCGTCGGCGTTTGCCGTCGCTATCATCACTGATTTGGCTGACGTTGGGAAATACCACAGCTGGGGCAGCGGCTTTGTGTCCTGGGCAAGCTCGCTAACGACACGTGCAAACAGGCGCTGGTGTTCATCGGCCTGCGGCACACGCATAGCATCTAGGTCTAGCCAAGGGGTGCCTGACTGCGACCGGAAGAGGTCTTCGATGTGAGTCGCGTCCACCCCACGCGCTGGGTCACCTTGTCGGGTCAGCACAATGTCGCGCGCCAAGTCGTAGGTAAATGCCACGCCAATCCCCGTGCCTGTCGTGAAGCCCACAACGGCCGGATTTGTTGTGGCGATCCCAGGAGCGGTCAGCAATCGGGCCAGGGGTATGGCACCCGTTTGCATGGGATAGACATCGCATGCGCCGTGAATCTGCAGCGGCACCGTTGGTAAACCTCGCGCCGATGTCCCATCATCCAACACGGCGGCCATATCGATGGACAGATATGCGTTGCCTATCTCACCCGTTTTAGCCCCCAGCCCAAACAGCGCCGCAATCTTTGCGTCGGGCCGCATCGCCACCAGCCGGCCGCCACCCGTGACGTAACTGGTCAACATCGCTGCCTGGGTTGCACTGAGTGGCGTCTCCGCCAGGATAGCCACATCGTGTAACTGAAGATCGCTGGCGGTCAAGTTGTCTAGCGACACCGTGTCAAAGGCGTTCAATCCTTCGGACTTTAGAATTTCAGCCAGATAACCGCTAAACGGATTTGACGCGGCTGGATTGAGGATGAGCAGGATGGGTGCGTTTGGCGTTGCACCCGCTTGACCGGATCGGGCTGGGCTAGATCTCCTGGGGGCTGTCGGTGCAGGACCAACCGCCTGGGCTGGTGATGACCAGCCAAACGACAAGAGCCCGCCAACCATCAGTGCGAGCACGACTAACCCAGCGACACTTCCCCCGGAATTTCTATTCGATTTTGCAGTGTTCATTCGTATCTCTTACGCATCATGGCGCCAGTCCGGGATCTAAGTCTTTGAACACGCTGTGGGCAAAACACCCAAGCCCAAACCAAAGGCTCGAAGGCGACCCACAGGAATCAAGGCCGCGTCGCATAAAAGCAAAAGAATGCAAGTGCATCTAGGCGTTTATACATTGGGAGCGATTCCTTTCAATGACTCAAATCCCCCCTACGGCCATTACTGACCAAACACGAAACGTTCGCTTAAGTAGTGTGATGGTCGCTCAGGCTCGAGCCGTCTGCAATAGGCACCTACCTGCGCTTGATATACGCAATTCTTCCGACACGTATGCGATTTGTGTTCAACTTAACCCAACAACATTGCGACCCTACAGCGCAAGCAGTGCACAACGCGCCCAGATGTGAAATCGCATAGATTTTGATTGCAACTCGATTGTGGCAGTTTGCGCATCAGGCACCCGAGGCAAAATCGATGGTAACGGTGAGCGGAGGATTGGGCCACTACAGGTAAGCACACAGGACCAGAGCCAGTTGGCAAGCGCGTTTCTGGCCTGCGATGCTACGTCGGCGATGGACATAAGGCGCCAGTAATTCGGAGGCCAGCTGGACACACAAAGTCGCTACTGCGGTCCGTGGCGCCTCTCGTCGATATCGACTGATCGATGCACACAAAGATTTACAGAGTGAGTCTGCAGGCAGACCAGCAGCAGCGAGGAAAGTTCGGATGACGTGGGTCTTGCGGCGAAGTCGAATCACGACCGAACTGACTTGACGGCGTAGATGATGAAGGGTTGAGCAGCCTTGGCTACGCATCGCAAGCTGTTTCAGGCGATACCATGTGCCTTCGTCTGGATTCAAGACAGGTGCATAAGGTCGTTTGAGGTGAACAAACTTGCTGCCGCCGTTGCGCAAGCAGCTCTCGCTGGCCTGATCGCGATGAATTGGAGCGCCATCCCAGATCACCAACAACTGGCGACACAGATGCGTCTACAAAGGCGTATGCTGATGATTCAAAAACAACGCGCGCTCCATCCCCGTCAAACAGACTGGGCGGGTCAAGGTGAACATTCGACCACTCAGGGTAATGGCAGTCATGACAGCCGGCCGGTCATGCGTTTGGAAGACAGATAGACAGGCGTCTGCCCCATCAGCGCCTATGTCCGCACCCAGCCCGGCAACCGGGAAAATCCGCTTTCGTCCATAAAAAGCCGCGTGTGCCGTTCCAAAGTCGCCTTTTTTGAGATCAGGCCAGGCCCGGGTGTGCCCATATGCATTGGCTCGTTCATCGCGTTGGCTAGCACGTTCGACCGGGTGGTGTGGCGTCCACGGCAACCCTTTCAGCAAGCGCGCTATGTGCCAGGCTGAATACGTCACGCCGAATTCTTGCTCAATTACTTTGACGACGTGATGGCAAGGCCATCCCTGGCCGCGAAAGCCATATGCCTCGGTGCAACTCCGCTGTTTGATGGCGTCTGCCGAGTATTGTGCATGAGGCTGGCTGAAGGGAGGTGAAGGTGAGCGGCGCAAAAGGTCGCGTAGTGATCTATGCACCGGGTTGGTCGCTTGAGTTTCATCAAGCCCACATCGCACGGGACGATCAGACAGTGACCATTCAATGGACTTGGGGCATCGGCCTGAAGCGCATTACCGCCAGTATGGGCGAACGCAAAATCACGTGCCGGATATCCACGGGTCGATGTGGCCTGGGACTGGTATGAGCGAAACGCTACTTCGGTTGGGCATCAATTTGGCGTCACGACCCACGTGCACGCGCCTTCAGGCGCAGTTCCGGAAATAAGCGACTGTTTGCCGCAAACCCTCATCCAAAGTGACCGTCGATTCCCAGCCGAGTTCGGCGCCCGCTTTGTCAGCATTGATGCAGCTGACACGCACCTCGCCAGGCTTGGCCGGGCCATGGGTTTCGGATAAGGTGTAGGCGGTCTCGCGGGCCAGGATGTGAAACACTGTGTTTATGTCCGTCTTCACCCCGGTGCCGATGTTGTAGACGCCGCTCCCACGACCAGCGGCAGCCACGTTCGCGCGGGCAATGTCACCGACAAACACAAAATCGCGCTGCTGCAACCCGTCGCCAAAGATCGTGACTACTTCACCGCGCAACATGCGCGTCGCAAAGATTGCGACCACGCCCGCCTCACCCTCATTGTTCTGGCGCGGGCCATACACATTGCCATAGCGCAAGGCACAGAAATCAACCCCATGAATCAGCTTGTAGCTTCTGAGATAGTGCTCGGCAGCCAGCTTGCTGACCCCGTATGGATCGATCGGGAGTGCGCTGACCCGCTCGGTTGTGGGGATATCGGCCACGGATTGTTCCCCGTAGATTGCCCCGCCAGTCGAGGCCATGATGAACTTGCGGGCACCATGCTTGCGCGCCGCTTCCAGCAGACGGATGGTGCCGATGACGTTCACGTCGGCATATACATCTGGCTGCTTCTGGCTCTCACGCACGTCGGCTAATGCCGCTTGATGTGAGATCACCGCGGGCTTTTCGGCTTCGAAGATGCGTTCGAGTGCCTGGGCGTCACGGATATCGGCTTCGTAGAAACGCGCTGCTGGATTGACGTTGGCGGCCCGGCCCGACTTGAGGTTGTCGATGACTGCCACTTGATATCCGGCTTGCAGAAATTGATCGACGATATGCGAGCCAATAAAGCCTGCTCCGCCCGTGACGAGTGCTGTGTGTGTCATGACTGTGTGTATGCGTTTGTTAGCACTACAATGAGACTTCGGCGATTCTGACCAGAAACCTGGTCGAATTCGACTCAAAAACGCTCTGGGTGGCCATCAAAAGTCTCGTAGTAATACTATCGTTGTAGTGTTAGGCTGGTCTACATGCCAGCATCTGGTAGCCTGAATCAGGCCACCACAGTCCCGCGTTTGACCCGGCCCCAAAACGGCCGATCAATCACATCCCCGTCAGCGGTCAATGACCGCTGGCGCTTATCGTCATCGCCGCCGGCGCACAAGGCCAACCAGAATCGATCCGGCCACGACCACTGCCGCTGCAATCAAGCCGCTGACCAGGAGCGTGTTTTGCACTGGGCCTGATTGGGCTTGGGTTGTGCTTATGTTACCGACGCTGATCGTCGGCAGCGGTGTAGGGGCAAAAGACGGCATGTCCGTGGACGTGTCGGGTTTCGGTGCAGACGTAAATGTGGGCAATGCGACGACCGTGGCGCTTGGGACCGAACCCGTGGATGTCATCACAGCCGTGCGGCTGAGGCCAATCGGCGCAAAGGCACGCGAACCATCGGGTTGGAGCACAGCCACCCGCATCGCTGCGATCAAGCTTGCATGGGCAGGATCGCTCGCCAGCGTAATGTCGTTGCCAAGCGCCGAGGGAGTGCTCAAGCTGGTGATATCCGTCGGAGTCCAAGCCGAACCTGTCCACTGTGAAAACAACACCGTCGTCTCATTGCTGCGGCCGAAGGCGAGCGCAGTCAGGTTTACATTGCTCGGTGCCGATGCAGCCAGCCCAAAACCGCCACTGACTGCCTCAAACCCGGTCACAATATTCGACTTCGTCCAATGTAGACCCGCATCGGGTGATAGTTGCCACCACACCTGCCATGGCGCTTGCGTATTGGTCACATTCGCGCTCTTGCGCAGCCAAGTCAACATCAATTGATTCTGACCATACGCAACGAGATGCGGCGTGCCGATGACACCCTGATCGGCTGGTTGTGGAGACGACCAGGTATTTCCGCCATCGGTCGAACGCGCGTAATACAGCACGCGCGCACCAGTCGCGCCCGGCAACGGCGACTTCATCCAGGCTGCATGCATGACTCCCGCGGCGTCGATGACCAGTTGCAGTGAATCGACGGCATCCCAGCCAGCGGCCTGCGCATCAAACACCAGTTTCTCGGTCAGCCAGGTCGTGCCGCCATCGGTCGAGTGGGTGAGATAGACGCCGCGCTTTTCATTAAATGGCACCGCATACAGCACGTAGAGCGTGTTTGTG
>Ga0075021_10001306_pt1 | contig 12714 bp, 9 predicted proteins | sample ColStrG_CSR_2012_FD_72749 | JGI IMG/M metagenome (GOLD analysis project Ga0075021, IMG submission 72749) | Freshwater sediment microbial communities in response to fracking from Pennsylvania, USA - Cold Stream Run_MetaG_CSR_2012 | ecosystem: Environmental > Aquatic > Freshwater > Creek >...
TAGAGCTGCTCGACGAGTGAATCAATGCGCGGCTGATTGAGCCGCAGCGACTTCACCTCGGAGATGATCTCTTCCTTGAGCTTCCTGTACTTGCGCTCCTGCGCGGGCGACAGCGGCAGCGAAGAACTGCGCAGGCGGTTTTCGATATCCTGTTCTTGCAGCCGGCGCAGCTTCTTGAAACTATCCGCGATGGTGTCGAAGGTCTCGACCACCTTCGGCTTGAGCTCGGCTTCGATGGCGGCAAGCGAAAGTGAATTCTCCATATCGTCTTCGTCGTAATCGCTCTCGGCCGCGGCCTCGCCCGGATCCTTCTCCTCGCCCTCCCCGCCGGCGGCGGCATCACCCGGCGCCTTGAATGGCGTGGCGGCAGGCGGCGCCGCGGGCGGCGCCGGTGTCTGCACGACCTGAAGATGCGGCGCGCCGGGAATGGGCGTGCCGACAGCTTGCGCAATCGGTTTGCCGTCGGGGCCGATGATCACCGGCACCTGCATCTGCTTGGCGTCGGGGCCGGCGTAGGTCGCTTCGAGATCGATGATGTCGCGGAGGAAGACTTTTCCTTCGTTGAGTTCGTCGCGCCAGATGATGATGGCCTGGAAGGTCAGCGGGCTTTCGCAGAGGCCCGCGATCATCGCCTCGCGGCCGGCCTCGATGCGCTTGGCGATGGCGATTTCGCCTTCACGCGAGAGCAGCTCGACCGAGCCCATCTCGCGCAGGTACATGCGTACGGGGTCGTCGGTGCGTTCGGATGGCTCTTTCTTTTCGGTGGTCGCCAGCGATTTCGTCTTGGCCTCGACGACCTCGGTGCCGGTATCCTCTTCGTCGTCGTCGGCCTCTTCGGCCGGCTTTTCGCCGTCTTCGGTATCGGCGTCTTCGGTCTCGACCACGTTGATGCCCATCTCATTGAGCATCGCGTAGACGTCCTCGATCTGGTCGGAGGACACCTCGCCCGACGGCATGACTTCGTTGATCTGGTCGATGGTGACGTAGCCGCGCTTCTTGGCGGCCTTGATCATCTTCTTGACGCCGGCGTCGGAGAGATCGAGAAGCGGCAGCGGTGAATCTGGCGCGCCTTCTTCCTTTTCCGGGGCTGGTTCTTTTTCTTTTGCCTGCGTCGCCTTTGCCTTGCTCGCCATTCCGCCTCTCCTGGACCGTCCTGGCCGTCTACGTTTGGCCGCGCCCCGTCAGCGCATGGCCAAAAAGGGCCGCGCCGGCGAGGCGCCGCCCCGAATCAGGTCACTCAGTCTCTTCGGAACCCGCTAAGCTCCGATTAACCACAAGAATACAGCAGGAATCGACCCTTATTCCCGCCGGCCCGGCAACTTCCGGGACATGCTCATAAGCTACGAACGCCTCGACCGGAAGAGGCTCCAAAGCCCTCAATCAGGGCCTCGGTGCCTTCCACCCGAGATAGCCGGGCTTTGACGTCGCGCAACCGCAAATAGTTGGTTTCGCTCGCGTCCTGGCCCAAGGCCTGTTCGGCGTCCTTGAGCTCCTTAGTTAGTGAATGCCATTGGCGATGCAAGGCGACAAGCTGCGTCCAGGTCACCAAAACGTCGTCGGACGCGGCCTCCGGCCGTGCACCCCACACCGAGGGTGTGGTGATCGCCAGCGCGATTCGCTGCATGACCTCACTCAGATTGCGGGTAGCCAGCTCTGCCTTGAGAACCTCGGCATCGAGCACGGCGCCATGGGCGGCAATATCGATCAGGGCGCCTTTGAGCCGTTCGGCATCCGCATAGCGGAACTCCAGCGAGGCCAATTCCTCCAGATGGTCGTGCAGGAGCCAGGGATGATTGAACGCGGCTTGCAGGATCAGCGCTTCGCGCAGCGGCACCGCCGTGCGGTAGCCGCGGTGCGCCGGGCTCGACGAGAGCTGCTGGCTCACGACCACATAGGGGGTCGACCTGCCCGCGGTCCGCGGTGCAGCCTGGCGTTGCCAATCGGAATTGCGCTCGCGCCAGTTCCCGCCGGAGCGCGGCTCCCGCCAGTTCCCATTCGAGCGCGCCTCGCGCCGCAGGGCTTGCGCGGGCGCAAAGAATTGCGAGAGTCGGCCGGTGAAATCCTGACGATAATACCGGCGGACGGCTTCATCCCCGATCCCTGTGGTGACCTCGTTGATGCGCGCCTCCAGCGCAGCACGCCGTTCCGGCGTGTCGAACGTTTGTCCTTCTGTCTCACGCGCCCACAACATGTCCGCGAGCGGCCGTGCCGCGCCAATGACATCGCTGATTGCGTCGCGCCCCCCCGAGCGCGCCAGATCGTCCGGGTCCTGTCCTTGCGGGAGAAGCGCGAATTTCAGGCTCTTGCCCGGCTTGAGCCGCGGCATCGCCAGATCGACCGCGCGATAGGCGGCGCGCAAACCCGCATTGTCGCCGTCGAAACAGAGCACGGGCTCGTCCGCCATTTTCCAGAGCAGCCCGAGCTGGTCTTCCGTGAGTGCGGTGCCGAGCGGCGCCACCGTTGCAGGAAAGCCCGCCGTCACCATGGCGATCACATCGACATAGCCTTCGACCGCGATGATCGGCGCGCCGTCATGTGCGGCCTGACGCGCGGCGGCGATGTTGTAGAGTGTCGCGCCCTTGTGGAAGAGCGGCGTCTCCGGCGAATTCAGGTATTTCGCCTGCGCGTCCTTTTCGAGCGCCCGCCCGCCAAAGGCGACCACGCGGCCGCGCAGGTCGCTGATCGGGAACATCACGCGATCGCGGAAGCGATCGAACGGCACCGGAATATCGTCGCCGGAAATCAACAACCCGGCCTCGACCATGTCTTCGGCCGGAATGCCGTGCGAGCCGAGATGCTCTTTCAGCGCAAATCGCTCTCCCGATGCGTAGCCAAGACGGAATTTGAACTGCGTCGCCGGATCGAGCCCGCGATCGGCGAGATAGCCGCGGGCTTTGGCACCGGTGCGCGACGCCAATGTGTCCTGGAAAAATTTCGCGGTCAGTTCCATGACATCGTACAGTGTCTTGCGCCGCGCGTCGCGCGCCTCGTCCTCGCGCGAAACTTTCGGCAATGGCATGCCCGCCATCTGCGCAAGGCGTTCGACAGCCTCGGGGAAGCTGACGCCTTCGCTTTGCATGACGAAATCGAAGATGCTGCCGTTCTTGCCCGACGAAAAATCGAACCAGGCCTGCTTCTGGTCGTTCACGAAAAACGATGGCGTCTTCTCTTTGTTGAACGGCGACAATCCCTTGAACTCGCGCCCGGCGCGCACGAGCTTGACGCGCCTGCCCACGACTTCCGAAACCGGAAGCCGGGCTTTCAACTCGTCGAGGAACTGTGGCGTGAAGCGCATGGCTTTTGGCGCGCCCAGGGCGCGCGGTTTGGTTCGGGCGGTTGGGCCGATTCGGTTCGCCTATCATAAGGCGGCGAAGTGGGACTTTGTGCGTCGACACAGCAAACGTGCCCGCTCAGCCGACTTTTGGGGCGCTTTCCTAGTTTTCCACAGGCGGGCCCCAGCCTGTGGAAGGACGGTCGTCACAGTCGTGTTTGGCCTTTCGATTGTCATTTCCGGGGGGCGCCAATGGCGCGAACCCGGGATCCAGAACCCATTCGGTTGCCTGCATCTGGATTCCGGGTCGGAATGACAATGGCTGGCACAAGCCCGGCGATGAACAAGGTTGGTGATCCTCATACGCATAGCCCTTAGCGCCGCAGCCATGCTTGTTTTAGGCTCTGCCCATAAAGGCGCCCATTGAGCGCCAAACGGGAGATCGCCATGACCCTTATTGCCGCGCCTGTGCTCGCGTCATTGCTCGGCCTTGCTGCCGTTGGCCTTTTCGCCGGGAGCGCCCAGGCCCAGTCGCTCAAACAGCAAGCAATCGGCACCTGGACGCTCGTTTCGGTCAAGGTCGGCGATGGCGAGCCATACGGGCCGAGCCCGCATGGCGTCATGTTCCTCGATGCCGGCGGGCGTTTCTCGGTCGCGATCGTGCGCGCGGGCATTGCGAAATTCGCGTCCAACAACCGCACGACGGGCACCGATGTGGAGAACGCCGCCGCAGTGCACGGCAGCCTCAATTACTTCGGCACCTACAGCATCGACGAGTCCGACAAGTCGATCACCGTGAAGATCGAAGCCAGCAGCTATCCGAACTTCGAGGGCGTCAGCCAGAAGCGCGCGCTCGCGGCCAATGGTGACGAAATGACCGTCACCAATGCAGCGCCGTCCGGCGGCGGCGGGGTCGCCACGCAAATCTGGAAACGCGCCAGGTGAGTTCGAATACTTACGTCCTGGTTCATGGCGCGTGGCACGGAGGCTGGTGCTGGCGGCGTGTCGCCGACCGGTTGAGAGCGCGCGGACACATCGTGTTCACGCCGACGCTCACCGGCCTTGGCGAGCGGGCGCACCTGCTGCATCCCAACGTCGATCTATCCCTCCACATCGCCGACGTGCTTGGCGTCATCAAATACGAGCAGCTCAAGGACGTCGTGCTGGTTGGGCATTCCAATGGCGGCTGCGTCATCTCGGGCGTGGCCGAAGCAATGCCGGATAAAATCCGCTCGATCGTCTTTCTCGACGCTTTCATTCCCGACAACGACGACGCGACGGTCGACCTGGTGCAGCCGGCCGTGCAGGGGATCATCCAGGCGGCGCTGGAGCGCGGCGACACCACCGTTCCGGTGCGCGACGCCGCTGCATTCAGGGTCAATGAGAGGGACCGCGCTTGGGTCGACTCGCTCGCCGGCCCGCAGCCGATCCGCACCATGACCGAAAAAATCAGGCTCACGGGTGCGCGCGAGCGAATACCGAAGAAGACCTATATCCGCGCGTCGGGCTACCCCAATGTGTCTTTCGATAAGGCCTACGCGCGCGTGAAGAAGGATTCCAGCTGGCGCACTTACGAGGTGCCGTGCGGGCATGACGTCATGATCGACGAGCCGGACCGGCTGACGGACATCTTGATCGAGGCGGGGTAATCGCGGACCGCACCATTTGTCATTCCGGGGCGCACCGAAGGCGCGATTTCAGTAAGGGGTATGTCCCGGGCGCAGCGCAGCGCGTCAGCGATGCGCTGCAGACCCGGGACCTTTACGAACTCAAAACCCGCAACGGTCCCGGATCAGCGGCGCACCACTCCGGGCACCGTCATTCCGGGACACGCGCGCAGCGCGTGAACCCGCAATCCAGATACAAGCGCTGCGCTGGTTTCTGAATTCCGGGTCCGGTCGGTCCGCAGGAGCCACACGAGCGGAATTCGCGTCGTTTTCTGGTTTTCCATGGGTGGGCGACATGCCAAAGTCGTTCGCCACGACGCATTCGATCTGGACCAACCTTGCATGCCGATCCTGACCGCCAATCTGCTCCTCACCAGCACGCCGCTTTGGGTGGCCGCTGTCATCCTGCTCGTTCCCACGACGATTTTTGCAATGTGCGGACCTGTTATCGTTCGCCGCTACGTCTCCCTCAAACGCTTGAGAACCAACAACGAAGTGGCCGGTTTTAAATTTGCCGCCGTCGGCGTGATCTATGCCGTGTTGCTTGCTTTCGCGATCCTCATCGTATGGGAACGCTTCAATAAGGCCGACAGCGACGTCGCCAATGAGGCGAGTGCGGCGGCAACCGTCTTTCGCCTGACGCAAGGTCTCGACGCAGCGCATGGCGCCGCGGTCCGCAGGGCGACGACCGATTATTTGAAACAAGCAGTCGAAAAGGACTGGCCGGCGATGGACCGCGAGTCGCCGAGCCATGACGTCACAGTTGCGCTGAGCGCGGTCTACGACGCGGTCCTCAAATTTCACACATTCGATTCTTTTGAGGCCCTGGTTGTCGCCGAAATCCTGCGTGACGTCGATCGTATCAGCGAAATGCGGCGCCAGCGGCTGGTGGCCGCGAGCGGTGTTGTCCCCGGAATCATCTGGACAGTGCTGTTCACCGGCGCATTCGTCACCATCGGATTTACGTTATTTTTCGGCACTGCCAATCTGCGCGCGCAGGTGGCCATGTCGGGCGCGCTGTCGATCCTGATCTTCCTTGGCCTTTTGACGATCATCGCTATCGATCATCCATTTGCGGGCAGCGTGAAGGTCGGCCCGGAAGCGTTGATCGCAGTGATCAATGATTTCGGCGACAAGGCGCTACGCTGACGCGTCCGCAGTCTACTGCGGCTCAAGCCCTGACGCCTTCACGACGTCCTTCGCCGCAGCGCGGTCAGCCTTAATCTCGGCGGCGAACTGCTCCGGCGTGTTGATCGCCGGCACCTGGCCGCGGCTGATAATGAACTTGTCGCGGAAATCGGGATTGCTCACCACCCGCGCTACTTCGCCCGCGATCTTGTCGACGACCGACTTCGACGTGCCTGGCGGCGCGAACAATCCGTACCAGGTCTGCGAGGGCGCGCCCTTGTAGCCGAGATCTTCCAGCGTCGGCACGTTCGGCAAAAGTGGCGTGCGGATGTTATTGACCAATGCGAGCGCCGTCATCTTGCCGGCGCTGATTTGCGAGATCACGTTGCCAAGACCAATGAGGCCGATCGGCGTCGAGCCGCCGAGAATAGCGCTGGTCGCCTCGCCGCCGCCCTTGAACGGCACGCGCACCCAGTCGCCGCCTTTGTCCTGCTTGAGGCTATCCATGTAGACGACGCAGGGGATCGAGGCGGTGAGATAAGAGAGCGTGCCCGGTTTTAGTTTGGAAACCGTTATCAGCTCGTCCACAGACTTCGCGCCGAGATCGGAGTTGATCACCAGCACCTGGATCAGGTGGAACAGGTTGATGATCGGGGTGAGCTTGTCCGGATCGAACGGCAGATTCTTGAAGAGGTACTGATTGTAGATCATCGGATCGGCATTGATGATGCAGATCGTGTAGCCGTCCGGCTGTGCGTCCTGGCAGGCGCGGGCACCGATATTGCCGGAGCCGCCGGGACGGTTCTCGATGATGAGCGGCTGGCCGAGACTCTTGTGCAGCTCCTCCCCGAGCACGCGCATGAAGATGTCGCTGATGCCACCGGCGCTTGACGTCGTGAGCACGTGAATCGGGCGGCTCGGATAATCGTCGGCTTTCACCGGCATGGTCAAGGCCGCAAAGAGTGCCGCCATCAGAACTGCGATACGAGTCATTGCTCACTCCACAAGATCTTTTTTTTCGTACGCCGCGTTCGTCGTCATGCCTGGCTTTATGCCAGGCATCGGAAGTCGGGCTTGCGCGACTTCCGCATTCGGTGACAAGTCCGGCCATGACGTTTAACTGAGTTTCGTCTTCACCATCCCGCTCGCCTTAGCCATGTCCATTTGCCCGGCGTATTTGCCGCGCAAGACGCCGATCACCTTGCCCATGTCTTTCATTCCGGCGGCGCCGGTTTCCTTGACCGCCGCGTCGATCGCAGCCTTCACCTCGTCGTCAGACATTTGTTTGGGCAAGTAGCCGGAGATGATGGCGATCTCCTCCTGCTCCTGCTTGACCAGGTCGGCACGGCCGCCCTTCTGATAGAGCTCCACCGATTCCTGCCGCTGCTTGATCATTTTTTGCAGCAGCGGCAGCACATCAGCGTCAGTCAGCGGCGGCTTGCCGCCCCCGCGCGCCTCGATATCGGCATTCTTGAGCGCGGAATTGACCATGCGCAGCGTGGAGACCGCCCGCTCGTTCTTGGCCTTCATCGCCTCAGTCAAAGCTTTATTGATGTCGTCGCGCAGCACGGGGAGCCCCTTTCCTTCTTATAATGTCTCTGGGGGCGGCCGCCGGCGGCCCCTTGCCTCTCACACTATAATACGCAAGTAAGAGGCCATGACCCAGACGAAAGCCGCCCCCGCCGGGACTTCTGGCGAGGCTTGGGCTGAGCCCAAGCCGACCGCGCTTTTGGTGCTGGCGGACGGAACCATACTCGAAGGCTTTGGGTTCGGCGCGACCGGACATGCGGTCGGCGAAGTCTGCTTCAACACTGCCATGACGGGTTACGAGGAAATCCTTACCGACCCGTCCTACGCCGGGCAGATCATCACCTTTACCTTTCCGCACATCGGCAATGTCGGCACCAACGAAGACGACATCGAGACCGTCAATATGGCGGCGACGCCGGGTGCGCGCGGCGTCATCCTGCACACTGCGATCACCGCGCCGTCAAATTATCGGTCAACCCGCAATCTCAACGACTGGCTCAAGGCGCGGGGCATCATCGGGCTGGCGGGGATCGATACGCGCGCGCTCACCGCGCTGATCCGCGTCCACGGCATGCCGAACGCAGTGATCGCGCACGCGCCCAATGGCAAGTTCGATCTTGCCGCGCTCAAGAAAGAAGCGAAGAAGTGGCCTGGCCTGGTCGGCATGGATCTGGTGCCGATGGTGACGAGTGGCCAGCGCTTCACATGGGATGAGACGCCGTGGGCCTGGGACAAGGGCTACGCGCGGCAAACCAATCCGGAATTCCACGTGGTCGCGGTCGACTACGGCATCAAACGCAACATTCTCCGCCTGCTCGCCGGTTCCGGCTGCAAGATCACAGTGGTGCCGGCCAAAACGTCGGCCGAAGACATCATGGCGCTCAAGCCCGACGGTGTATTCCTGTCGAATGGGCCCGGCGATCCGGCGGCGACCGGCGAATACGCGGTGCCCGTTATCAAGAAGCTAATCGAATCAGACACGCCGACATTCGGCATTTGCCTCGGCCACCAGATGCTCGGCATCGCGGTCGGCGGCAAGACGATGAAGATGCATCAGGGCCACCATGGCGCCAATCATCCGGTGAAGGATCTCACCACCGGCAAGGTCGAGATCACGTCGATGAACCACGGGTTCGCCGTGGACAAGGAAACCCTGCCGAAGAATATCGAACAGACGCATGTGTCGCTGTTCGATGGCTCCAATTGCGGCATCGCGCTGAAAGACAAGCCGGTGTTCTCGGTCCAGTACCATCCCGAAGCCTCGCCGGGCCCGCGCGACAGCCACTATCTCTTCACGCGCTTTGTCGAAATGATGCGACAGGCAAAACGCAAGATTGCCTAGGGATGTCATTCCGGGACGGCCGCAGGCCGGAATCTCTCCAATGTCATGGCCGGGCTTGTCAGTTTGTCATCGCCGGGCTTGTCCCGGCGATCCCGATCAGGAAGGCACTCCCAACCTAAGCGAGTTGGCCGAGACATAGGTGTTTTGAAGAGAACGCCGTTCTTCGAACGGCTATGCCCGGCCATGACAGTCGAGAGTATACGATTTAGCGGACTGATCGTCGCACGCTACAGTTTGTCATTCTCAATGCCGAACACGCCCCTCACCTTCATGTTCACGGATGACGGCAACGTGCCGAACAATCCGGCGCTCCCGGCACTCGTTTACAAGGGCGCCATCGAGGTCGACACCACACGCGATCCGGCCAGCGCCATCGAGAAACTGTTTTCCACCAACGGCTGGAGCCACGGTCAATGGCGCGACGGCATCTATCCGTTCCTGCACTATCACGCGATGATTCATGAAGCACTCGGCATCGCGCAGGGACACGCCAGGGTCCAGCTGGGCGGACACAGCGGCGAAGTATTCGAGTTGGCAGCCGGTGACGTTGTCGTACTGCCGGCAGGGACCGGGCATCAGAAACTGTCAGGCAGTGATGACATTCTGGTTATCGGCGCCTATCCGCCGGACGGCACATACAACCTTTGCCGCTGCGACAATCCGGCCGAACGCATCAGGGCGCTGACGACGATCCCCAAAGTACCGATGCCCGAAAGCGATCCGGTGTTGGGCAAGGCTGGACCACTGCTACAGCTTTGGCGGCGCTAGCGCATCGTCCCGAAACGCGCGATAGAAGGCGCCCAACAGAAAGCGGCCCATAGAACCCGGCCAATAGAACCCAGCCATGAGCGACTGGATCAACTTCTACGATTTCAAGCACTCGGTGATCTATGTGAATGCACGCCATCGCGACGTGCATTACCGCACCATCGCCGAAGACATCCGCGCCTATGTGCCATCTCAAACCGCGCACGTGCTCGACTATGGTTGCGGCGAGGCGACCTCGGCCGATCTGATCGCGGCGACTTGCGCACAACTGGTGCTGGTGGAGGCTGCACCCAATGTGCGTGCTTCGGTAACCATGCATTACGCCGGCCATCCGAAGATTATGGTCATCGCCTCAGAACAGGTCGCAGCGCTGCCCAAAGCTTCGTTCGATCTCATCGTCATGCATTCGGTCGCGCAGTATTTGACCACAGCCGAACTCGACCCGCTGCTCGCGATGTTCCGCGGTCTGCTCAAGCCACGCGGGCTCTTCGTGCTCGGCGATATCGTGCCGCCCCGTCTCGGGGCTCCGGCCGCGGCGCTCGCATTGCTGCGCTTCGGTGCGGCCAACGGTTTCTTCTGGGCGGCAGCTTTTGGGTTGGTACGCATCACCGCGTCGGACTATTTGCGGCTCAGGAAGACGATCGGATTGTCGCACTACACGGAAGCCGCGATACTGGAGAAGCTCACGCGTTCCGGATTTAGGGCCGAGCGGGCGGCGCGCAATATCGGCCATAATCATGGGCGTATGACCTTCATTGCACGGCCGGTGTAAGCGGGTTTCGTGTCCACCGCTTATGCGGGTCATGACCCTTCCCTGCCCGCCGATTCTAGTCTAAGCACCCCTCGCGCGGGGCTAGCCCCGCAGGGGGCGAGGAGGACGCGCGGCAAGCGCGCCCTTTTTTTGTGCCCGGAATTTGTAGCCGATGCCCAAACGAACCGACATCAAATCGATCCTGATCATCGGAGCCGGACCGATCGTCATCGGCCAGGCCTGCGAGTTCGACTATTCCGGCACGCAGGCCTGTAAGGCGTTGAAGGACGAGGGCTATCGCATCGTCCTCGTGAATTCCAATCCGGCGACGATCATGACCGATCCGGATCTCGCCGATGCCACTTATATCGAGCCGATCACGCCGGAGATCGTCGCCAAGATCATCGAACGCGAGCGGCCGGATGCGCTGCTTCCGACCATGGGCGGACAGACCGCACTGAATTGCGCGCTGAGCCTGCGCAAGATGGGCGTGCTGGAAAGGTTCAACGTCAAGATGATCGGCGCGACCGCGGACGCCATCGACAAGGCGGAAGACCGCGAGCTGTTTCGTGAAGCCATGACCCGGATTGGCCTGCCGACTCCGCGCTCGCACCAGATCAAGACGCTGCCGCAGGCTCTCGAAGCGCTCGACGATATCGGACTGCCCGCGATCATCCGTCCGTCCTTTACGCTCGGTGGCACCGGCGGCGGGATCGCCTACAACAAGGCTGAGTTCATCGAGATTGTCGAGCGCGGCATTGATGCCTCCCCGACCAACGAAGTGCTGATCGAAGAGTCGGTTCTGGGTTGGAAAGAATACGAGATGGAGGTGGTGCGCGACAAGAAGGACAATTGCATCATCATCTGCTCGATCGAGAACGTCGATCCGATGGGCGTGCACACGGGCGACTCGATCACAATCGCGCCCGCACTAACGCTCACCGACAAGGAATATCAAATCCTGCGTGATGCCTCGATCGCGGTGTTGCGCGAAATCGGAGTGGAGACCGGCGGTTCGAATGTGCAGTTCGCCATCAATCCGGTCGACGGCCGGCTGGTGGTCATCGAGATGAATCCGCGCGTGTCGCGCTCGTCCGCGCTCGCCTCGAAAGCGACCGGATTTCCGATCGCCAAGGTCGCGGCCAAACTCGCGGTCGGCTATACCCTCGACGAAATCGCCAATGACATCACAGGTGGCGCAACGCCGGCGTCGTTCGAGCCAACCATCGACTACGTTGTTACCAAAATCCCGCGCTTTGCCTTCGAGAAATTCCCAGGCGCGTCACCGGTGCTCACCACATCGATGAAGTCGGTGGGCGAAGCGATGGCGATCGGGCGGACGTTCCAGGAAAGCCTTCAGAAAGCACTGCGTTCGCTGGAGACGGGATTGACCGGCCTGGACGAGATGACGATCGAAGGTTTCGACGCAGCGAAAGGCATCGAGGACACCGACAACAAGGCCGCGATCCGCGCGGCACTTGGTACGCCAACGCCTGATCGCCTGCTCAAGGTCGCGCAGGCGATGCGGCTCGGTGCGACCGACGAACTCATTCACAATGCCTGCCGCATCGACCCCTGGTTCCTCGCGGAAATCCGCGGGCTGGTGGAGGCCGAGTCTGAAATTAGGGCGAAGGGTCTGCCGACGACCGCAGGCCCCTTCCGCCGACTCAAGGCCATGGGCTTTTCCGACAGGCGCCTCGCGAAGCTGACTGACTCCGACGTGGAAACCGTCACGGCCAGGCGGCGCAAGCTCGGCGTACGGCCTGTGTTCAAGCGCATCGACACCTGCGCCGCCGAATTCGCCTCGCCCACGGCCTACATGTATTCGACTTACGCGGCGCCGTTTGCCGGAACGGCGGCGGACGAAGCCGCGCCATCGGACAAAAAGAAAGTCATTATTCTCGGCGGCGGGCCGAACCGCATCGGCCAGGGCATCGAATTCGACTATTGCTGCTGCCACGCAGCCTTTGCGCTGAAGGAAGTCGGCTACGAGACCATCATGGTCAACTGCAATCCGGAAACGGTGTCGACCGACTACGACACGTCCGACCGGCTCTATTTCGAACCGCTCACGCCCGAAGATGTGCTGGAGATCATCCACACCGAGTGCTCGAACGGCACATTGCACGGCGTGATCGTGCAGTTCGGCGGCCAGACGCCGCTCAAACTCGCCGAACCTCTGGAAAAAGCCAAGGTCCCGATCCTCGGCACTTCGCCCGACGCCATCGATCTCGCGGAGGACCGCGACCGCTTCAAG
>Ga0075021_10001308_pt1 | contig 12710 bp, 7 predicted proteins | sample ColStrG_CSR_2012_FD_72749 | JGI IMG/M metagenome (GOLD analysis project Ga0075021, IMG submission 72749) | Freshwater sediment microbial communities in response to fracking from Pennsylvania, USA - Cold Stream Run_MetaG_CSR_2012 | ecosystem: Environmental > Aquatic > Freshwater > Creek >...
TTCGCCAACGGCCACGGCGATCTGCAAAAAACCCCCGGTGCAGTCTCCGGCGGCGAAGACTCCGTCGATGTTGGTCTTCATCTCCGGGTCCACCTCAATGAAGTTCCCCTTGCGGGACACTCCCAGGGTATAGGCGAAATCGGTGGAGGAGGCCTCGCCCAGGGCGATGAAAAGCCCCTGGGCCTCGAGGACGGTGCCGTCGGACAGGGTGACGGACTCAAGCCCTGGGCTTCCCGACAGGGCGGTGATGCCCGTGGTGATTATCCTGACCCCGGCCTTGTCCAGGCGCTCGGCGAATTCGACGGGGAAGGAGGGCTCCTTGCCCAAGGTGCAGATGGAAACGCCGGGGGTGTAGTTCAGAAGCTCCAAGGCCTGGTTGGCGGCGAACACCCCTTCGCCCGCCACCAGCACGGGCTTGCCCTTGTAGAAATACCCGTCGCACGAGACGCAGTAGGACACGCCCTTGCCCTCGTAATCGGCGAAGCCAGGAATCTTGGGCTTTGACCGGCTGACCCCGGAGGCCAGGATGACCGCGCAGGCGTGGTACTCGCCCTTGTCGGTCTTGACCACGAACCCACCGGCGTCGCCGTGGTGGACGCCGAGCACCTTTTCGGTGCGGATCACCGCGCCGAAACGGGCGGCCTGACGGCGTCCCCGGCCGATGAGGTCGCGGCCCGAGATGGTCTCCTCGAAGCCGAAATAGTTGTCGATGTCGTAGTCACCCGCAATTTTTGGCTCGCCCCCGAGGACCAGGGTCTCCATCCCGGCCCGGGCGGTGTATATGGCGGCGGACAGCCCGGCAGGGCCGCCGCCGATGATGAGGCATTGCGTGCTGGTCATGACGTACTCCGTGAATAGGTTCGAAACATCCGGATAAGATAGGCATTCCGGGAATAAAGGGAAGTCTCTGCCTAGGGGGCGCGGCGGGTCTTGCGGGCTTCCGACCATATCTCGCGCAAGCGGCGCACGTCCTCCTCCCTGGGGATGAGCCCGCGTCCGAAGGGCTGGGCCCAGCCCTTGCCGTCAAGCACCCCACTGGCCCAGCGCCGCACCTCGGGAGGAAAGAACTCCGGGGTGTTGGCCACGATGGCCGCTTTGGCCGGGCCGTCCTGGGCCTGGGCCTTCACCGAGAAGTTCATGCCGTGGTGGCGGTAGCGGTACAGGGGCGTGGAGACGTGCGCGAAACGAAAGCCCCGGTGGGCGGCCCGGACCCAGAAGTCCCAGTCCTCGTAGGCGGTGTTGTCCCTGAACCCGCCAAGCGCCTCGAACACCTCCCGGCGCATGATGGCGCCCATGGTGGCGATGTTCTGGGTCGCAAGCAAGTCCGGGTCGAAATCGGGCAGGCCGACGGCGCGTTCACCGCCGGGGCCGTGTTCCGTATAGTCGCAGTAGGCCACGTCCGCGCCGGATTCGACAGTCCGGACCATGGAAGAGAGAAATCCCGGCTCCAGCTGGTCGTCGGCGTCCAGGAAGACCAAGAGGTCTCCCCTGGCCAGGGCGGCCCCGGCGTTGCGGGTAAGCCCGGGATGGCCCATGGGCGCGAAGGATGCGGCCTGGAAACGCGCCAGGGGCAGGCTCTGCCCCAAACGGCTGGCGGCCTCGAAAGAACCGTCGCTGCTGGCGTCGTCCGCGAAGACTGCCTCCACGCCGGACAGGCCCGAGGTCTGGGCGGCGATGGAGTCGAATAGTCCGGGCAGAAGGGGGGCGTAGTTCCGGTTTGGGATGACGATGCTTGTAAGGTGCGCCATGAATTTCCGGTAGCACATCCGGCCGCCGCCGTCATGGGAGGATATTGCCCGGCTGTTGCCAGAAAACGGGAATGGGCATAAATATGGCTTTCGTACTGTAATAGCCAAGAAAAGGATTGCGCATCTTCCATGAAACAAGCCCCTTTCGTCACTGGCGACGGTCAACTGGTAGAAGCCAGCGTCATCCATTTCAATCAGGACCTCGCCGCGCCCCAGCTCTTCGGTGTGATGCGTTTCAGCCATGTAAGCGACGCCCTGCGCGGCCTGGTGCGGGACCTGTCGGAAAAGACCAAGGCCCAGTCCCGCCGCCTCGATGAATTCCTGGACATAAGCGGCCGCAGCGGCCATTCGCGTATCGGCCTGGACATTCACCTGGGCGAGGGCGAGCCGGTCATCTCGGATGCCTCCAAGTGCATCGAACTGCCGGTGGTGGTCACGGCGCTCAATAAAGATCTGGCCGAGTCGCTTTCCGACCTCCAGATATTGACCCGGCGCACGCCGGTGGACCTCGGCCGCCTGTTCGTGCCCATGGGCGAGGCCCTGAGCCGCGACGAGGTGCTGGCCGCCATGGAGCGCGAAGAGCTGCTCCTGCCCGAGCGCCACGACATAAGCCCCGAGGGCGTGCTGGAGATCCCCCTGGAGCACGTGCGCTACATCATTTCTCAAAGTCTGATAAGAATACCAAATAATTTCAATGAAATGCTTGTGCGCGGCAAGCACGGCCTGGCCATGTTTCAGCAGCCGGCCCCTTCCGGACTGCCCGAGTTTCTGGCTCCCAAGGAATTTCTGGTCAGCGCGCTGCGCATCTCGCTTGGGCCCTACACCGCCTTCATCTCCCGGCAGCTGAGCCATCCCGACGTGTTCCACCTGGCATCGCGCCTGCTGGACGGCGTGCGCACCACTGGCATCTCCACCCTGCGCCAGGCCGAAATCTACAACCGGGGCGAGACCCCGGTCCGCTGCCATGACCTGAAGATTGGGATCAGGCTGTATCCGGCCGACGAGCGCGTGGCGGCCATCTCGTCGCGGGTGCTCAAGCCCGGCAAGGCCACGGCCATCCTGGGCCGGGGCGTGGATTTCGCCGAGATCACCGACATATTCAGCACCAGCGCCTGCGACGCCCTGTTCGACGAGATATCCCCCGCGGCTGGCCGCGGCGGGCTGTACGGGCGCATCATGATGCCGGGACGCATCGTGAACATCCCCTGGGAGCAGGAGGACGGCCGCTGGATACCGGAATTCCAGTGGCGCCTGGTGTACGAGTGCGCCCAGGGCAACGTGCCCGAGGCGGTGCTGGCCGACGACGAGGTGCCCAAGCGCTTCCGCACCTTCCTGCACGACCTCAAGTACGTGGGCGGCGAGCAGAGCCTGTCCAAGGTGTTCGTCTGCGATTCCCTGCCCCCGGTGGACACCCTGCGGGTGCTCAAGCGCAGCGGCGTGGGCGTGGTGGTCATCAAGAGCATCAACATGCGCGCCAACGGCAACGGCAACGGCGGCAAGCCCGAGTACTATCTCGACCAGTCCTCCTACGAGGAGATAGCCCGTCTCTGGCGCGAGGGCATGCGCTTCTACATGATCTTCGGCGCGGGCGACACGGGGCACGTTCGGGAATTCCAGGGCGGATTCTGGGTCACGGCCGAGGGCAAGGAGCGCCTGACCAGGATACACACCACCATCGCCTTCTTCGGTTCCGTGGTGGATGAGTTGAAGCCCATCCTCCTGCCGCAGTTCGAGGAGTTCTTCGCCGCCCTGTCGGCGGACGAGCGCCTGGGGGACGGCCTGGCCGTGGCCCACGGCAGCGGCCCCGGCGTCATGAAGGCCGTGGACGACGCGGCGGCCCGGCACGGCATCTACCGGATAGGCGTGGGCATCGACGGCGAGAAGATCGGACAGGAGACCAACTTCTCCCCCGAGGCCGTGGTCCAGTTCGTGAACATCGCCCTGAACACCCGCCAGGACATCCTGGACAGGCGTTCGCTCTTCAAGGTGTTCAACATAGGCGGCTACGGCACCTGCTACGAGATAAACATGGCCCTGACCTTCATGAAGATCGGCCATTGCCTGCCCGCTCCCTACGTGTTCGTGGACCCCTTGGGCCTGGGCGGCAGCGGCGGACACCTCTGGCGAAAGGCCATCGAGCAGTTCCAGGAGCTATCCTTGGCCCACGGAGTCGGCGCGGCGGAGATTCCGCCCCTGGGCCCCATGTGGGTGGTGAACTGCTGCCACATGGTCAGTTCTTACCAGGAAGCTTTGGCGGTGATTCAGGAATTCCTGGACGATCCGGCGGCCTATTGGCGCCAGGCCGGCATCGACCTGGAGAAAGTGGCATCTGCCCGGGACAACCTCTCCAGGGCGGGTGTGGTCATCCCCCCCTATATCGAGCGCGCGCTTGAACTGGCGATAATGAAAGGGTAGCCGTATCGGTGGGCCTTTAGAGAAACCTTGATCCGGCTGTTGTTCATGCCTGGCGGAGTCCGGGATGCGCTCCGACGACGAAAAATCGCGCGACGAACTGCTGGCCGAGCTGCATGAGTTGCGCAAAAGCCACTGCCTGTTCCAGGAAGGCGAATCCTTGGCTGGGCTCGGCTCCTGGGAGTGGGACCTGGAGCGCGACACCGCCTTGTTCTCGCGCGGCTGGCTCATCCTGCACGGATTGGACAAGCCCAGCATGGAGCTTCAGGAATCCTTCCCCATCGCCCATCCGGATGACCGGCTGGGCGTTTTGGCCGCTTTGCGCGACGCCCTGGACGGCGCCGCGCTCTTCGACATTGAATACCGCATCATCAAACCGTCCAGCGGTGAAATCAGGTTCGTCCATTCGCGCGCCAGTGTCATCCGTGACCCGTCGGGCAGGCCCTGCAAGGTATACGGAGCCACGCGCGACATCACCGAGCGCGCCCTGGCGGCCAGGGACCTGCGCCGCGCCAACGACTTCCTGGAACAGCTCATAGAGTCCGCCAATGCCCTGGTGGTGTGCCTGGACAATGCCGGGACGATTCTCATCTGCAACGAAGCCATGGAGCGGACGTCGGGATACTCCCGGGACGAGCTCCTCGGGCGGTCCTGGTTCGATATGATCACCCCGGCGGACAGGTACCCCGACGTGCTGCAGGTCTTTGAGAGCATGCAGACGGAGGCCGTCTATCCGTTGCACTACACCAATCCGATCCTGTGCAAGAATGGGGAAGAGCGGCACATATCCTGGCGCAACAGCCGGTTCTCCGGGGTGGATGAGGGGTTTTTCACCGTGTCCTTCGGTCAGGACATCACCGACCAGGTCAACGCCGTGAAAGCCCTCCGGGACACCCGCCGCCACGCCGAGCTGCTTTCCGATTTCCTGGAAAATTCCTCCCAGCCGTTCCTGGCCATGAAACCAGAGGGAGGCATCGCCATCGCGAACAAGGCCTTCTCCCGCCTGCTGGGCTATACCCGGTCGGAGCTCATGGAAATCAATTGGGAGGCGATCCAGGCCGGCCAGGAAAACAGCCAGGACGGCATGGACGCCATACAACGCCTGCGTATCGCGGGGAAGCCGGTCCGGGTTGAGATGTCGCTGGTCCGCAAGAACGGCGCTCATGTTCCCGTGGAGGTGAATCTCCACCAGTACGTCACTCCGGACGGCTCCGTGGAGTATTTCTACGCCTTCGTCAGCGACATCACCGAGACCAAGTCCAGCCAGGACAGGCTCCAGGCGGCCATGGACGCCATGGAGGCGGCAAGCCGCGCCAAGAGCGAATTTCTGGCCAACATGAGCCATGAAATAAGGACTCCCATCTCCGCCATACTGGGCCTGGCCGAACTGTCCCAGCGTGTTCCGGACCCGGTGAAGACGGCCCGCCACCTGGCCATGATAGCCGATTCCGCACACAATCTCCTGGCCATCATCGGTGACGTGCTGGACCTCTCGCGCATCGAGGCCGGAAAGCTGCATCTGGAATCCAAGCCGTTTTCCATCAGGAAGCTCCTGGGGAAAGCCCTCGAACCCTTCCTGTATGCCTGCCGGGAAAAGGGCATCGAACTGGTTTCCGACCTTGATACGGGTGTTCCGGACGAGCTGGCGGGGGACTCGACCCGTCTGGGACAGGTGTTGACCAACCTGGTGGGCAACGCCCTGAAGTTCACCGATCGTGGCAGGATATCCATCACGGTCCGGGAGCTGAAGGACACCCTGCAAGGCCTGGCCATGCTCCAGTTCACGGTCACGGACACCGGCATCGGCATCGCGTCCGAGCATACCGCAACCATCTTCGACAGTTTCCGGCAGGCCGACTCGTCCTATTCCAAGGCCTACCAGGGCGCCGGTCTCGGATTGGCCATATGCCGGGAACTTGTCTCCCTCATGGGGGGGCGCATCTGGGTGGAGAGCATTCCTGGGAGGGGCAGCACATTCGTTTTCACGGCCGCCTTCGAGCTGTCCGGAGGCGCCACAACCCAGCAAGCCGCAGGGGGAAGTGGCGAAGAGAGCGCCAAAAAGGTTTTCAGGATACTCATCGCCGAAGACAACCACTTCAACAGGCATGTCTTCGAACAGTACCTCACCATGTTGGGCCATGAGGTCCTGGCGGTCCCGGACGGGCAGGACGCCCTGGATTGCCTGCGCGACAACACCTTCGACCTGGTGCTCATGGACGTCCAGATGCCCAAGCTGGACGGTCTGGAGGTGATCAGGCGGGTGCGCGCCGGAGAATGCGGCGAGAAGGCCGCGCATACTCCGGTGGTGGCGCTCACGGCCTACGCCATGCAGGGGGACGAACAGCGCTTCCTTGCGGCCGGCATGACCGGATATCTCTCCAAGCCGGTTACTCTGGAGGCCTTGCAGGACGCCGTCACCCAGTATGCCGGAGGGGGGAGCCGCAAGACGGAAAATAGCCTCATGGACGGAGTCAAGGACGTGTACCGGCCCATGATCGACGATTTCCTGCGCTTCATCAGGGGCCGGACCGAAAACGCCAGGTTGTCCCTGGAGGCGGGCAACTTCGCCGACGCCTGCACCGCCGGACACGACATCAAGGGCACATCCCTGGCCTTCGGCATATCTCCGGTCAACAAGGCGGGCGAGGCGCTGGAAAAGGCCTGCAAGGCCCACGACGCCCTGGCCGCTGCCCGGGCCTTGCGGGAACTGGACGAACTGCTCGCGGATCTCTCCCGGTCTTCACAGGGGCAACGCTAACCCGTAGCGGCCAAGCGCCCTCAACGGCTGGTTCCCGCGCGTCCGTCACCTTAATACGACACGCGCGCCTCGGAACCGTCAAATCCCCTCCCGTACAGTTCACGTCAAGAGGATGCGTCCGTCGGCGTATCCGCACGACAGGATTCGGAGCTGTATATGTTCAACGGCTATTTCGGCGACTTCCTGCTCAGGCACAAGCTCATAGACATCACCCGCCTCAAGGACGCCCTGTCCGTCCTGTCCGAGAGCAACGCCCGCCTCGGCGTGCTGGCCATGGAGGCCGAACTGATGACCGCGCGTCAGGTGGAGGAAGTCCACGTGCTGCAACGGTCCATGGACCGGCGGTTCGGCGAAATCGCGGTGGAGCTCGGCTATCTGACCCGCGACCACCTGGAGGAGCTCCTGCGTTGGCAGTCCCTGGGACACCTGACCCTGGCCCAGGTGCTGGTGGACCGGGGCTGGTTCTCCCTGGAGGAAATCCAGTCCGCCCTCACGCGCTACAAGTCCGACGCCGGATTCTCCGACCAGGAATTCGACGCCCTGATGCGCAACGATGTGGACACCGTGGTGGCGACCCTGCTGCGCTCGCAGGGCGCGGCCTTCAACACCACCTTCCAGGCGGGGCTGCGCAGTTACGTGCTGCGCTCAGGCGTGCTTCAGGACCTGGTGGCCCTGTTCGTGCGCAACGTGATCCGTTTCATCGACATCGAAGTGTTCGTGAGCGGCGCTTCCTGCTCCCCAAGCGTGGAGAGCGAGTGGGCCGTGATTCAGCGCATCGATGGAGCCCTTCCGCTGGCCACGGCCATCACCGGCAGCGCCGAGGGTCTGGCCGCTTTCGGGAGCCGCTTCGCGGACATGGCCATCGAGGCCCTGGACCCCATGGCCCAGGACGCGGTGGGGGGGTTTCTCAACTGCCACAACGGGCTGTTCCTGAGCAAACTCTCCAACGAAGGCATGGAGCTTGATCTCATGCCTCCGGCCGCCATGGCCAAAAGCCTGATGGAGACGGACGAAACCATCTTCGTCATACCCTTCACCCTTCCGTTCGGAGAATTTCGATTCCTGGTCGGACGGGGCGTCACCAGCATCTCCTGAACATCAAAGCTGTTCGTTCACAGCAATGAGAAGCGCCTGTCACCCGATCGCCACCCACGCCCGCTGCATTAACGGCACAACCCCAGCGTCGCCCGGTTTCACGGGCCGGGCGCTCAGGCCGCCCCATCCACTATCCGCCATCCTGGAGTACCTATGTTCAGCCACTATTTCGGCAATTACCTGCTTGGCCGCAGACTGCTCACCCCGGCCCAGTACAAGGAAATCCTGGCGTCGCTGGACAGCGTCCACGTCAAGCTCGGGATGCTGGCCATCGAATCCGGCCTGATGACCGCCCAGCAGGTCAACGAAGTCCACACCCTGCAGATGACCCTGGACAAACGGTTCGGCGAAATCGCCGTGGAGCGGGGCTGCCTCACGAGGGAAAACCTGGAGGGCCTGCTCGGCACCCAGAACAAGCGCCACCTGGCCCTGTCCCAGGCATTGCTGGACAAAGGCTGGTTCAGCTTCGAGCAGCTCGAGGACGCCCTGGCCGATTTCAAGCACGAGACCAACCTCTCGGACGCGGAAATCCAGGCCGTCAAGGACAACGACGTGGACGCCCTGGTGGCCGCCTATTTCCGCAACGCGGAGCTGACCGCCGCCCTGGAGGCCGCCCCCGTCGAAGGCGCGGTGGATGCCCCGGCCAGGCTCATCCAGGACTACGTGGCCCTGTTCGTGCGCAACCTGGTCCGCTTCGTGGACCCCGGCGTGGTCATCACCGGTTCGGCCTGCGTCTCCAGCCACGATTTCGAGTGGTCCGTCAGCCAGGAGATCACGGGCTCCGTGGCCATGCGCACCGCCATCACCGGCGAGGGCCTCGCGCTGGCCGGCATGGGCGGGCGTTTCGCCAAAATGGATCTGGCCGAAATGGATGCGGTGGCCCAGGACGCCATCGGCGAACTGCTCAACTGCCACAACGGCCTGTTTCTCTCCAAACTCTCCAACGACGGTCTCGATCTGGATCTGAGCCCGCCCGTCACCCACCACCGGCGCACCTTCCTGTCCCGCAGCTCCCTGTGCGTGATTTCCATAACCCTGCCCACGGGCAGTTTCGAGCTTCTCATCACCTGGGGCTCGCCCGCCATAGCCTGAGGAGGTTCATCATGGCCCGCATTCTCATTGTCGATGATTCCATCGTGTCTCGCAGCAACCTGCGCAGGATTCTTGAAGAAGCCGGTCACGAGGTGGCCGGAGAGGCTGGCGACGGCGCGTCCGGCCTGGAGCAATACGGCCAGCTGCGTCCCGACCTGGTGACCATGGACATCACCATGCCCGGCATGAGCGGGCTGGACTGCCTCAAAGGCATCATGGAGAAGGATCCCACCGCCAAGGTGGTGATGATGACCGCCATCGGCCAGGGCCCCAAGATCATGGAAGCCCTGGAAAGCGGCGCGTGCCATTATGTGACCAAGCCCTTCGAGACGTCCAAGGTGGTGGAGGCCATAAGCGACGTCTTGTGCTCCTAAATCCGTACCAGCGAGGTCACAGCCATGTCCCAGGCCGCAGACGCCGATGAAACCATAAGCGCCCTGGTGGAGGCCGTCCCCCATGTGTCCCCCGAGGCCCATGGCGCGGAGGTGAACGAGTTCTTCAAGGTGCACCTCTCCGCCGAAGGGGTGGTGGTCGTGGACGGCGAGCGCCCCCTGGGGCTCATCATGCGAAACGACTTCTTCCAGAAGCTGGGAGCGCCCTACGGACGAGAACTCTTTCTCAGCCGGTCGGTGCGCCTGATCATGAACCCCAGGCCCCTCATCGTGGACATCTCCGTGCAGCTTGGCGAGATATCCATGCTGGCCATGTCGCGCGAACAGGAAGGCCTCTACGACATGGTGGTGGTGACGGACAACGACCGGTACGCCGGGGCCGTTTCCATCAAGAACTTCCTCATAGAGCTCTCCCAGAAGCGCGCCCGCGAGATCGAGCTGCTCAAGCGCCAGCACGAGCTTCTCGAACTGGCCAACAAGGCCGAGGTGGAGAGCCGCCGCCAGATCGAGACCAAGAGCGCTTCCATCCGCAACCTCCTGGACAACGCCGGACAGGGCTTCCTCTCCTTCGGGCCGGAGCTGGTGGTGTCCGACGAGCATTCCCTGGAGTGCATCCACATGTTCCGGGGGCCGGTTGGCGGCAAGAACTTCGTGGACATGCTGGGCAGGCACATGACCGGCGACGCCCACGAAACCATGCGCCAGGCCCTGGTCAAGCTGTTCGCCGCCAAGGCGGCGCTTACGCGCAAGGTGTTCATATCACTGCTTCCGGGCAAGATGGAGGTCTATGACCGCACCCTCACCCTGGAATTCAAGCTCATCCAGGACGATGGCGGCGTGAAGATCATGACCGTGCTCACCGACGTGACCGAAAAGGAGGAGCTGCAGCGGCGCATGGACGCCGAGCGCGCCAACCTGCGCATGATCGTCAAGGCCGTGTCCGAGAGGACCGACATGCTGGCCGCGCTGGAAGAACTGCGGGGGTTTTTCCCGGCGGGCGCCCGGGAGATCATCGACGGCGCCGGTCCGGCCGAGGCCTTGGCCGAACTGTTCCGGGTGGTGCACACCTTCAAGGGTGATTTCGGACAGCGGCACATGGTGAACGCCAGCGCGCGCCTGCACGAGATCGAGGAGGCCTTGTCCCGCCTGGCCGCCAATCCCCCCCTGCTGACCCAGGATGCGCTGCACGACATCGTGGACGAGGCCGACGCCCAGGAGGTGCTGGGCCGGGACGTGGATACCATGACCCAAGCCCTGGGGCTGGCTTTCCTGGAAAACCGCCAGACATTCACCGTGTCCCGGCATACCCTGCGAAAGTTGGAGAACATGCTCGCCAAGCTGCTGCCCCCGGGAGAGTCGGCCGAGCCCATCGCCCTGCTGCGCTCCATCAGCCTGCACAATTTCAAGGAATTGCTGGAAGGCTATCGGGACACCCTGCGCTCCCTGGCCGTAAGCCTCGGCAAGGGCATAGCCGAACTGGACGTGCTGGGCGACGACGTGATGGTGGAGAAAAGCGTGTACCAGCCGTTCGTGAAATCATTGGTGCACGTGTTCCGCAACATCGCGGACCACGGCATCGAGCCCATGGAAAAGCGCCTGGCAGCGGGCAAGCCGGAGCTTGGCCGGGTGAGCTGCCAGATCACGGCGGACGGCGCGGAGCGCTTCCGGGTGGTCATCCGCGACGACGGCGGCGGCATCGACATGGACAAGGTCCGGGCCAAGGCGGCCACGGTCATCGACCCGTCGGAAGCCGCCTGCCTGAGCCAGGAGCAGCTCCTGGAGCTTCTGTTCATGGACAACTTTTCCACCAAGGAATGCGTTTCCCTGGTGTCCGGGCGGGGAGTGGGGCTGGCCGCCGTGCGCGGCGAGATCCACAAGCTGGGCGGACGCATCCAGGTGGTGTCCCACCGGGGCATGGGGACGGAGTTCCACTTCGAGCTGCCCCTCTTGGAAGAGAAATCCCTGCGCCACAAGCGCCGGTCCGTGCAGGAGTGCCACGCGTCAAGCGCGCTCCAGTAGCCGCCATGTCACCGAGGCGGCTGACCGGTGCGGATGCATCCGGGACGGCGGCCCGCTGGCCACGAAACCGCTTCATGGTCCCTCTTATGGGGACGGTGGAGCGGTTGCTGGCTTTTTGTCCCGATGAAGCGGGAACTTGATCCTGAAACAGGCGCCATGGAAGGGCTCGGCGCAGATTCTGCCTTTGAGCTGGTCGGTCAGCATGGTGGCGATCTGCAACCCGAGCGAGGATACCGAGCCGAGGCTGAAATCGGCGGGCAACCCGGTTCCGTTGTCCGCTATGATGACGTCCACATCCTCGCCGGCCACCGTCGCGGAAACCTCGATCAGACCGACCTCGCGCCCCTTGAAGGCATGCTTGAGGGAGTTGGTGATCAGCTCGTTCAGGATGAGTCCGAAGGGGATGGCCTGCTCAAGAGACAGATTGATGGTGGGGATGTCCATCTGGACCACGATGTTCCGGGATCCCTTGAGGGTAGACACCAGCCTGGGAAGCAGGTCGTGGAGATACGCGTGAATGTCGATGCTCCCGAGGCTGAGCGACCGGTAAAGCTGTTCGTGGATCAGGGCCATGGACATGACCCGCCCCTGGCTGTCCTTCAGGATTTTCAACACGTCGGGGTTGTCGATGGCCTGCCCTTGCAGGCTCAGCAGACTGCTGATGATCTGCAGGTTGTTCTTCACCCGGTGGTGTATCTCGCGCAGGAGAATTTCCTTCTCTCGAAGCGATGCGGCCATGATCTTTTCGGCTTTCTTGCGTTCGGTCACGTCGATCCAGCTGGCGCGCAGGAGTCTGTGCTCCGCCGAAGGCAGGCGTGTCAGCCTTACTTCGCAGATGAGGTTCTCGCCCTTTTCGTTGCGGATCGCCCGTTCGAATTTCACTTCTTCCCCGGCCAGGGCCCGTATCCGATGGTCCAGCATGCTTTCGCTCAGAGGCAGGTTGTCTGGCTGTTCAGACAGAAAATAGCGTTCCACCCGATTACTCAGGTGCTCGAACGTTTCACAGGCAAACAGCTTGAAGGCGTTCTTGTTGGCATCCACGGTCAGTTCGCTGTCGACATCGGTCACGATGATCGCTTCGGGTGCCTGTTCGACAAGGACCCTGAACCTGGCCTCACTCAGGAGAGCGGCCATCTCGGCGTTTTTGCGGCGGCGGTTCACGATAAGAAGGGCGGTTATCAGGGCAACCAGCAC
>Ga0075021_10001311_pt1 | contig 12694 bp, 8 predicted proteins | sample ColStrG_CSR_2012_FD_72749 | JGI IMG/M metagenome (GOLD analysis project Ga0075021, IMG submission 72749) | Freshwater sediment microbial communities in response to fracking from Pennsylvania, USA - Cold Stream Run_MetaG_CSR_2012 | ecosystem: Environmental > Aquatic > Freshwater > Creek >...
GTCACACAGTTCTCGATGAAGCCAATCGAGGAGATCGGCATCCTCAAGATGGACTTCCTCGGCCTGCGCAACCTCGACGTGATCGAGGATGCACTCGACATCATCGAGCGCTCCAGCGGCGCGCGCCCCGACATGACGACGCTGCCGCTCGATGACCCGCGCACGTACGAGATGCTCGCGCGCGGGGACTCGACGGGCGTGTTCCAGTTCGAGTCCGAGGGTATGCGCGAGGCTCTCAAGAAGGTGCGTCCGGACGAATTCAACGACCTGGTCGCGCTCAACGCGCTGTATCGCCCCGGCGCGATGGATCAGATCCCGGTGTACGCCAGGGGCAAGCGCAGCCCGGCCTCGATCACATACCCGGACGAGCGCCTGCGTGAGATCCTCGAGTCCTCCAACGGCGTGATCCTCTACCAGGAGCAGGCGATGCAGATCTCCAAGGAGATCGCCGGCTTCTCGGGCGCGAAGGCCGACGATCTGCGCAAGGCGATCGGCAAGAAGAACCGGGTGGCGATGGCGGCGCTGAAGCCGGAGTTCGTCGAGGGCTGCCGGGCGTCGGGGACGGCGGCGGACGTGATCGAGTTCCTGTGGCAGACGAACGAGAAGTCGGCTGACTACTCGTTCAACAAGAGCCACGCGGCATGCTACGGGCTGATCGCGTACCGCACGGCGTGGCTGAAGGCGAACCATCCGGCCGAGTACATGGCCGCGCTGATCTCCTCGGTGATGTCGACGAAGGACAAGGTGCCGTTCTTCGTGGCGCGCTGCGAGGAGATGGGCATCGAGATACTGCCGCCCGACGTGAACCTCTCAGACCACGAGTTCACGGTCGTCGAGCGCAACATCCGCTTCGGCCTCGACGCCGTCAAGGGTGTCGGCTACCAGGCGGTCGAGGCGATCAAACGCGCCCGCGAGGAGGGCGGCCCGTTCACTTCGATCTGGGACTTCTGCGAGCGCGTCGACAACCGCACCGTCAACAAGAAGGCGATCGACGCGCTGATCAAGTGTGGCGCGCTCGGCTCGACCGGGGCGACGCGCAAGGGCATGCTCGAGGTGCTCGAGCAGGCGCAGGCGGCCGGGCAGAAGCTGCAGCAGGACGCGCTCATCGGCCAGGGTTCGATCTTCGACCTCCAGGACGAGCCCGCGGCCCCCGGCGCCGGCGCGCCGGCGGCGTCGGGCCTGGCGCGCCCCGTGCACCCGCCGATCCCGGCGCAGGAGTTCGACCAGCCCGCACTGCTGGCGGCGGAGAAGGAAGCGATCGGCCTGTTCGTCTCGGCTCACCCGCTGAAGCCGCTGCGCGACATCATGCGCCAGCGCGTCGACTGCCCCGTCGCGGCGCTAGCCGGCCGCCGCGACAAGGACTGGGTGACGGTCGGCGGGATCATCACCGAGGCCAAGCGGATCCGCACCCGCAACGGCGATCACATGATGTTCGCGACGCTCGACGACCTCGCCGGCTCGGTAGAGATACTCGTCTTCGGCAAGGCGCTCGCCGAGCACGAGGCGGCGCTGGCGGTGGATGCCGTGGTGCTGGTCAAGGGCCGCGTCGACCACAAGGAAGCCGGCAAGACCTGTCTGGTGGTGCAGAGCGTCGAGCCGTTCGCGCCCAGCCAGGAGGAGATCGAGCGCGCCGGCGCGCAGGCGAAGGCGGCGGCGGCCTCGGCCGAGGCGATGGCGCGGACCGTGCACCTGAGCGTCGCCGCGGCCGACCTGTCGGCGAGCGCGATCGAGGAGCTGCGCCAGACGCTCGGGGACTTCCCGGGCCAGGCCGAGGTCGTGCTGGACATCCGCATGGCCGGCGGGACGCGCCGGCTGCGGCTGGGCAAGGAGTTCCGCGTGCAGCACACGCCGACGCTGCTGGCCGAGCTCGAGCAGGTGCTCGTGCCGGCCGCTGCACTGGCGTCGGCGCTGGCAGGCTAGCGAGCCGCTACGGGCTCGGTGCGCGAGCGCTCTTGCGCTTGGCGCTGGCGCGTCTGCGCGCCGCGATGCCGCGCTCGCGCAGGCGTCCGGCCAACTCGACTTCCTCGCGCCCGGGGCCTTCGCGGTTGGCGCCCGGTGTCTCCAGCACGCACGGCAGGCGCTGCAGCCCCGGCGCAGACAGGAACGCGCTGACGCCGGCCTCGCCGATCTCGCCGGCGCCGATGTTGGCGTGGCGGTCGCGGTTGGAGCCGAGCGGGGTCTGCGAGTCGTTGAGGTGCAGCGAGCGCACGCGCCCCCGCCCGAGGCTGCGCGTGGCGGCACGCAGCACCGAGCCGACGCCGCGCTGGCTGCGAACGTCGTAGCCGGACGCCAACAGGTGGCACGAGTCGAGGCATACGCCGAGGCGCTCGCCGCCGCCGGCGCCGTCGATCAGCTCGGCGAGCTGCTCGAAGCTGCGACCGAGCGTGCCGCCGGCGCCGGCGGTGTTCTCGAGGTGCAGCTCACAGGTCTCGCTGTCGGCGAGCGCCTCGGCGATCGTCGCCGACGCGCGCGCGAGCGCCTGCCCGACGTCGCCGGTCTTGGCCGAGCCGGGGTGCAGCACCACGCCAGCCGCGCCGATCGCCGCTCCGACGCGCAGCGAGTGCGTCAGCGACGCGAGCGATTTGGAACGGATGTCCGCGTCCTCGCTGGCGCAGTTCAGCAGGTAGACGGCGTGGATCAGGACAGCGTCGACCGGGCTCGCGGCCATCGCCTCGCGGAACGCCGCGATGTCCTCGGCGGGGTACACGCTGGGGCGCCACATGCGCGGCGACTGGTTGAAGATCTGGATCGCGCGGCAGCCGCGCTCGACGCCGCGCTCGATCGCCTTCGGCAGGCCGCCGGCGGGGGAGACGTGGGCGCCGATTAGCATGCGGCGAACAGTATGAGAGTTCGCTTCGCACCATCGCCCACGGGAGCGCTGCACATCGGCGGCGCGCGCACCGCGCTGTTCAACTGGCTGCTCGCGCGCCACGCCGGCGGCGAGCTCGTGCTGCGCATCGAGGACACCGACCGCGAGCGCTCGACGCCGGAGAACGTCGAGCAGATCCTCGACGCGCTGCGCTGGCTGGAGATCGACTGGGACGAGGGGCCGATCATGCAGACCGATCGTGGCGGGCGCCACCAGCAGGCGCTGGCGGCGATGCTCGATGGCGGCCAGGCCTACCGCTCGAACGCGACCGCCGAGGACGTCAAGGCCTACAAGCTCGCCCACGGCGCCGAGCGCGGCTTCCGCGGCGAGGACGAAGCGGACGGCGCGGTGCGCCTGCGCGTCGGCGACGACGGCGCGACGGTCGTGCACGACGTGATCCGCGGTGACACGCGCTTCGAGCACGTGCACCTCGACGATCCCGTGATCGCGCGCGCGGACGGCTCGGTGCTGTACAACTTCGCCGTCGCGATCGACGATCTCGACGCCGGCATCACCCACGTGGTGCGCGGCGAGGACCACCTGTCGAACACGCCCAAGCAGCTGCTCGTGCTGGAGGCCGCCGACGCCGTCGGCTTCGCAGGCGGCGCCGCGCCGCCGGTGTATGCGCACCTGCCGCTGCTGCACGGCCCCGATGGCAAGAAGCTCTCCAAGCGCCACGGCGCTGCGTCCGTGCAGGAGCTGCGCGACGCGGGCTACCTGCCGGCTGCGGTGCGCAACTACCTCGCGCTGCTGGGCTGGGGCGCGGGCGACGACGAGACGGTGCTCTCCACCGACGAGCTGATCGAGCGCTTCACGCTCGAGCGTGTCAGCCGCAACCCGGCGCGCTTCGACGAGGTCAAGCTGCGCTGGCTCAACGGCGTGTACATGCGCGAGCTGTCCGTTGAGGAGCTGAGCCGACGCCTGGAGGCGTTCACCGGACGCGAGCGCCTCGACGGCGCCGCACGCATCAGCCGCGAGAAGATCCAGACGCTCGCCGACTTCTGGCCGCTCGCGGGGCCGTTGATCGACGGTCCGCTCGAGGACCCCGCCGCGCGTGAGCGCTGGCTGGGGGAGGACGGGCGTGGCGCGCTGGCCGACGTCAGCGCCGCGCTCGGCGCGAGCGAGCAGTTCGACGAGCCGGCCGTCGAGCGCGCGCTGAGCGCCGTGATCGCGGCGCGCGCCGCCAAGCCGCGCGAGGTCTACCAGCCGCTGCGCGTCGCGCTGACCGGGACCACCATCTCGCCGGGCATCTTCGAGAGCGTCGTTCTGCTCGGCCGCGAAGAGACGCTGCGCCGCATCGCCGTTGCGCTCGCGCGGCCCTGATCGCGAAATTGCCACTCAACCGTTCGTCCACAGCTGCCGATAGGACCCCAAACGGACACCGGCCACGATGGCTGTGAACCCAAGGAAGGGGTCTGACGGATGCCGGCAACTGCCACCGCGAACAAGCTGGACACTGCGAAAAAGCCCAAGCAGGCAAAGGGGAAGACCAACGGTGGCGCGTTGGCCCGCACAGCCGCGCCCTCGGCGCCGACCGGTGAGCGCCACCAGAACGAGGGACACGGCCGCCGCCTGACGCTCGCGTTCGAGGCGCTCGAGGCGTTCCCTGCGCTGGCCGAGTCGCGCGACCGCCTGCTCGCCGTCATCTCCAAGGACCACGTTGCGACCGCCGACGTCGTCGCCGCCGTCGAGTCCGATGTGGCTCTGATCATCGCCGTGCTACGCCTCGCCAACCGCATGCAGGACGGCCGCGCGCGCGTCGAGACCGTCGTCGGCGCCGTCGAGGCGCTCAGCCCGCCGACCGTGCACGCGATCGCAACGCGCGTGCGCACGTTCGACTTCTTCGAGCGCGCCAGCGTCTGGGACGCCGCACCGGAGCGCTTCCGTCTGCACGCGCTCGCCACCCAGCACGCGGCCGATCGGATCGCGGCAGAGGTCGGCTACGAGAACCGCGACCGGCTGACCGTCACGAGCCTGCTGCACGACGTCGGCAAGCTCGTCCTGCTGCACGCCTACCCCGGATACCCCTCGCAGGTGCATCGCGGGGCGCGCACGCCCGAGGAGCGCATCCACCAGGAGCGCCGCGAGCTCGGCGTCGACCACGCGCTGGTCGGCGGGGTGCTCGTGCGCCGCTGGGGCCTGCCCGCCAGCGTCGCCACCCCGATCGAGCGCCACCATAACCCTGAAGTCGAAGGTGAGGCCGCGTTCATCCGCCTGGCCGACATGCTCGCTCACTACGAGCAGGGCGCGCGCGTGTCGCCGACCGAGATGCTGCAGACCGCCCGCAGCATCGGCCTCGGCCCGCAGGAGCTGCGCCGCGTGATGTACGAGCTGCCGAGCTCCACCAGCCAGCGCCAGCGCCACGTCGACCCGTGCCCGCTGTCCGGGCGCGAGCTGGGCGTGCTGCAGCGGCTGGCGGAGGGCAAGGTCTACAAGCAGATCGCGCACGAGCTGACGCTGTCCACGAGCACGGTGCGCACGCACCTGCACAACATCTACGGCAAGCTGGGCGCGGTCGACCGCGCCCAGGCGGTGCTGATCGCAACCGAGCGCGGCTGGCTGTAGGCCGAGTCGCGCCGGGCGTGCGCCGGCGCCACCCGGCGCCCGTCGCGGGCGGCGGTTACGTAGCATCGCCTGCGACGCGATGATCTCGATAACCAGCAAGTCACCGTACGCCGTGCAGGCGCTCGCCGAGCTCGGCCGCAGCGCCGGCGCCGATCCCGTGCCGATCGGCGAACTCGCGCGCCGGCGCGACGTGCCGGTGCAGTTCCTCGAGCAGCTGTTCGCCGTTCTGAGGCGCGCCGGGATCATCAGCTCGCAGCGCGGCGTCAAGGGCGGCTATCGCTTCGCGCGCACGCCCGACAGCGTCACGGTGCTCGAGATCGTCGAGCTGCTCGACGGCCCGCTCGGTCGCGACGCCGATGGCCCGTTCGCCGACGCGGCCGCCGCCGCGCGCAAGGTGCTCGCCGACACGACCATCGCGGACGTGATCGAGCGCGAGCTGCGCGACGCCGGCGCGAGCATGTACCACATCTAAAGACGCGACCCGATGCCGCGAAGGCGGCACCGCGGAGTGGCTCACCGCTCGCCGTGGGCGCGCTCTCGTTATTCACGGGTGAGCCAGGTTGCCACCAGGGAGAACCTGACGATAATCCCGACAACGATTGCGTAGAGGAAGGCGAGTGGCGGCGCTAGTAGGTAGAGGACGACGCCAATCGCAACGAGGGCTGCCAGCCAACCTAGAGCTGGCCAGAGCGGCTTGTTCGTCGCTCCGCGTTCCCGTTCGGCGAGCCCATGCCAGACACAGAATCCACCGATGACGAGCGGAGCGATCCCGCCGTTTCCCTTCCGCCAGATATCGCTGCCGTGAGCCATTTCGAGCCCCAGACCCGCAATTCCGATCGCTGCGAGGACGGCCCCAAACATCGCGAGCAGCGTCCACCTCATGCGGCAACTATCGGCGCTCGACGTACTGACCTGAAGCGGTCACTGAAGTTTCAGCGATCGCCGACACCCCAACCGTAGCGCCGCATGCGTCAGACGCACCACATCTAGGCGCCGCTGCGCCGCCAAAGCCGACGCCGATGCTTGCGTTCCGGCGCCTCAGGTCCCCGGTGTCCGACGGCTCGCCTGGCTGGAGGATCTGATCCCCGTCTAGTCTCAGCATCCTGTTCCAGCCGAACCACAGGAGGGCACTACCGTGACCACGACCGAAGGGAGCCCGACCGCTCCCCCTCCGATTCATCCCCGCGCATTGAACGTCCTGCAGCGCAAGCCACTGACGGCTCCGCGGGCCGCGCGGATCATCGCATCGGTGACCGTCTCGATGACCGTCATCGGCGGGGTGCTGATCCACTTCACCGACAAGAAGACCTTCCCCAACATCGGCGACGGCATGTGGTGGGCTGTGCAGACGGTCACGACCGTCGGCTACGGCGATCTCGTGCCGGCCAGCACGGTGGGGCGGCTGGTCGCCACGATCGTGATGCTCGTGGGCATCAGCTTCTTGGCAGTGATCACCGCCGCGATCGCCTCGGAGTTCATCGAGTCCGCCAGGAGCCGTCGCGACCGCAGCGGCGCAAACGACGCGGTGGCCGCGAAGCTGGACCAGATCGGTGCGCGCCTGGACGCAATCGAGGCGGGGCTCAGGGACTCCAGCGGGTAGCAGCGCGGAGTCACGCTGAGACGGACCGCCGCTGGCTGCGGCGTGATGACGCGAGGCGCGGGCGCGGAGTAGGATCGTCGCCGGCAGAAGCCGCTCCGGCTTCTCCCTCCATCGACGTGAGGAGTAAGACAGTGCCGCTGGGACGCCGTCGCCGTACAGCCCGAGATGCCGCGATTGGGACGGTCGCCCACGCGAGCCGGCGAACCGGCCTCGCTGGCTGCGACGCGCCCGTTGCGGGCGAACCGGACAATCGGCGGCGCTCGGCGTGATGATGGACGATCCGACCGTGGGCTCTCCCGCCGACGCCGCGCCCGCGGGCGGCCCGGCGGACACAGGTCCGGGCGAGGGGCGATCCGCCGCATCGGCTCCGCGTGAACGGCGGTGGCTGGTGCGCGTCATCATCGGCGGCACGACGATCCTCGCCGTCGTGGCGATCTTTGCCGTGTGGGCCAACCGACAGCTGCTCAACCCGAACAACTGGGCGAACACGAGCACCAGACTCCTCCAGGACGCGAAGATCCGCGAAGCAACCTCGACCTACCTGGTCGATCAGCTCTACGCGAACGTCAACGTCGCCGAAGAACTCAAATCGAGGCTGCCTGCGCAGCTACAGCCGCTCGCCGCCCCAGTGGCGGGTGCACTGCAGAACCTCGCGGTCACCGCTGCTCAGCGCGCGCTCGAAAGCGGCCGCGTGCAGGAAGTGTGGAAGCAGGCCAATCGTGCGGCGGATGCGACGCTGATCGCGATCGTCGACGGCAAGGGAGTGGTGGCCACCGATGGCGGCGTGGTGACGCTCGATCTCGCCTCGATCGTCACCAACATCACCAACCGGCTCGGCTTGCCGAACGTCAGTTCCAAGCTCCCGGCCTCGGTCGCGCACCTCACGATCCTGAAGTCGAAGGACCTCAAGTCCGTGCAGGACGGGATCAAAGCCCTGAAAGGACTCGACCTGCTGTTGACGATCATCGTGCCGCTGCTCTACGCGCTGGCGATCTTCCTCGCGCGCCGACGTCGCCGACAGACGCTGATCCAGGTCGGTGCATCGATTGTGTTCGCCGGTGTCGTCGTCTTCGCCGGACGCGCGATCTTGCAGTCACAGGTCGCCGACTCGCTCGTAAAAGTCGAAGCCAACCGGCCCGCGGCCGAGGCAGTGATGTCGATCGCCACGGGGATGCTCGCAGAGATTGCCGGCGCGTTCGTGATCGTCGGCGTCCCGCTGATCGCCGCAGGTTGGTTCGCCGGCCCGGCGCGCCTGGCCGTGAATGCTCGCCGCGCGATTGCGCCATTCCTGCACGACCAGCCGGGATGGACCTACGGAATAGTCGCGGGCATCATGGCCCTGATCTTCATCTGGGGGCCGATCCCCGCCACCCACAAACTCGCCGGCATCATCGTGTTCCTCGCGCTCGCCCTGTTCGGCACCGAGTTGCTGCGCCGTCAAACCGCGAGGGAGTTCCCCGACGCAGCCCCGCCCGGGTCCGCCGCGAGCGCGTAGCGCTTTAGCGTGCGGATTCCGCGACCCGACGAACCGATCGGCACTGCAGAGCCGGTCGACAGCGATCACCGCATCTGACACAACTTCCCTCACACCTGGTTGGCCAGCCGGACAGGATTTGGCTTGTGCATTGACATTCCGGCGGGTTGCGCTAGCCTTTATGTAGCGCCGGTGCATCGGAGAATGAGAGACACACCGGCCTTGACCTGAAGCCCATGGGGTCTTGAACGCGACTATGGAGGGTTGCTACATGCCTGGGCCCGACGGCCGACCTGCCGACATACGACGGGTGAGATCTTGACGGGTGGAACGCTCTCGCTGAGAGCCATCGCCGGCCGCGCCACGCTGGCCGTCGCCCTGCTCGCGATCCTGATCATCGGCGCCTGCGTCCAGGTGTCGATCGCGCGCGCCGCGCCGCCTATCGAAAACGAACCGGAAGTGAAGTTGACCGCCGGCGCGCAGGCCGGCGACGGCGACAGGTTCGGTATCGGTGTCGCGCTGTCCGCCGACGGCCACACGGCGCTGGTCGGCGCGCCCCACGCTGCCGGACTCGCCGGTAGCGCGTCCGTCTTCAGCCGCTCGCCGGAAGGCTGGGGACAGCAGGGTCCGGCGCTGGCCGGCCCGCTCGGCTCGGAACTGATGGCGTGCTCGAGCGCGGAGCCGAGTGAAGACGAAGAAGAACCGTTCCCCGAAGAAACGGGCGAATGCCGCTTCGGCCGCTCCGTCGCGCTGTCCTCGGACGGCAACACGGCGCTCGTCGGCGCGCCGCTCGTCAACGGCCGCGACGGCGGCGCCTGGGTGTACGTCCGCGCCGGCGGCGTGTGGGCGAAGGGTGCGCAGCTGCTCGACCCGAACGGCGAAACCGCCAACTACTTCGGCGGCTCCGTCGCGCTCTCCGGCGACGGGCTCACAGCGGTCGTCGGCGCGCCCGGCGACCACACCTCGCGCGGCGCCGCGTGGGTCTTCACCTTCAACGGCACCGCGTGGCAGCCCGCCGGCGAACTGGCCGGCGCGGGCGAGGAAGGGCAGGGCCGATTCGGCGCGAGCGTGGCGATCTCGGCCGACGGCCAGACGATCCTCGCCGGTGCGCCGCGCTCCGGCGGCGAACATGGGGCCGCATGGCTGTTCCGGCACAGTGGATCGAGTTGGGTCCCGCAGGGGTCCGCACTGCTATCGGGCGTTGCCGATGCGGCGCGCTTCGGATCGAGCACGGCGCTGTCCGCCGACGGCTCGACCGCGCTGATCGGCGCGCGCCGCAGCGGCGAAGACGCCGGTGCGGCGTCGGTCTTCGCGCAGGGAGTCGGCGGCTGGAGCGAACAGGCCGCGATCACCGGCCCGGGCCAGCCGGAAGAAGAATTCGGCCTCGCCGTCGCGCTCTCGCCGGACGGCTCGACCGCGCTCGTATCCGCGCCCGGCTACGCCGAGAACCACGGCGCGGCCTGGCTGTTCCGGCGCTCGGGCAGCACCTGGGGCGAAGCCCAGGAGCAGTTTCAGTCGACGTACTCGACGAAGCTGATCGGGCCACGCTTCGGCTCGAGCTTGGCCCTGTCGGCGAGCGGCGAGACGATCCTCGTCGGCGGCCAGCGCGACGCTCACGCAGGCGCCGCGTGGGTGTTCGGCCCGGGCCCTGTCGTCGAATCGACGTCGCCCGAAAAGGGACCCGCGGCCGGCGGCACGGAAGTCACGATCTCCGGCAACAACCTGACGGGCGCCACCGCGGTGCATTTCGGCGCTGCCGCCGCGAGCAGCTTCACGGTCCTCTCCAAGAACTCGATCACCGCCGTCACGCCACCCGGCCAGGGCTCGGTCGCGGTCACGGTCACGACGCCGTTCGGGACGAGCGCCGTCAATGCGCTGTTCAAGTACGTCGCCACCAAAGGCTCACAGGGCCCGCCGCCCCAAGAAGCGCCGAGCAGCGATGGCGGCGGCTCGACGACGACCGCCGGCGCGACCGTCACGACCTCGCTCGGCAGCGTGCTCGGCTTTCTCAGCGCGAGTGGCTGCAACGTGTCGCTGCTGTCGCGCCGCGTGACCGTGCTGGCACACGGTCGCGTCGTGTTCAGGCTCCGTGCGCGCGGCGCCGGGCGCTGCGCCGGCAAGCTGAGGCTCAACCTGACGCGCAGGATCGCGCGGCACAAGCTGCGCGTGAAGACGATCGGCGCGGCCACGTTCTCGCTCGCGGCCGGCAGCACGGCGACGGTCAAGCTGAAGCTGAACGCCACCGGGCGCATGGCGCTGCAAGCACATCGTGGGCGGCTAGCCGCGAGCCTGCTGCTCGTCAGGCAATCGCCGCGGCCGTTCGCCGCGCAGAGCGCGGGCGTACGCCTGTTTCGCGCCCGCACGCGCAAGACCGCGCACAACTGAGGTCGCGCTCGCCCTCTGGGGCGTGAGGCCACGGGCCGCGCTGCTCTATTGTCGAGGCCGATATGCCTCGAATCCCGATCAACATTGCGGAGTTCGTCGGGGGCACACCGCTGGTGGGTCTGCCGCGCATGCTCGAGGGCACGGCGGCTGCCGACACCGGCGTGGAGCTGTACGCGAAGCTCGAGTCGTTCAATCCCGGCGGCAGCGTCAAGGACCGCATCGGCGTGGCGATGATCGAGGCGGCCGAGGCCGAAGGGCGGATCGAGCCGGGCCGGACCACGATCGTCGAGGCCACCAGCGGCAACACCGGGATCGCGCTCGCGTTCGTGTGCGCCGCCAAGGGCTACGACCTCGTGCTGACGTTGCCGCAGGGGATGAGCCGCGAGCGTGAGAGCCTGCTGCGGCTGTATGGCGCGCGCGTCGACATCACCGAGTCGATGGGCGGGATGGGCGAGGCCGTCGACGCGGCGCGGGCGATGGCGCGCAGCGACGACGTGTTCCTCCCGGATCAGTTCTCCAATCCCGCCAACCCGGGCGTGCATCGCCGCACGACCGGGCCGGAGATCGCGCGCGCGCTCGACGGCAAGGTCGACGTGCTCGTGGCCGGCGTCGGCACCGGGGGCACGATCACCGGCGTGGGCGAGCATCTGCGCGAGCACGTCAACGCCGAGCTGCAGGTGATCGCGGTCGAGCCCAGCGGCTCGGCGGTGCTGTGCGGCGGAGCGCCCGGGCCGCATCGCATCCAGGGGATCGGCGCCGGCTTCGTCCCGCCGGTGCTCAACCGCGAGCTGATCGACGAGGTGATCGCGGTCTCCGACGACGACGCGATCCAGACCGCGTGGCGCTGCGCCAAACGCGCCGGCCTGCTCGCCGGGATCTCGTGCGGCGCCGCGCTGTGGGCGGCGCTGCGTGTCGCCGAGCGCCCGGAGTCGGCCGGCCGGCGGATCGTCGTGATCATGCCCGACTCCGGCGAGCGCTACGTCTCGCAGGCGTTCTTCGCGCCGTGAGCGCCCGCGGCGCGGCGCGCCGATGAAACGGTTGCGCGCTCAACATTCTTCGATCTGACCGCTACGCTGTTCGCATGCCCGGTCCCGACACGTTTGCGCGGGTCGTAAGCGAGCTTCGGCGCGATGTCGTGGCGGCACGGGACCGTGACCCGGCCGCACGCGGCGTGGGCCGCGCGGAGATCCTCGCGACGTGGCCCGGCATCCACGCGCTGTTGGCGCATCGCGTCGCGCACGCGCTGTGCCAGAGCGGCGTGCCGGTGCTGCCGCGCGTCATCGCGATGACGACGCGCGCGTTGACCGGCATCGAGATCCACCCGGCGGCGCACATCGGCGAAGGCCTGTTCATCGACCACGGCGCCGGCGTCGTGATCGGCGAGACCGCCGACATCGGCAACGACGTCACGATCTACCAGGGCGTCACGCTCGGCGGCACCGGCTTCGCGACCGGCAAGCGCCACCCGACGGTGCAGGACAACGTCACGATCGGCTCCGGCGCGAAGCTGCTCGGCCCGATCACGATCGGGCACGGGGCGAAGATCGGCGCCAACAGCGTCGTCATCACCGACGTGCCGCCGAACTCGACCGTCGTCGGCAACCCCGGGCATCCCGTGCGGGTGGACGGGCAGCGCGTCGAGGGGCCGGACGCCGACTGGATCCACCTGCCGGACCCGATCGCCGAGGCGATCCAGGCGCTGTCGAGTCGTATCGCCACGCTCGAACGGACGATCAGCGAGCTCTCCGACGGAGAGGCCGAGCCACTCGCCGAGGTGCGCCCGCTGCGCACCGTCAAGGGG
>Ga0075021_10001312_pt1 | contig 12677 bp, 5 predicted proteins | sample ColStrG_CSR_2012_FD_72749 | JGI IMG/M metagenome (GOLD analysis project Ga0075021, IMG submission 72749) | Freshwater sediment microbial communities in response to fracking from Pennsylvania, USA - Cold Stream Run_MetaG_CSR_2012 | ecosystem: Environmental > Aquatic > Freshwater > Creek >...
ATCGTCTCCATCAACGCTTCGCCCTGGAACATCGGCAAGCGCCACGAGCGCGAAGACATTTTCCGAGCCACCGCGAAACGCTTCGGCCTGCCTCTGGTCTACGTCCACATGGTCGGCGGCAACGATCAGCTTGTTTTCGACGGCACCAGTTTCGCCATGACCGCGCAAGGCGAAGTCGTCGCCCGCGCCAAATCTTTCGAAGAAGACCTCATCCTCTTCGACACCGCTACGAACTTGGGCGATGACCACAGCAATCATGTCGTCGATGACGATGCCGCCTTCCAGGCCCTCGTCCTAGGCACGCGCGACTACATCCGCAAATGCGGTTTTCGCAGCGTCCTCGTCGGTCTCAGCGGAGGTATCGATTCCGCCTTGGTCGCCGCCATCGCCGTCGAAGCCATCGGCAAAGAGAACGTCATTGGCATCGGCATGCCCGGCCCTCACTCGTCGGAGCACAGCCTCACAGACGCCCGCGCTCTCGCCCAAAACTTGGGTATCCGCTTCGAGGTCGTCTCTATCAACGCGGGATATGATGCCATGCTGCAAAAACTCTCTCCGCTGTTCAGCGGCTACCAGGCCGATACCACGGAAGAGAATCTGCAATCGCGCCTGCGCGGCGTAACTTTGATGGCGCTCTCGAACAAGTATGGATCGCTGGTACTAACCACCGGCAACAAGAGTGAAATCGCCGTCGGTTATTGCACTCTCTACGGCGATATGTGCGGCGGCCTTGCGGTGATTAGCGACGTTCCCAAGACCATGGTCTACCGCCTCGCGCGCATCGCCAACCACCGCGCCGCCGTCATTCCCGAGAACACTTTCACCAAGCCGCCTTCCGCCGAATTGCGGCCCGATCAAAAAGACACCGATAGCCTGCCCGAATACCCGGTGCTCGACGCCATCCTTGAAGCTTATATAGAAAACTACCGAGCCGTCCCTGAGATCGCCGCGCAACTCAATATCTCCGAAGACTTAGTGCGCGACATCGTACGTAAGGTCGACCGCAACGAATATAAACGCCAACAGGCCGCCCCCGGCTTGCGCATCACCCGGAAGGCCTTCGGCGTCGGCCGCCGCTTCCCCATCGCACATAGGTTCACAGAATGAAAAAACTAATCGCAGTCTTATTACTCGTCGTGGCCGGCTCGCTCGCCATACGCCTCGCTATCTCCCAGCATGCCATCCAGCAAAGGGTCGGCCCATTGCCCGATGGCGGATTCCTTTTGAACAGCGGTTGGGCGATTCGTCCCGCCGGGCAGCAGGTTGGGGTTGGCACGTTCCCGATGAGTTCGGCGTTATCGAAAAACGGCAAGTTTCTATTGGTGATGAACGCCGGTTACGATCCGCCTACCATCAGCGTGATCGACACAACCTCAAAGAAGGAGTTGAGCCGCACTCGCGTCGCGGACGCTTGGCTTGGCCTGCGCGTTGACCCGCGCTCGGATTCATTCTATGTAGGTGGCGGCACGTCCGGCAAGGTGTTCGAATTTGCGCTTGATCCCGCTACTGGCGGGGTCACCTCCAAACGCGAGATGCCCGCCGTCGCGGATTTGAGCAATAAAGGCAACGCGCTGATTGGCGATGTGGAACTATCGCGGGATGGCAAGTATCTCTACGCCGGCGATTTATACGGCGACGCGGTGGCCGTTCTCGATGTGCGCGAAGGCAAGTATCTAGGAAGTTGGAAAACCGGCCGACGGCCCTACCGGATCATGGTTGGGCCTAACGGCAAAGACCTTCTCGTAACGGCTTGGGGTGATGGCGCGATCTGCGTTCACGACATCTCGAACGGTGGGATCACAGCCAAGATTCGCGTGGGCCCCCATCCTACCGACATGCTGTGGATCAACAAACCTCCGCCGACGGAAGAAGGCAAATCCACCTATACAGGGCGCGTTTTCGTGACGGCTGCGAATACCAACAATACCTATTCGTTCGGCGTTACGGCCGACGGTCAGTTGACCGCTCTCGAAACGCTCAACATCTCCACTTCCCCCATGCATCCTCTCGGCATGACTCCTTCGGCGCTGGCGACGGACGAATCGAATACGAAGCTCTTCGTAGTTTGCTCCGATGCCAATGCCATAGCGCAGGTGGATATCTCGTCCCCGCTGAGCCGTGTTGAGGGCTTCATCCCAACAGGCTGGTATCCCACCGCCATCAGCGCGTTACCTGGCGGCGAACTCGCCATCCTAAACGGCAAAGGTTTGGGCAGCCATCCCAACCCCGGCGGGCCTAACCCGACCAGAAGTGCCGCCCAGCTTCACGCCGAAGGCGCCTCACCGGTTCAATACGTAGGCCACATTCAGACGGGCACCACGCAATTCATGCCCGTCCCCGATGCCGAAAAGCTTGCCGCCTTCACCCAAACCGTAATCGCCAACTCGCCTTACAAAGATGAGCTACTGGAGCGGCCGGCTAGCGGCGAACAGGCTTCCTACTTCGCCAAGACAGACGGCCATCCATCTCCCATTCAACACGTCATCTACATCATCAAAGAGAACCGCACTTACGACCAGGTGTTGGGCGACATGACGCCGGGCAATGGCGACAAGTCTCTCGTACTATTCGGCGAGGAAGTCACTCCCAACCTGCATCAGCTTGCGCGTGATTACATTCTTTACGACAACTTTTACGAGAACGCCGACGTGAGCGCCGATGGCCACAACTGGGCCTCGGCGGCCATCGCGCCCGATTACACAGTGAAGATTTGGCCTAGTGAATACGGCCACCGCAGCCATATCTACGATTTCGAAGGCGGCGAACCCGCGAACACTCCTCCAGCGGGCTACATTTGGAACAACGCTCTGCAAGCTGGTATCACGTTGCGCGACTACGGCCAATGGTGTGTAAACATTCCTCTGAAAGACGTGACCGGCGCCAAGCAGATCGGCTCCGTGAAAGACCCTTCGCTCGCGCCGCATGTCGATATGAACTATCGCAATTTCGATCTCGAATATTCCGACGTCGACCGCGCCAAGGAATTCATTCGTGAGTGGAAAGAGTTTGACTCCGCCGGAACAACACCGCAAATGTCCATTGTGCGTATGGGTAACGATCATACCCAGGGCACGAAAGCGGGCGCACTGACACCCCTCTCCTACAATGCCGATAACGATTATGCGGTGGGCATGTTTGTCGACGCGGTCTCACACAGCAAGGCTTGGTCCTCCACGGCCATTTTCGTTATTGAAGACGACGCGCAAAATGGGCCGGATCACGTCGATTCCCACCGCGCTCCCGTTTGGGTGATTTCGCCCTACACGCGCCGCGCCATGGTCGATAGCACCATGTACAACCAGACCAGCGTACTGCGCACCATGGAACTCGTCCTAGGCTTGCGGCCGATGACTCACTTCGATGCGGCCGCTCGCCCCATGTTCGGCAGCTTCAGCCAACAGCCCGATGCGCGCCCCTATACGGTGCTGCCTCCCAAGACATCTTTGACCGACCGCAACCCCGGACACAGCACCGGTTCCGCCGAATCGGCCCGCATGGATTTCAGCGAAGCCGACCGCGCCGACGACGATGAACTAAACGATGTGTTGTGGCGATCGATTAAGCACAGCGATCCACCCGCACCTACACGGAGCGCCTTTGGTCAGTAGCGCCGGCGGACAACACCAAGAATCAGCAAGCCCGCGGCAATAAAGAACACTGTGGCGGGCTCCGGAGTCTGGTTCACGCCCCCACCGGTGACCATGCCTCGTCCGGCGAGCGAAAGAATTGCGCCCGAAGAATCGAAATCCACCACGTTCAGCCCAGCCGTGCTCGTGAAGATATTGTGCGAGGCATTGCCGTCAACATCGGCGGCCGTTAAGCCCAAGCTCGCTCCGAATGGAGTAACCGTGTTCCCTACTTCGCTTTGATTCTTCTGCGCGCTCGACACCACAAAAGGAAGGTAGCCGAAAAGGCCACCGCCGGGCGTTAGTCCAGCGCCCGAATCCGATTCCGCCATGGCGTAGAGACCGCCACCGTTATTCAAGAAATTGATAATTTGACTCGAGTGCGAATCGAGGATATTCAGTTCCGCTTGCGTCAGAATGCCACCGAAATCCGAGGCCACCACGATGGCATCGTAGGTAGTCCCCAGTTGACCCAGCGCCGAAGCAAGCGTCGCAGCGTCGGCGCGGTCAAAATCGGTGCCCAGGACATAGCCGCTTGTCAGCAGGCCGTTGGTCCCGTCGACATGCCCTGCCGGAGGCGCAATGCTCGAAGTGACATACAAGAATTTCTTGATTCCCGCATTCGCGAATGTGTTGAACGCGGGGTCTGTAACAAACTTAATCGCGTCAATGTTGATATGCGCGGCCCCGGTAGAATTACCGCCCGCGTAAGCATGAAAGTCTGGATCGTGCCCTGTCAAGAAAATCGATCCTACGATGTCCCCTTTCGCGCCAACCACGGAAAGTGAGATAGCTAACGAAATGATCACCATGCGCAACCGGGTCATATTTCCTCGTCACCAAGGAATATACGGCGATAAGATCGAAAAGTCAATCATTGTTTCCTTTCCTGAACTCTCAACAGCCTATTTGCCTCGATGCCCTCCATGGCTTGCTTCTCGCCGGAAGGCCAGGCCACTTCAAGCCGGTCCACCCGTCGCGTGGCGCCCAAACCGAAATGCACGCGCATGTCGTTGTGCGAATAGTAGCTTGAGCCGCTCATAACCTCGCGTATCTGCGTTCGTCCGCCGGCAGTTAGTCGCAAGCGCGCGCCGATCGCGCTGCGATTCGAGCGGGCGCCAACACATTTGACCATCAGCCAGTTGTTCCGGTTCCCACCCGCATTGCGGAGAACTGAGGGCGGAGCGTCTAGATTATTGACTACGATATCGAGATTGCCGTCGTTGTCCAGGTCTCCGACCGCACAGCCGCGGCTCACATAAGGCGTGCCGATTCCAGGTCCGGAAAGCGCTGAGATATCTTCGAAGCGGCCGTTCCCCAAATTCCGATAGAGCAGGCGCGGTTCTTTGTAGTCGAGGTACAAACCACGGCCCGCTATTTGGGAATAGACGTGACCGTTGGCCAGGAAGAGATCTTCCCAACCGTCATTGTCGAAATCCGCGAACACCGCGCCGAATCCCAAATACTTCCGGTTTGCTCCAAGACCCGATTCCAGACTCGCATCGCGGAAGCCGCCAACTCCGTCGTTGCGGTAAATCGCCGTCACTTGGCCGGAAAAATTTGTGCGGGCAATATCGAGCCATCCGTCGCCATCGTAGTCGCCCACGGCGACACCCATGCCCGACAGCGCCGCGCCGTTCTCATCGAAAGCGCAGCCGGCCTCTACCCCTACTTCACGAAACGTACCGTCGCGGTTGTTGCGATAGAGAAGACTAGGAGCGGTATCGGACGCAACATATATATCCGGCCAGCCGTCGTTATCGAAATCGGCCGCAGCCGCGCCCATGCCGTAGGCGCCGACCGGCCGCCAATTCGACTTTGTAAAAGTTGCCCCCGCTCGTCCGCGTGGATTTGCAATGCCAGACTTCTCCGACACATTCTCAAAGGTTCCATTGCCTCGATTCCGGTAAAGCCGGTTCGACCCGCCGGAGAATCCCTGCGGGCCGCAGGGCACCGGGATGCCGTTGTAGCGGCAGTAGATAGCCTCGCCCGGCTTCGGCGTCTCAGCGGGATCGAAGTTTACGTAGCTCGCGCAGAACAAATCCAGGAGGCCGTCGCGGTCGAAGTCGAGAAAGCAGCATCCCGCGCCCCAAACCGCGCCGTTCTCCAACAGGCCCGCCGTTTCCGTCACATCGGTAAACGTTCCATCTCCGTTGTTGTGATAAAGAACATTGCGGCCCCAATAGGAAACGAACAAGTCGTCAAACCCATCGTTGTCGTAGTCTCCCACGCAGCAACCCTGGCCCCACCCTGAGTAGGTCAGGCATGCTTTTTCCGTTACGTCCTTGAACGTGCCATCGCGGTTGTTATGAAATAGAAAACTAGTGGGCTTTTTTCCGGCCGAAAGTTCAAACGCCGTTCCGTTTACCAGAAAGATATCGAGCCAGCCGTCGTTATCATAGTCGAAAAGAGCAACGCCTCCACCCATCTCCTCAAGCAGGAACTGTTTGTTACGGGGCCGGCCCGAAATATTCTTCGCTAAGCCCAGTCCGGCGGCAGCCGCCACGTCGGCAAACGTCACGCCGGTTCGCGCCGTGAGGCGATCGGCCAACGCTATCGTAAACAAACTCAGTAAACCGCGGCGCGTGAGACTATTCATGGCCGGACCCTTTGTCCGCCGGTATTTGCTCTGCCGTGCCTATGTCGCGGCGCTTCTTATCAAGTTCGCGGCTCTCTTGATCGAGCCTGCGGAACTGTTCCAGGGCTTCACGGCTTTCCTCCGCCTTGCCCTGCCGCCGGTACAGAGCCGCTAACACGTAGTAGTAGGCGGAAGTCCGGCCATTCAATTCGATGGCGCGCTTCGCAGCATCCACGGCCGCCGGCAGATTCCCAAGCTTTTCATTCGCCTTCGCGAGTTGGAACCACGCGCCATCGGCTTTAGGATCCAACTCCAAGCCGTCTTTGACATACTGCATTGCAAGTTCCGAACGGCCGGTGCGGTTGTATAACGCGCTCAGGTTCACATGAGAGGACGAGAACTGGCCTTGGCGCTCCCGGTTCAATTCAATCGCTCTTTGGTAATGGGAGATGGCCGCAGCATCGTCTCCCAGCGCCTCCTTGGCGAATCCCAGAGCATCCCAAGCTTCCACGTAGGAACTATCGAGCCGTACCGCCTCTTCCAACTCCTTGTTCGCCGCCGTCCAGTTGTCGTTAATGGAATGGAGCTTACCGAGATTGTAGTGGAGTTCGGCCGATTCCGGCTGCAGCCCGATCCCCTGCTCGAACTCAGTCCGCGCAGCGTCGAATCTGCCGATGATCATCAAGTCACGGCCGAGAATCTTGTGCGCCTCCGCGTTCTTCACATTCAAGCCGAGTGACTTAGCTAAGGACTGAATGGACGCGCCGATCTCTTTTTGCGCGAACTGGGAGTAGCCAAGCGCATACCACGCCCACGAGGAATCGGGATGCACCCGCAAATAATCGTCCAGCGAGGCTTCCGCGGCGGCAAATTCCTTGCGCCGAATGTTGCCTTCAATGCTCGCGATGAAGTCGGGGCTATCCGCCGAACCGCCGACTTCCCGGAGGCTTGCCAGCTTCTCTTTCGCCACCGCATCGGCCGGGTCCAATCGGAGTGCCGTTTCCAGCGCGCTTCGGCCCGCGGCCAAGTCACCCGATTTTGCCAACGCCAACCCCAGCAAGCGATTGGCTGCGCCAGACTCTGGTTCGAGAGCCAGGGCATGGCGGAATTTCGCCACGGCTAGCTCACTGTCGTCGCGGTCGAGCGCGGTTTTACCTTCGCTCAGATCGAGTCCGACAAGACGGGACCGGTCATCCGCAGTAATTAGTTCGCGGCTTTGTTGTATCTCCCGCTTGGCGTCGTCGTGTTGGCCTAAACGCTCCAAGCCCAGTCCGAGTTGATAATGCGCTTCGCCCGAGGCCGCGTCGAGCCGGACGGCCGCGCGCAGGTTCTCCACGCCCTCGGCCACACTCCCTTTTTGAAGCAACGCCTTGCCTAGAGCCAGCCGGGCTCCCGCAAATTCCGGCGCCGCGCGAATCACCTTACGTAGTTGGTCCATCTCCGCATTGATGCCGTGCAAAGAGCTGACTCCGTAGGCGAGCGCCAAATTGTATTGCGCCTTTACCGACTCAGGCTCCAAAGCCAGTGCCCTATCGAGTTCTCGGATGGCGGCTGCTGGGTCGCTGGCCGTTAGCAGCGCACCTAGATTGGCCGCTGGTTCAGCCCATTTCGGAGCGAGGCGCTCAGCCTCGCGAAATGCCTTGGCGGCACCCTCGTCGTCGCCCGTTTGCGTGAGTACGAGCCCTAAGTTGTTCTGCGCTTCCGCAAAGTTGGGCTGTAGCTTAATGGCCTCGCGAAATTCGGCGGCTACAGCCGTGGCGCCCGCCGCCGCGCGTCCCAAGATGCGGCCGAACGTGTTATGAAACGCGGCGTCGGCGGTATGAGCCGGCAACTTCGCGCGCAGCTCATTCGCCGCCATCTCCCAATTCGGAGCAGGCCCGGCGGTCTCTGTGAGATTCAGACCGGCTTCAAACTGTCCCAGCGCGTGCGCCTCGTCACCCAGCCGCGCAAAGACGATGCCCAGATCCACCAACGGCGCGGCCATTAAGGGAAGCAGCGCGATTGCTCTCTGCAATTGTGCGCGCGCCTGGGGCAAGTCTCCACTCTCGCGCAATGCCATCCCCAGGAAAGCGCAGCTTTCTCCCGCCGCTGGATTTAGCTTTACCGATTGCTTCAGGTTCTCCAATGCCGCGCCGCGTTGAGTGCTGTACCAAAGAGCAACCCCCAAGCTGTAACGTGCCTCCGCGAAATCGGGCTGCAGTTCAATCGCCCGTTTCAGATGCTCGACGGCTCCCGTGAGATCGCGTTCTTGCCCCAGAACAAAGCCCAGCAGGTTGTGAGCATCCGCATCGGTTTCATTAGAGACAAGGGCTTGCCGCAACTTACTGGTCGCCGCTTTCAGATCGCCCCGCAAAAACATCTCGTGAGCCAGCCGATACCCTTCGCTCACGCGGCTCGCGGGCTGCCGTCTCGACGCGTTCAGTTGTTTGAGGCTCAACCCCAGGTTGTAATACCCCTCACGCATTTCGGGATCGATTTCAATAGCGCTTTCGAACGCCTTCACCGCCGCTTCGATCTCGCCGTTCTGGCGAAGCGCTTGGCCCAACTCGAGTAAAACGCCAGCGCTGCGAGGCTCACGCTCGGCGACGATTTTGAGGTGGCCAATCGCGCCGCTAGCATCTCCCGCCGCCCGCAAAGCCATCCCCAGATTCATACGGTAAGCCAAGTTACCAGGTTCCAGCGCCAACGCCCGCCGATAAGGATCAAGCGCGCCTTTTACATCGCCCGACTTAGCCAGCACCGACCCGAGGTTGGTCCACGCGGCCGCGAACTTAGGGTCGATGGCCAGCGATCGGCGAAACTCACCAGCCGCCTCCGTAAGCTTTGAGTCGCCCGCCAGCGCGGCAGCCAAATAGTAGTGCGCTTTGGCCGATGAGGGAGCCAGCGCCACGGCTTTGCGAAACTCAGTGAGGCCCTTGTCATGTTGGCCCTTCTCGAAATACCCAGTGCCCCGCGCAATGTGATCTTGCACGCTCTGCGCCTGCAACAAAACTCCCGCAATGCAGAGTGACAGCAACAACCTCGTCATTGTTTCGCCTGCTCCGGATCCAGCAGCCTCAGTTGAAGCCGTGATGTCGCTTCGTCTTCTTGGCGCAGCGATTTTGCCAGGTCGAACTTTTGCGCCGCAGCCTCTTTTTCTCCCAATCGGCTCAGCAGCAGACCAAGCTGGTAATTCGACTTCACAGACTTCGGATTCAGCTGCACCGCTTTCTCAAGATTGACTTTCGCTTCCTGGTAACGCCGATCGTTGAAGAGAAGAATGCCCAACGCTTCATAGGACAGAGCGTGATCCGGGTACTTACTGAGCACATCCGTAAATAGCCGGATGGCTTGCGGCGGATCTCCCTGGTCGCGAGCCACTAAGCCAAGGTAGTAATAGGAGGTCGCCTGCCTTGGCTGCAACCTCACACTCTCTCGCAGGTGCTGCGCCGCTTCCCCCAACTTCGATTCCAAATACAAAACCGCGCCCATCGCATACTGCAGATGGGGATCGCGCGGTCTCGTCGCCAGCAGCTTTGCCAGCAATACTTCGGCGCTGGCGAACTGCTTTTTGCCGACCCGCGCCGACGCCAGCGCATAGGTGAATAATGGTTCGTCCGGTCTCAGCGCCACCGCTCGTGCCAGCGCCGGCTCGCCATCTTCCAGCAGATCCATCTTCAAACAGACCTTGCCAAATCCATACAGCGTTTCAGGATCGTCGGGCTGGAGCTTCTTGATCCGAATCCAATACGACAGAGACCGTTCCAACTCGCCGCGCCGCTCGGCCACCAACGCCGCTTGCTTGAGCGCGGGCACAGCATCGGGCTGCAATGCAATAGCCGCGTCATAGCTCTGGATCGCGCGGTCAAGATTGCTTTCAAGAACGCGTATACCGGCCAAGTTGAACTCAATCTCATACGACGGAAGATGGCTTTGCTTCACGCGCTCCAGCAACTCCGCCGCCGGGGCCGCCAAACCGCCCTTGGCCAGCATCAGCGCAAATTTGACGGGCCACTCCGCGGGCACCGTATCGAAACCCGGCCAAGCCGCCAGTTCGGCCGCCCGTTCGCGCTGGCCCAACGCCATGTAGTCCGTCGCTAACACCAGCAGCCCATCCGGCGTCTGCTTCATTTCATCGAGCACCGGCTGCGCGAATTCGAGCGACTGACGATAGCGGCCCTGTGCGGCTTCCGATTTAGCCAGGGCACAGCGCGCCGGCGCGTTGTTGGCATCCAGCTCCAGCACGCGCCGATACGAGGCCGCCGCAGCCGCACTTCTTCCAGACAACGCATAGGCTTGCGCCAGATTGAGCCGTGCCCCTAATAAACGCGGCTCCAGGCGGAGCGCCTTTTCGAGGAAGGCAATGCTCTCCGGGTACTGTCGTTGTTTTAGCCGAACTCCACCTAAGACGGCATATGCCACGGGCAGCGCAGCGGGATCGGATATCGCTTGGCGCGCCTCCCGCTCCGCTTCATCCAGGCGTCCCTCCTCAACGAATTGCACCGCAAGTTGCAGGGCCCGGCGGGAATCCACCGCGGCATGGCTTAAAGTGAGCGCCTGCGCAAACAAGCACCCCATGAATCGCAACGTGAAGCGAAGATTCGCCGACACCACCCTAGCTTATCCGCTTGTGAAAGAGACGGGACAATCCCGTTTCGTATCAAAAATCAAATCGCAAGCCCAACTGAACCGAGCGGGGTTGGTTGCACTGCGTGCCCACCTGCCCGAAACCGCTGCCTGCGCTCCAATTCGTATTGGGATCGCAGAAGTCGACGCGGTTAAACACGTTGCCGAACTGCCCCTCCAGCTTGAACTTTGCCTTTTCGTTCACCGGGAAGTACTTGAAGAGACTGACGTCTTCGCCGTAGGTGGGAAAACCGCGAACAGAGCCATCGTGGCGTGGCGCGTTGCCGAATTGCAACGGGCCGGGATCGGTCCAGCCACTGAGTGACAGATAGCGGCCCGCATTCGGATCGAAGCTACCACTGGTTAGGCCATCCGACCCAGCAACACGGTTGGGACGTTTCTGTCCGTTAAACAGGAAGCCGCCTAAATCGTTGTTCATGAAGATGTTCAGAGGTCGGCCACTTTCATAGTGCAGCGATCCGGATAAATTCCAACCGCCTACCGCATACTTCAGAAGGCGCGACTGAGTGTTCTTCATAAAAGGCACCTCCCAGGTGTAAGCCACCACCAGGACATGCGGTACATCGTCCGCACTGAGGCCGAACTCGCCGGCTTGCGTGTTGATTGGGTTCTGTATACCCGCGTTCACGCCGTTGCCGGCTTGTCCGCTTTCCGCGCCGTCGTTATTGAGGCGTGAATAAGTGTAACCCACGCGGAATTGCAAACCGTGCGAAAAGCGCTGTTCGATAACCGCCTCGAACGCTTGATAGAGGCTCTTGCCGGTAGGCACATTGCGGTATTGGATGCTCTGGTATTGCGGATAGGGCCGCAAGGCCTGCGCCACGTTTCCGACGAATCCAGGATAAGGTGAGACGATACCGGCGCCCTTGGCCGTGGCTGAATTGATATCGGCATTCAACACGCTGGCGCCAAGCGCGAGAACCTTCGGATCGTTCATATTTGAGGCAACGCCCAGCGTTTGGTAGGTGTGGACCAGACGCGTTCCATGATTGCCGATGTATGAGAGATCGACCTTCATATTCGAGGTAACCTGGCGCTCCACCGTGAGCGAGTAATTTTGGAAGCGGGGCAGAGTCAAGCTGCCGGTCTTGTCAATCGCCAGCGGGGCCGTGCCGTTGGCGAAAGTCGGATCGATAAAAGGCGGCCGGACAATGAGGCTTTGCGGGAACCCCGAATCGAGGTAAAACGCCGGACTTAGACCATTCGTCAGGTTAGGCGCCGTGGGATTGGCCTGGAAGCCGATTGTAGGCGCGCCAATAAATTGGGAGAAGGCGACACCTCCGTAGTAAATGCCATAGCCGCCGCGAACTACGCTTTTGCTCCCCAGGCGGTATGCGAAACCCGCGCGTGGACCCCAAGCGTCTTTGGGTGGATCTTCAAAGGTATTGCCCTGACCATTCACTCCAGCGAAAACCAAGGCTCCTAGCCGGCCACCGGCTCCGGGATTCGCGACGGTCGGATCAAACGTGGAATAGCGGTTATGCCGCTCGGTCCTTGGAGTCTGATAGTCGAAACGAAGGCCCAATGTGAGAGTGAGCTTGTCGGTAACTTTGAACTCATCATTGATCCAGGGAGAAAAGTATCTTTCGTAGAAGACCGGATAGACCGGGATGTTCTGATTAGCCGAATGCGTCTGTCCGAGCAGGAAAGAGGCGAACGATTCGCCGGTCTGGCCTAAATTGTTCCCTTGGGCATCATAGCCGCCGGTTTCCAGATTGTTGAAATCAAATTGCCCACCGGTCGCCTGCGCCCAACCTTCGGAATTGAATTGATGGAGCCGGTACTCGAAGCCCACCTTGACGGTGTGCTTTCCTTTTACCCACGAAAGGTCGTCTGAAAACTGCCAA
>Ga0075021_10001314_pt1 | contig 12671 bp, 11 predicted proteins | sample ColStrG_CSR_2012_FD_72749 | JGI IMG/M metagenome (GOLD analysis project Ga0075021, IMG submission 72749) | Freshwater sediment microbial communities in response to fracking from Pennsylvania, USA - Cold Stream Run_MetaG_CSR_2012 | ecosystem: Environmental > Aquatic > Freshwater > Creek >...
GACCTGGTAGGCCCAGAACGACAGGGCACGGGACGCCGTCACCATCGGATTCTTCTGACGTAGCGATCCGGCTGCAGAATTCCTGGGATTCACGAACAGCTTCTCGCCTGCTTCGGCCTGGCGACGGTTGAGTTCGGCGAACGCGGCCGTAGGCATATAGACCTCACCCCGCACTTCGAGCACCTCGGGCGGCGTCCCGACGACTGGGTCGAGCATCACCGGAACGGCCTCGATGGTGGCGATGTTGGCGGTCACGTCCTCGCCCGTGGTGCCGTCACCCCGGGTGGCCGCCTGGACGAATCCACCATCCCGATAGAGCAGCGAGATAGCCAGCCCATCGATCTTCAGCTCGCAATCGAACGCCGTATCGGCAGGTACCTGCTTGGCCACCCGATCGGCCCAGGCCCGCAGTTCGTCCGGGCTGAACGCATTGTCCAGGCTCATCATCGGCACGTGGTGGACGACAGGGGCGAACAGGGTCGATGGCACCGCCCCGACTTGCCCGGTGGGCGAACCGGGCACGACCAGGTCCGGATGATCGGCCTCGATCGAGCGCAGCTCACGCACCATCTCGTCGTACTCGGCGTCCGTCACCTCGGGGGCGTCGAGGGCGTGGTACCGCTCATTGTGATGGGCGATGAGGGCCCGGAGCTCGGCGGAGCGACCCACCGGATCGTCGCCCGTCGCCTCCGACGTCATCGGACGACTCCTGATCCCACCACGTGTTCCGGCTGCAACCGGTCGTAGAGAGCCACGGTCTGACCCAATGCCACCCGTCGTTGAGGTTCGGTGAACCGGACCACGAGACCATCGGCTGTCGCATTGACGGTGCACTCGACGGCTGGACCGTGGGCGCTGCACTGGGCCAAGGCCCCCATGCCGCCGGTCAATCCCACCTCTGCCGACCGTTCGTCCACCCAGGCGATCGTGCCGAGCTCCAGATCCGACGCGTACGCCGCCTCCGGCGGTCCGATGGTCACCCGCCGCCCCGGTACGTCGACGGACGTCACGAAGCGCCGCCTTCCGTCCGTTCCGTGTCCCATGCCCCGGCGCTGACCGACCGTCACCAGCTCGACCGCCGTTACCTCGCCGAGGTCGGACCCACTGGCGTGGTCGATCAGACGACCCGGGTGCAAGGGCACCCGGTCACCGAGGAACCCGGCCCGGCCAATATCCGATCGTATGAAGCAGACGTCTTGGCTGTCGGGCTTGGCGGCGGTGCGCAGACCCCGCCGGACGGCGATGTCACGCACTTCCGCCTTGGTCAGCGTCCCGACCGGGAACACGGTGCGGGCCAACTGGCGCTGTCCGAGCATGGCCAGCACATAGGACTGGTCCTTGGCCGGGTCTGCACCCCGTGCCAGGTGCCAGGTGCCGGATTCATCCCGGATGCACCGGGCGTGATGGCCGGTCGCCACCGCGTCGAATCCCAGCTGTTCGGCCCGCACCAGGAGCCGGTCGAACTTGAGGTGCCGATTGCACTCGATGCACGGATTGGGCGTACGTCCCTCCGCATGGCCGGCGACATAGGGATCGACCACGTGGGCTTCGAACTCCGCGGCGAAGTTGAAGACGTGGTGGACCAGGCCCAGCTGATCGGCCACCCGTCGGGCGTCGTCGACATCGGCCACCGAGCAGCAGCCCGAGTCGGATTCGCCTCCCCACAATTTGAGGGTGGCACCGACCACATCGTCAGGTCCGTAGGCGTCAGCCATGAGGGCGGCCGCCACTGACGAATCGACTCCACCGGACATGGCCACCAGGATGCGCACCGTCCTAGTTTCGCAGGCGGCTGACCACGTCAGGAATTCGGGCGAGCGCACGGTCCACATCGTGGTCGGTGGAAGTGACGCCCAACGAGAACCGCACGCCCGACGAGGCAGCCCGTCGGGCGAGGCCCATGGCCGCCAACACATGGCTCGGCTCGACCGCACCGCTCGAGCAGGCGGCTCCGGCCGAGGCGGCAATCCCCACCTGGTCCAGCAGGACGACCATGGCCTCCGCCTCGACGTCGGCGAACCGCAGATGGAGGATGCCGGCCACCCGATCGCCCCGTTGACCGGTCTCGACGGCATCGGCAACCGCTGCCAGCAGGCCGTCAGCCAGTCGGTCCCGCAGGACCGTCACCCGGGCAACCTCCGAAGGGCGTCCGGCCACACTGGCGGTCAGGGCGGCCGCTGTACCCACGGCGCCGGCGACATTGGGGGTCCCGCTGCGCCGGCCCCGCTCCTGGCCACCCCCGTCGATCCGGGCTCGGACCGACGTCCCGGACCGGACGACCAGCGCGCCGGTCCCCTTCGGTCCACCGAACTTGTGGGCACTGACCGACACCAGAGCGGCCGGAGTAGCGGTGGTGGCTACGTCCAACCACGGCACGGCCTGGACGGCATCGGTGTGCAGGACGGCACGGGGCGACCGCTCGGCCACGATGCGGGCCACGTCGTCGAGGGGCTGGATGGTGCCGACCTCGTTGTTGACGGCCATGACCGAAACCAGTCCGACGTCGTGGCGGCAAGCCTCGGCCAAGTCGTCGAGATCGATACGACCGTCGGGCCCGCTGCGGACTTCACGCAACTCCGCACCCCGCCGAGAGGCGAGGCTCTGACAGGCCCGGAGCACGGCGTGGTGCTCCATGGCCGAGCAGACCACGGCCGGCGGGGCGCCGCCCACCCATCCCTCGGCCACTGCCTCCCATCCTCCGACCACGGCGAGGTCGTCGGCCTCGGTGCCGCCCGACGTGAGGATCACGTCGCCGGGCCCGACCCCCAACAGCTCGGCGATCTGATCCCGTGCGTCATCGAGTGCGAGCCGGGCACGCCGCGATTCGGCATGGGCGCCCGACGGGTTGGCGAACTCGGCGGTGAGCACCGGCAACATGGCTTCGAGCGCCTCCGGCCGCAGTGGTGTCGTTGCGGCGTGATCGAGATAGACCCGGTCCGCAAAGGCGGCATCCCCAGGGTGGTCGGCGGCGATCATCGTTCGCCACGTCGGCACATCAGGCGATCCAGACCGATTTCACGTTGCAGAATTCGTGCATGCCGAACGACGACAGCTCGCGTCCGATACCGGAGCTCTTGATCCCCCCGAACGGGAGTTGCGGCATCGACACCGTCATGCCGTTGACGAAAACCTGTCCGGCCTGCAGCCCGGTGGCAAAGATTTGCTGCTCGTCGGGATCCCTGGTCCACACGCTCGAACCCAGGCCGTAGTCGGAGTCGTTGGCGACGCGGAGGGCCTCGTCGACATCGGCCACGGTGTAGAGCAGGGCCACCGGCCCGAAGACCTCCTCGGTGGCGACCCTCATGTCCGGGGTGATGCCAGTGATGACGGTCGGACGGTAGAAGCAGCCCGGGCGGTCCGGTCCGCCAGGCCCCACGACACGCTCTCCACCGCACAGGATGGACGCCCCTTTCAAACGGGCGTCTTCGACCAGGGCCTCGATGCCGTCGACGGCGGCCGAATTGATCAATGGACCGACCTCGGTGGCCGGTTCCAACGGATCTCCGACTGTGAGTGCCGACATGGCGGCCACGAAGCGATCGGTGAACTCCTCGGCCACCTCCTGGTGGACGATGAACCGTTTGCCGGCAATGCACGACTGGCCGGCGTTCTGGATCCGGGCCTGGACGGCTGTGGGCACGGCCCGGTCGAGGTCGGCCGACGGCAGGACGATGAACGGGTCACTCCCTCCGAGTTCGAGTACCACCTTCTTGCCCACCGCCCCAGCCTGGGCGGCAACGGACCGGCCGGCCGCCACACTTCCGGTCAGGGTCACGGCGGCCACTCTCGGGTCGGCAATGATCGCACCCACCTGGTCGGTGCCGATCAGCAGGCTCTGGAGAACACCGTCCGGAGCCCCGGCCCGACGGAGCAGGTTCTCGAGCAGGAGGGCGGTACGGGGCACACTCGGCGCATGTTTGAGCAGGCTCACGTTTCCGGCCATGACGGCCGGTGCCAGAAAACGTGCCACCTGCCAGAGCGGGAAGTTCCACGGCATGATGGCCAGGATCACCCCGAGCGGCTGGTAGGTGATGAGTCCGAGCGAGGCATCCACCGGCACCTCGCGATCGGTCAACATGGCCTCGGCGTGCTCGGCAAACCACCGGAAGCCGTGCGCGCACTTGGCCACTTCGCCTTTGGCCTGAGCGAACGGCTTACCCATCTCGAGGGTGATGGTGTGGGCGATGTCCGGTACCTCGCCCTCGAGCAGCTCGGCCGCGGTCACCAGGAGTCGGGACCGCTCGACGAACGTACTCTGGGCCCATAGGGCGGCGCCTTCTGCGGCAATGACCAGTCGCTCTTCGACGGCGGCAGCATCGAGCGGCTCGAAGGACTCCAGGAGCTCGCCGGTGGTCGGATTGACCGTGGCGATCGGTGGACCGGAGGAAGCGGCGTGCATGCCCACCAGTATCGCCCATCGCCGTTCCTCGGCTACCCCGGCCGGGCTACCCCGCCTGGACGCCTAAGGGTCCTGCAGGCCGAGCATGGCCGGAAGCGCCAGTCGCCGGACTTTGCCGGTGGTCGTCCGGGGCAGTTGACCGACGAGATCGTACTGCTTCGGCCGTTTGAAGCCGGCCAGGCACGTCGACGCATGATCCCGGCAGGCGGCCTCCACGGCTGCGGGGTCGGAACCCGGCACCACAACCACGGCGGCACACACACGTTGGCCCCACCGCTCGTCGGCCACACCGAAGACGGCAACCTCGTCGACCCCGGCCACATCGGACAGTGCGGCCTCGACTTCGGCCGGGTAGACGTTCACCCCACCGGTGATGACGAGATCGTCGCGCCGTCCGTCGAGGAAGAGATAGCCCTCGCCGTCCAGGCGCCCGAGGTCGCCGACGGTGAACGCCCCGTCCCGCCAAGCGGCCGCTGTCTTCTGCTCGTCGCGCCAGTAGACGAAACGGGCGAATTCCGGTGGCCGGCACCACACGAGTCCGGCGTCATCGACCGAAAGCGACCGACCGACCCGGGCCCGGCCCACAGTGCCCGGCCGCTGGCGCCAGTCCTCGGGGGGGCACACGGTGAACTGACCTTCGGTCGAGCCGTAGAACTCCCACAGGACATCCGGACCCACCCTGGCGAGCGCCGTCCGTTTGACGGACGGCGGACACGGCGACCCGGCGTGGACCAGTAAGCGCAGTTTGGCAAACCGCTGTTGCCCGGATTCGGGAACGTCCAACAGTCGGGCCAGAGCCGAGGGAGCGAGGAACGTGGTGGTCGGGATTGGTCCACACGCACCTTCGAGCGCGCCTGCGGCCCGGTCGGCGTCGAAGTGGTCGAGGATGATGCAGGTGCCGCCCCGCAACAGCGTTCCTCCGGCGAAGCGCACCGAAACCGAGTGGTACATCGGCGAACAGACCAGGTGGACGTCCTCGGGCCCAAATCTCCAAAGGTCGGCCTCATCAGCGGCCGCCGCAGCTGCGCGTTCGCTGTCCCACGTGCCGCTCCACACGCCTTTGGCCCGGCCGGTGGTGCCCGAGGTGTAGTGCATCGGCCGCGAGCGCGGAAATGGGGCGAGTTCGGTCGGTCGTCCGCCGTCCAGGCGGTCCAAGGCGTCTCGGTCGAGGACCGCCAGTACCGGATCAGCATCATCAACCAGCAGGTCCCGCTCGCCGACGGTGAGGGTGGCGTTGAGGAGTACGGGCACGACGCCGACCCGCAGTGCGCCAAGGACGGCACACAGCAGGCCGGACGAGGACGGCAGACAGAAGGCGACCCGGTCGCCCTCGTGGCAGCCGGCGGCGAGCAGAGCCCCTGCCGACCGGGACTGGGCCTCCTCAGCATCGGCCGCCGTCAGGATCTCGACCCCGGTGTCGACGGTCAATCCCTGTCCCCTGCCGTCGTTGAACCGGGGGTGCCCACCCCCGCGGACGGGTTGGCGAGAGCTTCGCCCGGCGGTACCGGATCCGCCAAGTTGGTGAACATCGAAGGGCGGACGAACGCCACGACGACCAGGAGTCCGAGCAGGACGAGCGCGCCCCAGAACGTGACCGCCCGGATGCCGAAGGTGTCGGCCAACCACCCTTGCGCTACGGCCCCGAGGGGGTACACGAGACCGAGGGCCATCATGTAGATGCTCAGGATCCGGCCCCGCGTCTCGACGGGCGCACGCAGCTGCACGACGGTATTCAGACCGCTGAGTATGCAGATATAACCGAATCCGACGGCCATGAACGCCAGGACGGCCGATGGCAGGGTCGGAGCGACCGCATAGGCGCACAACAGGACGGGTACGGCGAACAGCGCGCTGCGCAACATCGTCAACCGACCGAAGCGAATGGCCAGTCCGGGAAGAGCCAGGGCTCCCGCCACTGCGCCGACTCCCTGGGCGGTGACGAGGATGGCGGTGATCAGGGCGGTGCTGATGCCCCCGTGGTGGTGGAACTGTTTGGCCATGACTGTCACCAGGGCGATGAACGGCGAGGCCAGCAGGGCCACCACGGCGATCCAGCCGATGGCCGTGCGGCATCCGGGCTCCGCCCGGGCGGCCCGAGCTCCCTCCACGATCCGTTGCACCATCGACAGATGGCCCTTGACCGGCACGGGCTTCGGGATGTGGACGAGCAGCAGTGCGATCACCACCGCCCCGAACGACAGAGCGTTGATACCGAACACGAAGGCGTAATTGTTGCTGAGGAGGACCAGACCGGCCAGAGCTGGACCGATCACACGGCCCAGGTTGTACTGGGCGGAGGAGAGGGAGACGGCGCCCAGCAGATCTTCCTTGGGTACCAGGTCGGGAACCATGGCCTGGTAGGCCGGAAATCCGATCGCCCCGCACGCTCCACCCAGAAACGAGAGGACCACCAGTGCCCACGGCGGATCGTGGTGGAGCCCGGCGAGCAGGGCCAGGACCACGGCGAACACCGTTTCGGCCAAGGTGGTGAGGATCAGCCACTTCCGGCGATCGAGTCGGTCGGCCAGGGCGCCGCCTACCGGGGCCAGTAAGCCGATGGGCACGAAACCAGCGGCGGCCACCAGCCCGGCCCATGCCGGCTTGTCGGTCCGGGCATAGACGAGGACGCTGAGCGCCACCGTTTGCATCCATGAGCCCAGGTTCGAGACCAGGGCCGCCGACCAGATGAGGGCGAAGTTCCGCGATCGGAGCGGGCGGAGCGATGCCAGGGCCACCTGACCACGCTACCGGTGGCGACTCGACATCCGGTTGGGTATCGGCGAGGACCACATCCTTGCGCCGGTCGGAGTGGCCCCGAAGGCGCTCGGTGCGTCTACTTGTCGAGCTTCACCTTGCGCCTCGGACGCAGGGCGAACCACCAGACGCTGGCCATGGTGGCGAGGACGCCGAAGGCGGCGGCCGGTTTGGCGATCTTGCGTGAGCGGTCGGACATGGTGCCGACGTTACCCGGACTACCGGCGCACCGGACGGTGAGGTTCCGGACGGTGCCACACGGGAGAGAGAGCGGCCACGTCGGCGTTCTCACACTGTTCTTCCGATCTTCTTCCCTTTCTCCTACCTCTTCCTTGTCCTCTCCTTACGGGCGACCCGCACTATGGGATACATGCAAGGGACCACCTTCCGCACCAGCCCCACCGATCGCATGCGCCGTCGCACCGATGGTCCGACACTCACGCTGATCAGGGGCGCCGACAATGGTTCCCGAACCTCGATTCGTGATGACCGACCTTCGCATCCCGCGCAGGACGGCTTCACACCTGACGGCCTCCCGAGCGACTCCCGGGATTCCGCCGTCCACGATTCCGAGCCGGGGCCGTCACCATTCACCACATCGTCGAGGGGCAGCAGCACACTTGACCAGGTGAAGGTGACGTCCACCGGCTCGGGCCCGATCAACTATCGGGGCCAACTCCTCCAGCTGGTCGCCGAATTCCTCGAGCAGCATGCCGGTGACGACGACACCGTGTCCCAGTTCCGTGCGGCCCCTCACCCTCGCTGACCCAGCTGCCGGCGATCGGGTACTCAGCTCGGCGCCGTCACGGCCCGTAATTGGTCGAGCGTTTCGCGCAGCAACTGCGTGAAGTCCCGGTGGTTGTCCTCCTCGATCCAGCGCTCGAATCCCACCTTGAACACGGTGATTGCGACCTCGCCGGTAAGGCCCGCAGCCGGATCTGGAACACCACGCGAACGCAACGCGTCGGCCAGCGCCGTCGACAGCGATGCCAGTTTGATCAACTCGCGCTCCTGGAGTTCGACGCTTGCCATGATGATGGCCTGACGCTTCGGCGCAAACTCCCGCCGCTGGTCGAACATCGGTCCGACGGCTTCGAGTGCTGCCGTCACAGCCTCGAGCGGGGTGGCCGATATCGGCGCGTCAGCCACTGCCGTCACCAGCAGGTCCTGGAGCGCAGCTGCCCCACTGAACAGGACTTCGCGCTTGTCACCGAAGTGCCGGAAGAACGTCCGCTCCGTCAGTCCGGCCCGCTCGGCGATCTGGGCCACCGTGGTGACTTCGTATCCGCGCTCGCTGTAGAGATCCATGGCTGCCTGTTCGAGCCTGCTCCTGCTGTCCGGCTGCCATCTACCCATTCGGCAACGGTACCTCTGATGACAGTTCCTGACATAGATGGTACTCTGATGACAGTCCCTGACATCAGCTCGGCGCTCCATTGCGTCGAGACCCCCGACACCTGGAGGCAATTCTCATGCGCATCTTCGTCACCGGAGCATCCGGCTGGATCGGCTCGGCCGTCGTCCCCGAGTTGATCGATGCCGGCCACCAGGTCGTCGGTCTCGCCCGATCCGACGCATCCGCCTCGGCACTGACGACCGCCGGTGTCGAAGTGACGCGCGGCACCCTCGACGACGTCGACGTCCTTTGCCAGGCAGCGACGGACTCGGACGGAGTGATCCATCTGGCGTTCAAACACGACCTCTCCTTTTCGGGGGACTTCGCAGGTGCGGCTGCGGCCGACCGACTCGCCGTCGAGACGTTCGGCGACGCCTTGGCCGGGACGGACAAACCTTTCGTGCTCGCCTCCGGGTTGCTCGGCCTCACTCCTGGCCGCACCGCTACCGAGGCCGATGGCCACGGTGCCGCACCGCTGACCGCCCACGCCACCCCGGGGCCGAGCGAGCGCCTGGCTACCGCCGAGATCGTGCTCTCCTTCGCCTCACGCGGCGTGCGCTCGTCGGTCCTGCGGCTTCCCCCAACCGTGCACGGTGACGGGGACAGCGGCTTCATGGCGATGATCGTCGGCCTCGCCCGGGTCGCCGGCACCTCCGGCTACACGGGCGACGGCTCGAACCGCTGGCCTGCCGTGCACCGATCGGACGCCGCCCGGCTGTTCCGGATCGCCGTCGAGCAGGCCCCGGCAGGCTCGACGCTCCACGCAGTGGCCGATGAGGGCGTGCCGGGCCTCGCCATCGCCGAAGTGATCGGGCGCCATCTCGACCTGCCGGTCGTGGCCGTCGCCCCCGAGGACGCCGAAAGCCAGTTCTTCTGGCTGGCCAACTTCCTCTCCATGGACAGCCCGGCATCGAGTGCGATCACCCGATCGGTACTCGGATGGGAGCCCATCGGACCCGGACTCATCGAGGACCTCGAGCTGGGCCACTACTTCGACGACCCGGCGACCTGAGCCCGCGCAATCCGACCGCAGGCCGGACCTCCACGTGGAATTGGACGGCACCCTGGTCGCCCATGCGGAGGAAGTCGTCGACACCGCCGGTCACCGTGTTCAGTCGACGGTCGAGACGAAGACGTTCTTGACTTCGGTATAGGAGGCCAAGGCTTCGAGGCCGAGCTCCCGGCCGAATCCGGACTGCTTCATGCCGCCGAAGCTGGTCTGGACCCGCACCGAGCTGTTGGAGTTGACCGACAGGTTGCCGGCCTGGATGGCACGGGCCATGCGCAACGACCGGGCTCCGTCCCGGGTCCAGATCGACCCCGACAACCCATAGGGGGTGTCGTTGGCCAGGCGCACGGCATCCGCCTCGTCATCGAATGGGATGACGGCAACGATCGGCCCGAAGATCTCCTCGCGAGCCATGCGCCAGTCCGGGTCGGCGGGAGCGACGACTGTCGGCGGGAACCAGAACCCCGGACCGTCGGGAACTGCGCCTGTGGTGTGGGCCGGAACCGGCCCGCCGGTACCTCCCATGCCTTCGCCCATGAAGCTCCCCACCACGTCACGGTGGGCTGCGGTGACCAGCGGTCCCATCTTGATGTCGGGGTCGGTCGGGTCACCCACCGTCCAAGCCAGTACGGCGTCCGCCAACAGTTCGAGGAACTCGTCGATGACCGAGCGCTGGACCAGGATCCGGCTGCGGGCGCAGCAGTCCTGTCCGGCGTTGGCGAACATGCCACCCGGGGCAGCGACAGCAGCCTTGGCCAGATCAGCGTCGTCGAATACGACGGAGGCCGACTTCCCACCCAGTTCGAGGGTGACCCGCTTGATGGTGCCGGAGGACCGTGTCATCACGTCACGACCGACTTCCGTAGATCCGGTAAATGCCACCTTGGCCACATCCGGGTGCTCGGCCAACCGGGTACCGACGACGGACCCCTTGCCGGTAACCACCTGCAGCACGCCTTCCGGCAGCCCGGCTTCGAGTCCCAGCTCCGCCAACCGGACAGCCGTCAACGGAGTGATCTCGGCCGGCTTCACCACGATGGTGTTGCCCGTGGCCAGGGCCGGGCCCACCTTCCACGAAGTGATGGCCACGGGGAAGTTCCAGGGGATGATGGCCCCGACCACGCCGAGCGGTTCGTTGAACGTCATATCGACGCCACCGGCCACCGGCACGGTGGAACCCCGGTGCTTGTCGATGGCACCGGCGTAGAAGTACAGGACCTCGGCCACCATTCCCACTTCGCCGCGGCTCTCCTCGATGGGTTTGCCGACGTTTGCCGTCTCGAGCTGGGCGAGCTCCTCGTGGTGGTCCTCTACCTTGCCGGCAAACCGCCGCATCACCCGGGCACGGTCCGCCGGAGCCATGGCCCGCCAGGCCGGACCGGCGGCCACGGACCGGGCCACCGCCTCGTCGGTCGCCTCGACCCCGTGGATCGGCACCTGGGCGATGACCGCCTCGGTGGTCGGATTGACGACGCTGGTCACGTCACTCATGGCTGCTCCTTGGTAGTTGAACGACAGTGTGTTCGCAGGACGGTGTGGTGTCGATGGTTGCTTCGGTCAGCTGGGGCGGCGGCCGGGTTCAGGCGCACGGATCGTGACGAAGGTTCCGTTGGTGGGGTCAGCCGTCGTCGGTACGGGCCTGACGATTCCGGGCGGCCTCGACGAGACCGGCAAACAACCGGACATCGCCCTGCTCTTCGGGATGCCACTGGACACCGACGGCAAACGACCTTCCGAGGACCTCGACCGCCTCGATCACCCCGTCATCACTTCGGGCGGACACCAGAAGTGAGTCGCCCAATTCCTCGACGGCCTGGTGGTGGCTGCACAGCACCACCGGACGGTCGCCCAGCAATCCATGGACGATGGTGCCCGGCTCCGTGACCACGGTCACTTCGCCGAATGCTCCGGCCTCGGGCTGATGGCGGGTGGAGCCGAGCAGGTCGGGAAGCTGCTGGACCAAGGTTCCCCCGAGGAGCACGTTCAGCACCTGGTGGCCACGGCAGATGGCCAGTAGCGCCATGTCCCGTTCGAGCGCGGCCTCCAGCAGCTGAAGTTCGAGCTCGTCGCGGAATTGGCTCACCCCTCCATTGCGTTCATCGGGTTCGTGACCATAACGATCCGCCGACACGTCACCACCGCCGATGACCACCAATCCATCGAGGGCATCGATGAGCGAGCCCGCCACCCGGGCCACAGCCACGGCATCGCCTTCTTCCGCCACTCCGTCGGTCAGGGGTGGGAGGAGTACGGGCCATCCGCCGGCGGCAACGACCATGTCGAGATAGACGCCGGGCACCAAGGCCGCGTCCCGGTCCCAGGACCACCACCGGGTGACCTGACGGTAGGCGGTCACGCCGATCAACGGGCGGGTGCTCGGTCGGGACATGAGGACAAGTATCCCATCCCCGGATCGTCTGTCGGTCCCAGGCCCCAGCGTCGGGATCGGAGTGCACCCGGCCTGCCGGTAGTGGACGATTGCTCCGTCGTGAGCCAGAGTGCAGGGATGCTGACGCTCGAAACTCTCCCGCACCAGATCCGCTCGGGGGACGTGCACACCGTCGTGGTGGCCTTCCCGGACCTCCAGGGGCGACCGGTGGGCAAGCGCGTGACGGGGTCGTTCTTCCTGGAGCACGTGCTCCACCACGGCATCGAGGCCTGTGACTACCTTTTGGCCTGCGACGTCGACATGGACCCGCTACCCGGTTACGAATTCACCAACTGGGAGACCGGCTACGGCGACCTCAACGCCGTCATCGACCCCCAGACCGTCCGGCCCGTTCCGTGGCTCCCCGGCAGCGTGCTGGTGCTGTGCGACCTCCTGACCATGGAAGGTGCTCCGGTCGAAGTCTCCCCACGGCAGATGCTGCGTCGACAGATCGAGCGGGCGGCCGAGCGGGGCTACGTCGTCAAGTGTGCCACCGAGCTCGAGTTCTACCTGTTCCTCGACTCCTTCGCCGAGGCCGGCGAGAAGCGTTGGCAGAATCTCACTCCCCACGCCACGTCGATCGAGGACTACCAACTGCTCCAGACGTCGCGCGAGGAGTACATCATCGCCCGGATCCGCAATGAAATGACCGAGGCCGGCATCCCGATCGAGTTCTCGAAGGGCG
>Ga0075021_10001316_pt1 | contig 12669 bp, 11 predicted proteins | sample ColStrG_CSR_2012_FD_72749 | JGI IMG/M metagenome (GOLD analysis project Ga0075021, IMG submission 72749) | Freshwater sediment microbial communities in response to fracking from Pennsylvania, USA - Cold Stream Run_MetaG_CSR_2012 | ecosystem: Environmental > Aquatic > Freshwater > Creek >...
GCTCCCGCGACCTCCAGGTTTCGTCCACCGTCGAAATCGGCCTATCGTTTCCTTGCGAATCTACCGGCCAGGTAGTCGTGTGCCGGAATCCCTCTGCGAGCACGCCCTCGATGGTTTCGGTACCCAGCTTCTCATTCGTCATCTGCGGACCCATGGCTCCAGCCCGCGTCCGCGCATCGGAAACCTGGCCGCCTGCGCGCGCAACGTCCACGCTTATTCCACCGCCGGCTCCGTTGCCGTCAACCGTTGCCTGCACAACCCGGCTAGTAGTAACGGTGGTTCGTCCACCTGCCACGTTTGGTGGAGCCGCCATTTGCTGCCGGTGGGCTATTTTGTTAGCACTGTCGGGCGTGTACTTAACGTGCGCGGCCGGATCGGTGATCTCGACCAGAATTGCTGCTTCAGGAGGTTGGCCAGTCAGCACCGATCCGCGGAAGAGCGGCCTCTCCCTTCGAATTCTCCCCACCGAGTCGCGATAGACCTTCGTCGGCGCAAACTGGCGGCTGATGTGGGTTTTCCATCCGCAAGTGTCTGGACATCCTCGGCCACCTCCTCGGCGGAGTACGGAGCTCCCGTAACGAGAGGCATCGACCAAGGCCGCGACGCATCGAAGCGCGCGCTACCCCTCAGCCCGTTTGGCCCGGCGCTCGTCGAAAAAGACGTCTGCCCAAACAGACTCGCCGCAAAAATCGTGAAAAGACCGGCATCAAAGTACCGCATACAAATCCTATTCCTTTTCCTTGAGTCTATCCCGAAATCCGCCTATTGAATCTGCTGCGCCACAATCTGCGCAATGTCCAACAGCTCCGGCCTGCCTTCTTTACCTTCCCCGCCCAGCGCATCTCTCAACACCGCGCTGCAAAACGGGCAGGCGGTTGCAATAACCCCCGCACCGGTCGCCGCCAATTCGTTGGCGCGCTCTTCGTTCATCCGCTTGCCGCTTTCATCCCCCAGGAAAACCAAGCCGCCACCCGCCCCGCAGCAGAAAGACTTCTCGCGCGTGCGCGGCGCTTCCACCAGTTCTGCCGAACGTGCAATGACCTGCCGCGGCTCATCGTACAAATTGCGATAGCGTCCCAGGTAACACGGATCGTGAAACACCGTTTGCCCGGTATTGTTCTCCGCCGGTAACCGGTCCGCATAACGCGCGAGAAATTCGCTGTGGTGCTCAATCGTCGCTTCCACACCGTCCGAATCGCCTTCGTTCGTGGCGAGGTTGATCTGTCCCCAATCCTCGGCAATGGTGCGCACGCAGTGCGGGCAAATCGATACAATCTTGCGCGCGCCCGCCTCCCGCAAGACACGCAAATTCGCTTCCGCCAGCTTGGCGGTAACGGCGTCGTTCCCCAGCCGCCGTGCTGGATCGCCGGTGCAATACTCCTTGTGCAACACGCCGAACGAGGCGCCCAAATAGTCCATCACTTTGGCGAAAGATGCAACGATGGCACGGCCACGCGAATCGTACGCGCCCATGCACCCAAGCCACAGGCAGTAATCCTGGCTACCGTCGAAAATCGGCAGCTCCTGTGCCGCGATAAAGCGCGCCCGCTCGGTTTTGGAAATTCCCAGCGCATTGCCGTGCAGTTCCAGGTTCTGAAACAAGCGCGTGGCGTGGTCGTCTTGCCAGGCGCCTGAGTTCACGCCCCCCCTTCGCAGCCCAGTAATCATCGATAGGTGTTGAATGCCGGCGGGGCAATGCGCCTCGCACGCGCCGCAGGTCGTGCATTCAAAAACCGCCTGCGGAGAAATGGCGGCGTCAAGTATCGGCGTCGCGCTGCGCGGCCCATATTCGTCCAGGTAGTAACTCACCCCCAGCGCGATCAAGCGCGGGTCGAGTTCTTTGCCCGTGTTGTAAGCGGGGCACTGCTCCGTGCAGCGCCCGCATTCCACGCACGAATACGCCTGCAGTGCGGTAAGGCGCGTGATGTCCTTGCCGGTGGACATCCCCGAATCCAGTGGGCCGTCCAAGGCGGGGATGCGGCTAAAACCGTCGCGCTTGAGGAAAACCGCAACGGGGCTCAAAAAGATATGCAGGTTTTTCGAACGCGGAATCATCGTCGCCAACGCGAGCAGCGCGAGCGTGTGCAGCCACCAGAGTACCTGGGCGGCGCCGGTCGTTTCCGCAATCCACCAGCGGGGCAGAAGCGTGATCATCACCACGAAAATCAGTGCCAACGCGATGTTCGTTTCATGCGAATCCGGATCCAACCATTCCGGCCTGACAATGTATCGCCTGACGGCCAAGCCGGCAATGGAAACCGTGCAACATAACGCGAACAGGAACACAAACCAGAAATAGAAAAGGCCCGCGGCGCTTTGCGTGTCGAGGAAAGCATAGCCAAAAAGAGACGCCAGATGGTCCACCTCCGCAACCAGAAATGCGCCGAAGCCCCAGAGCAGAAAAGCGTGGGCGAGACCAGGCAGCGGGCGGCCGCGAATGACTTTCGCCTGGCAGATAATTTCCCAGAAGAAGAGCCAACAGCGCTGCGGCAGCCCGGTCAAGGCGAAGCCGGATTCCCGCTTGCATTGCCAAATTCGCGTTAAAACGCGTCCAAAACGCCGCCAAAACAAGAGGCTGGCCGTCGCTAGCAACGCTAGCAACAAGAATTTCTGCGCGGGGGTGTAATTCATCCGGTAGTTAGGGTAAAAAGACCCACTTTAGTAGAATAATAGTACGTGAGATACCTAATTTCCGGAGCCGCGGGCTTCATTGGATCGCACATTTGTGACCGGCTCATCGAAAAAGGGCACGAAGTAATCGCGGTGGACAACCTGATTACCGGACACAAAGAGAACATCGAACATCTCTTGAGCCACCCAAAGTTCCAGTTCATGGAACAGGATGTTTGCCTGCCTGTGAAGGTTGCCGGAGCCGTCGACCGGGTCTTCCATCTAGCGTCACTCGCCAGTCCGGTCGACTATTTGGCGCATCCGATTGAGACGCTCGAATCGGGTTCCACCGGGACCCGCAACATGTTGGAACTCGCGGTAGAGAATAAGGCGCGCTTCCTTCTCACCTCGACCTCGGAATGCTATGGCGATCCGCTTGAGCATCCGCAAACAGAAAGCTATTGGGGCAACGTAAATCCGGTGGGCCTGCGCTCTTGTTATGACGAGAGCAAACGCTACGCGGAAGCGCTCACCATGGCCTATCACCGTGTGCATGGAGTGCGCACCAACATTGCGCGGATTTTTAATACCTACGGCCCCCGCATGGCGTTGAACGACGGGCGTGTGGTGCCGGCCTTTATCGATCAAGCGCTGAACGGCATGCCGCTGAGTGTCTTCGGCGACGGTTCGCAAACACGCAGCTTCTGTTTTGTTTCCGACATGGTTGACGGATTGTTGCGTTTGAGCGAATCGGAAGAGCGTTATCCGGTGAACCTTGGGAACCCGATCGAGATGACCATTCTGCAGTTCGCGCGGGAAATCCAAGCGCGTTTTGACGATTCCGCCGGGTTCGACTACAAACCCCTGCCGTCGGACGATCCGAAAATACGGCGGCCCGACATCGCCAAAGCGCGGAAAGTGCTCGGCTGGGAGCCGCGCGTGCCATTAAGCGAGGGCTTGGGCATCACCATCGATTACTTCCGTAATAAAGTGGCGTGGAATCCCAAGCGGGTAGGACGGACGTCCTCGTCCGCGCGCGACCTCCTGGTCGCGCTGGATTAAATGTGGCAATGCCGCATGCCGCGCTTCGCCAAATATTGTTGATGATAATCTTCGGCGCGATAGAACGTTTGCGCCGGCTCGATCTGTGTGGCGACGGGCTTGCGCAGACGCCCTGACTTCTCCAACGCGGCTTTCGATTCGCGGGCAATCTTTTCCTGTTCCGGCGTGTGAAAGAAAATGACGCTGCGGTATTGTGTGCCGAAATCCGGACCCTGCCGATTGACTTGCGTCGGATCGTGCGCGCTCCAGAACACCTCGAGAAGGCGCTCATAGCCAATCTTCGAGGGGTCGTATTTGACTTCGACAACTTCGGCATGGCCTGTGCTGTCGCTGCAAACGTCCTTGTAGGTGGGGTTGAGCATTTGCCCGCCTTCGTAGCCAACGGCGGCATCGATCACGCCCGCCAACTCGCGAAACGTCGCTTCGACGCCCCAAAAACAGCCAGCGCCAAATGTAGCTTTACTGATCATAATCCTATTGTCGCGCGCCTGACCCAGATCAGTGGACCCGCACGGCTATGGATAGGAATTTAGCCTGTCGTGTGAATTCGTTCAAAGCCGTAACATAAAGTTTAGACATCCGCCAGGCGTAAAACACTTTGTCTTTTCGCTATCTACTTTTTCACAAGCCGTTCAATGTGCTGTGCCAATTTACCTGCGGAAAATACCGCGTTGAGCGGCGCACGCTCGCCGACTACATTGCCGTGCCTGATGTTTACCCGGTGGGGCGGCTCGATTTCGATAGCGAGGGATTGCTCCTGCTGACCAACGACGGCGCTCTGCAGCATCGCTTGAGCGATCCGAAATTCGCTCACCCGCGAACCTATTGGGCACAGGTGGAGGGACAAGCGAGCGATGCCGCGCTTGAACCGCTGCGGCGCGGAACGCGCATACAGGACTATCGCACGCGACCGGCTCAGGCGAGGGTCATTGCCGATCCCCTCCTGGAAGCACGCCAGCCGCCGGTTCGCGTACGCCGCAACATTCCCACGTCGTGGCTCGAAATCACTCTGACTGAGGGACGCAACCGCCAGGTGCGGCGCATGACGGCGGCGGTTGGGTTTCCAACGCTTCGCTTGGTGCGCGTGACGATGGGCAAACTGCGGCTGGACGATTTGGCGACCGGAACCTGGCGCGAATTAACTGCCGCCGAAGTGCGCGGATCATGATTGCGCGGCGCGTTCGAGCGCCCCGATATCGATCTTCTTCATCTGCATCATCGCCTGCATCGCTTTCGGATTTTTGATGAGTTCAGGCAGGCGCGTGGGCACAACTTGCCACGAAAGGCCGAACTTGTCTTTCACCCAACCGCACTGCTGCTGGCCGCCGCCCGCGCTGAGCTTCGCCCAATAGTCGTCCACTTCCTGTTGTGAATCGCAGCGCACTACGAACGAGACGGCTTCGGTGAATTTGAACATTGGGCCGCCGTTGATGGCGGTGAACTTCTGGCCGTCAAGCTCAAAGGCAATGGTGACAACGGGGCCATCGGGTTTGCGCATCGCATCCAGGCGGCGCGAGTTCTCGAATACGGTCAGGTAAAACTCGACCGCCTCTTCGGCGTTCGAATCGAACCACAGAAATGGCGTAATACGTGGAAAATTTTGGAGAGCACTCATTTAAATATCTCAGTGGGGCGGGGCCTTGCCCTGCAGCGGGCTCGTAGGCCGCTCCACCCAAACAATTGTATGTTACTTCGACTGACTGCACTGCGCCAGCGATCAGCCCATCACTGATTGTGCCACTGGACAAAAGGAGGCAGCCGACGGAGCCGCTCGCAGCTGTCTTGCGATCCGACCGCGGCTCATTTGTTGGGACGACTCCACGAGGGAAGATACCTCGCTAGAGACGTTCACTGCTCATTACGCGATCAATGCGATGAGATGTCAGTGCGCTGCCAATAAAAGCACTTCGAATCGACCGCTATCAGAGGGTCTTCGATTCTTCGATGAGACCGGAATTCGTCAACTGCCTTCCGGCAATAGGTCCAGGAAGCCTCGCCGTAATCGTCGATGATGACGTATCCTCCGATGGAAAGGCGGTCATACAGGTGATTGAGCCCGTCCCTAGTCGATTCGTAAAAATCGCCGTCGAGCCGTATAAGCGACAGGGCGTTGATCGGCGCAGTCGGCAAAGTATCCTTAAACCAGCCTTTTAGAAATTTGACTTGATCATCCATTAGCCCGTAAGCCGCGAAGTTTCGTTTTACGTCTTCTAGACTAGCGACAAGATTGTTATAGAGCTTTTGCATGACGGGCCCCGCCTGCGCTTTCGCTTCAAGCGGAAACATGTCTGGGTCCGGTTCTGGCAGACCCTCGAAAGAATCGGCTGCCCAAACCAGACGATCGTTGACACCGTGGGCCTTGAGCGTTCCTCGCATGAAGATCGCCGCGCCACCACGCCAGACACCGGCTTCAATCAGATCGCCGGGAATCCCGTTGCGCAAAATATCCTCAATACAGTTCTTGATGTTGTCGAAACGAACCAGCGGAATCATCGAAACAGCCCCCGAATTTACATAGTGCGCCGCGCGCTGCACCGTGAATCGGAACTCCTCCTCATCAATGTCGGGCTCAATTTCGAAAATCGTGTTGGTCAGCGACCGCTTCAGAAGGTCAAGATACAAATCAGCAGGGGAATCCATGTTCATCGAGGTTCCTTGTGTCGACCGTGTCGACAGCTATGGCTTTTGAGCGCGGCCTGGTGGCAGGGGACTCCATCTGAGCTTAGCAGTTGATTAGGTATCTGCCAAAATCGTCGAAACGCGCAGAAGAGAGGCTTTAGTTGCATTGCAAATAGTGCGGATCTCGACCTCCGGCGGCAGTCCTACCTATGATTCGGTGTCGCCACTGAACAGGACCGCCGGCCATTCAACAACTTACGCATTGCTGTCTGCCGCTTGGCGCTCCTAAATCCGCTGCTGCATCTTTCATCGATAAAGCTCAAGAATCTAGCGAAAGACAGATATGATGCGAATTATCCTGTCCAGCGGGTTGGCGAAGAAAAATAGGGTGCCACAAGCAAACGCGAACGTCACGGCCACACTCGTCCAATGAATCCAAGGGTTGGCCTCATAACGGGCATAGGCATCCCGGCCCAGACGCTTCTTTAAGTAGATGCTGTAGTAATGCACCACTGCCACACCGAGACCTTGGAGAACGTCATAAATAAAATAGTTCCAGGCCAAACCGTGCCAGCATCCGATCACCACAAACACGGAGAAGATACTCACTGCAATTGCGTGCTGGGCATGGCGTGGTCCCCAGGCACGAACCAATGCTTTGCACAGCGGTGTAAAAACCACGTCGCGCATATAGCCCGTCAAGGTCATGTGCCAGCGTGTCCAGAATTCCTGCACGTTGCGCGACAACATTGGGTCGTTGAAGTTCTCAGCCACTTGAAAACCGGCAAGGCCTGCGGTGCCGATGGCCATGTCGCACCAACCCGAGAAATTCATGTAGAGGTAGAAATAATAAGCGACCATTGCCACTGGCAAATCGATCCAAAGATGGGGATGGCCATCCAGCAGCAGGCCCTGGTAGGAAAGCTGTTCCGCCAGTCGCGCAAGGAACAAAAACTTTGTCAGTCCAATCAGGAAGCGAAGCCAGCATTGGCTCGCGGGGGCCACCGGACGGTTCGGTGCCTGCAACGAATCCTGGAATAGATGGTATGGGCTGATGGGCCCTACGGACAAAGTGGATGGAAAAAACGCAAATGCGAGGTACGCCGACAAGCGCGGAGTTTCCACGACGCCATTACGGTATTCGAGCGCTAAATGGCTCAGCCGGCAGGCGACGTATGATATTCCTAGAAAGATCTCCGCTAGGTGCTTCCCCGGGAAGTAATAGTGCCATTGGCCCGGTACAAAACGGATCAGCACTAGGACAGCCAACGGGAAAGCGAATGCAATCCAAAAGCGGCCCGATCGCTCGCGGCCCCACAACCTCAGCAGCCACCAGGAGACAATCCCGCATATGACATATCCCGCCACGGCCACGAGCGACACCAAAACGAATTGCTTTGCGAAATGCAGCCGCACGGTCCCAGTCGCTGCGAAAATACACAAGACCGGCAGGATGCTCAGCACCACTACGGCGAGCCCCCGAACCCGCCAAGCCGCCGGCAACCTTCGCATGGCTGCCGCCGCCAGCAGCGGGAACACCAAGAATGTAACGAGTAGAGGTAACTGGCGGATCCCTTGAATCAGATCGAACTGATCAAAATGCACGGTACACCAAGTCGGTGAATAGAGATTCCGCCGGCAAGAGCAAGATCAGCGTCACTGCCGCAAGGCACATCGTGACCAGGAGGATGTAGCCGACTCTTTCACTTAAGCCGATTTCGCGGCGAGTTTGGCTGGTCGCAGGGCGATTAAGGGGAGTCATTTGATGAGCTGGCACAGAGAGACAGCAGAGTCGGGAGCATGGCGGCCGTGTAGTAGCGCCGTCCGTTTGCATTGAGATGCTCGTCCAAGTAGAACCGATGAAATTCCCGATCGCTCACTCCCTTGAAGAGAGTGGCGGGGGGAATGCCCGCCATCGTGAAGTCCGGGCCGAAAACGTTAGGCCAGTACACACGCTCGCGAACCACGGTAACACCGTTCTCGCTATCGCGAGGCACGTTCAGAATAATCGTTCGGACGCGATGTTCCCGCAGCAGAATGGCCATCCGAGTGAGGAAGTGCATCTGGTAGCTGTTGAACGGAGTGTTCTCGACTACAAACTGGCTGGCGGTCGAGCTGGAATAGATCACCGAACTCGGCGGCAGGGCCGGCGGCTCACGGTGGTCTTCAACAAAGGGTTCTCCGAAGTATCCGACTCGAGTCTCGGGATCCGCGCGCGCCGGGTCGAGTTCGCCGTCGCCGAGCTGATTCGGGCGCAGCAGCGTCAACGCCTGGCGTGGCGCGCCCAGCACCATCTCGCCATAGACTGCCGCTCTTTCCCGTATCGAGAGGCCGTCGAAAAAGCCTGGGTTGTCGCCAAGACGGAACACGCGATAAAGCAAGATATGCGGAAAATGCGAGTCCGGTTGAGCAATGGGTAGCGCCATCAGAATGGCCCGCACATGGCGGTGCTCGAGTAGATCTCGTAAAAGCAGATACTGCATGTCGGAACCGGCCCAACCAGCGCCGGCAACAATTACGGCCGCTGGGCGGCCTAGCCGGATCGAAAGCGCCGATCTCACGGCCTGCGAATCGAGGGCGTAGCGCACAACGGATGAGCCGAAGATAAGGAGATCGATATCGCCCTTTTCTTCGAAGAACTGACGACCCATCAACGGAAATTTGCCCGATTCGAGAGGAACTCCCCGGTAAACTTCACTCTTTGGACGCAACCCAACAAGTTGTAATGTGACCGGAAGGGTAAGAAAGAAACCAATACCCCCAACAAACGCCGCGAGCCAGCGGCGCTGGTGGATCGTCTGAAACATGGATTAGTTTTGATTATATCGCAGGTTCCCGCACTGACTCTTTATTCGTCCGATCCGCTCGCAATTTGGGTCGGTCTATCTGAAACGGTTGAAGCGAACGGATCTGGCTGGATCCCTGGGCATAGGAGGCTGCGTTGAGCGATCCTTGATTTTCGCATAAACCGGCGCAAAGACCGGTTGTGAGTTGGCTAGGTCTCGCGTCTCACTCTCAGGCAGCGCCGCCGTCACTTTACTCTGTTCGTAAACCCGCCGTAGACTTACCGTCAACCCCGCCCAGAGATAGATCGTGAATTCGTAGCCAACGGCGAGGAAGAAGGCGCAAGTGCAAACGACCGCCAGGGAAAGCAGCAGTGACTTAGCTGCCGCATAGGCGGCGATATCTGGTTTATCGCCAGCCGGTGCGGCCCCTTTGAGAACACACCTTACGTTGTTGAAAGACACTCCGATCAGGCAAAGCACTAGGAACAATCCAGGGAGCCCTGTTTCGCACGATATCTGAGTATAAGAGTTGTGGGTCGCCATCCACTCGTTGTGGACGATGCCCTTGGCCTTGGCTTCGTCGTACACGGCTGCTTGAAAGTTGCCCAGGCCCACACCCACAAGCGGGTGTTCCAGAGTCAGCGCAATACTCTCCATGAGCAGAAGCTTTCTTCCTTCCGAAGAGTTAATGTCGCTGCGCAAACGGTCGAGGTCTGAACTATCGCCCTTGGCGTGCCCCGAGTCAAGCGAAAAGATCGTAAAATATCTTGCTCTAAGATAATCGGGCACGGTGACGATCACCGTGGCTAAACCAATAGCGCACACAAGAACCAGCACGATTTTCTTCTTCAACGGAGAAATGACCAACAGCACCAGAAGCATGGCGACAAGGCCAAACATGGCGCCGCGCGATCCGGTTTTTATCAGTGCCCAACAGATTGGCACCAAGCTGAGCCAAGCGAAGGCTTTCACCGCGTTCGACTTAGTCGATGCCGCCATTTCCCAAAAAAACGGCACGATGGCCAGCAACCCTAGAGCGTAGTAGTTCGGATCGGCGTAACTGCCATCCCGCAATGCGAGCCGCCCGTTCAGGTCCGCGCCCAGAGGAATACTCATCAGGGCCGCCAATAGTCCGCTGAACGCCAACGCATAATGGCTTTTCTTCGCGTTGGAAATGGTGTTCGGCAGGCTTGCCGCAACCGCAAAGAACAACAGACTGATCAGCAACTCGAAATAAAACGGGAGGCTACCGCCTTTCCATACGCTGAAAATCAGGGTAAAGGACGCCCAAGAGAGGAAGACCAGCATGATCTTGCCCACCCCAGAACGCAAGAACACCAGGGGCCGACCGCTGATGGCGAAGAACAACAGCATGAGCGAAATCACAACGCGAGGAATATAGAGCCCCTTTAAAACCAAGTCAAAAAAGCGGCTATAGAGGATAAAAACGGATGCCAGCCAGCATATTGAGGCCATGCCCCAAAAAGCGCTTGGATTGGGAGAATCGTCCCGGGCCACGGCTACTGGTGTAACGAATGGATCGGTGCGCGACGAGACGGTAGTAGTGGGTTTCATGGAAAAAAGGCGCGCCAGAACGAAACGCTCTTTTATATTCTATCTGCTCTATCGACTGGCGGGAGCGGCTTAAATACGCCCGTCGGATTTCTGTCAGGTTAAGATGAGATCGGGTCTGGTCGGACGAACCGCGCCGGCCGATAAGTCTGGCAGGCTCCGCGAGACGAGTTTAGCTTTCCAGCGCCGTTTACGCGACCCACTCAAGTATCCACCCACGAGATTGCTGGAGTAATGCCTTACCCCCAAAATCGTAGAAAGGGCTGAATTGAACACAAACCTCGCGAATGCTCCCACGGACGTTCAAACTCCACTCTGCGTCGATCTGGACGGCACACTGATCCGCACCGATCTCCTGTGGGAATCGTTGATTATCCTACTTGCGCGGAACCCTTTCTATGTCTTTCTGCTGCCGGTGTGGCTTATCAAAGGAAAGGCTTGGCTAAAAAGGCAACTCTCCTCACGGGTGGTGCTCGACACCCGCAGCCTTCCCTATTGTTCGGAATTATTGGAATATCTTCGGGATCAGCGACAGGGGGGCAGGCGCCTGGTGCTCATAACGGCGTCGGACCGGGCGTTAGCCGAGGCAGTGGCTGAGCACGTTGGATTGTTCCACGAGGTGATAGGGAGCGACGGCGCCCGCAACCTGAAAGGCCCGCGAAAGCGTGAGTTTCTCATTGAACGCTTTGGGGAGAAGGGTTTCGATTACGCGGGCAATTCGTGGGCGGATGTGCCGGTATGGCGGGGTTGCAGCCGGAGCATTGTCGTGAATGCCAGTGAAAGGGTTGGCAAGCAAGCGGCTTCGGTGAGTACGGTCGAGAGGACCTTTCCGCGTGCTGGTCCAGGCGGCATCAAGACGCTTCGACGCGCGATTCGCGACCATCAATGCGTTAAGAATTTTCTGATATTCCTACCGTTAGTCACGTCCCATCAAGTGGCTCATTTCGCTCCGCTTCTCAATGCTTTATTGGGGTTCATCGCCTTTAGCTTCTGTGCTTCGAGCGTTTATGTTCTGAACGATCTGGTTGACCTCAGGAACGACCGGCTTCACCCAACCAAGCGAAAGAGGCCGTTGGCGTCGGGAGATCTTAGCATTCCCCAGGGTCTGGCGCTTCTGGTGGTTCTCATGGCAGCCGCAGTGCTCACCGCCCTGCGGCTGCCCGTCCCTTTTCTGATAGTGCTGGGCATCTACTACTCGCTGACGCTCGCCTATTCCCTGTCGCTCAAACGGCGCTTGCTAGTCGATATCTTCGTCCTTGGCGGTTTGTACACCATACGCGTGCTTGCCGGCAGCGCCGCGACCGGCATAGAAACATCGCCATGGCTCCTGGCATTCTGCCTTTTCTTTTTCCTGAGTCTCGCGCTGGTCAAGCGCTATACGGAACTTCGCGTCCTGAAGGACGAGCATCGGAGCGCTATTTCCGCCCGCGGCTACATACCCGCCGATCTGCCATTACTCGGTTCGCTCGGTACCAGCAGCGGATTCTTGTGCGTATTGGTGCTGGCGCTCTATGTGAATAGCCCTCAAGTGATTCCTCTGTATCGATCGCCGGCGGTTCTCTGGTTCCTATGTCCGCTGATTCTCTATTGGATTAGCCGAATATGGCTCATGGCGTATCGGGGAACCATGAATGACGACCCGGTCCTATTCGCGGTACGGGACCGTGTCAGTTATCTAACGGTTGCTTGCGGCGGAGCCATTTTGGCAATGGCGACCCACAACTGGCGGCTTTGATCGAAAGCCGCCTCACTGCGGCTTCACACAACTGGCGCATTCGTACAACTCGGCGTCGTGAGCTTTGGCTGCGAGAGATAGCCATGCCGGAGACGAACCGCCTGCCAGCGAACGCAGAAACGGAATAGCATCTTGTTCCTCAACAACCTTAGAACCCGGAAAAATCAGCAGGTATCGCGCTTGAAATTGATCCATGACGGCGTGGAATCCCGCTTCGTCAATTCGGCGACCGGTAAATGCTGGATTGATCACTGCCACCACTGGCCGGTTCAAAATGTAATGGAC
>Ga0075021_10001317_pt1 | contig 12664 bp, 9 predicted proteins | sample ColStrG_CSR_2012_FD_72749 | JGI IMG/M metagenome (GOLD analysis project Ga0075021, IMG submission 72749) | Freshwater sediment microbial communities in response to fracking from Pennsylvania, USA - Cold Stream Run_MetaG_CSR_2012 | ecosystem: Environmental > Aquatic > Freshwater > Creek >...
GAGCGGGCAAATTGGGGCGGCCGCACATCGGGCCGGCGTGAGGCGTGAGTAACTTTGCCATCTGGTGGCGCCGCAAGGGACTTGTACCCGCGCCGTTGTCGGCCTTCGCGGGCGCGGCCGCGCTGATGATACTGTGCGTTGGCGATGGGGCGCGTGCTCAGCAATGTACCACGACGGGCACCAACCAAACTTGCACCAACTCGATATTCCTATCGGGAGGTGCGAGCGGAATTTCTGATAGTGCCACTCTCACGGTGACCAACACCAGCACCGGGACCATCTCGGGCAGCGTATTCGGAATCAACGCCGCCGACACCGCCAACGTCACCAATTTCGGGATTATCTCGGGTGGCGTATTTAGCATCAATGCCACCAACGCCGCCAACGTCATCAATTTTGGGACCATATCGGGCGGCATCAGCATCAGTGCCAGCGCCTCCAACGTCACCAATAATCTAGGGACCATTTCGGGAAGCGTATTTGGCATCAGTGCGAACACCGCAACCGTGAGCAATTCAGGCTCCATTTCGGGGGGCACGTTCGGCATCTTTGCCACCACTGCTACCGTCACCAATTCCGGGACCATCTCCGGCGGCACGTTCGGCATATTTGCCAATAACATCGCCGACGTCTCCAATTCCGGCACCCTGTCGGGGAGTAGTGCTGGCATCAGTGCGGCCCGCGGTAATGTCACCAATACCGGATTTATCTCGGGCGCCAGCGGCATCAGTTTTGGTGGCAATTCCGACATCTTCAATGCAGGGACCATCACCGGTACCGGAGGTACAGCCATAGATTTCGCCGCCGGCTCGAACACGCTCACGCTTGGGCCCAGTTTCGCAATCAACGGCAAGATCATTGGTGCCGGGACCAATACGTTTCAACTGGGAGGAACTGGCGGCGGGACCTTCGATCTCGGCCTGATCGGGGCGATCCAGCAATACGAAGGCTTCTCGACATTCAACAAAGTTGGTAGCTCGAGCTGGACCGTGACCGGCACCTTCTCGCAGCCCAATCCTTGGACCGTGCAGGGCGGCACGTTCTTGGTCAACGGCGATCTCTCGGCGGCGAGCGGGATCAAGGCCGATTCGGGCGGCATACTTGGCGGTATCGGAACGGTGTCCAATACAATAATCAACAACGGCGGCACGCTGGCGCCAGGCCTGCCCAACAGCATCGGCACGCTACGCATCAAGGGCAATTTGGTCCTGGCAAGCGCCGCCAGCTATATGGTGCAGGTCTCGCCGGCGGCCGCGAGCCTGACCAACGTCAACGGCATGGCCTCGATCGGCGGGACACTCGTGGCGAACGGGACCGGGGGCGCCTACACGGTCGGACAGAAATATACCGTGCTTACGTCATCCGGCGGGGTGACCGGCACTTTCTCAAGCCTCGCCATTACGGGCTTCTTCGGGGCGACCCAGCCCACCATCACTTACGATGCCAACGATGCGTTTCTGGTGCTGGTGCCGGCGGTGCTCGCCTCACACCTGCCGCCAGGCTCGACGACGAATGTGACAAATGTGGTCAATGCAATTGATGCCACTAATTCTGGCACGCTACCGCTCGCATTCCAGAACCTTTTCAATCTGCCGCCGCAGCAGCTCCCGAACGTGCTGACCCAGCTTTCGGGTGAGGCTGAAACCGGCGCTCAGCAAGGCGCCTTCCAGATCACGAACGAATTTCTGTCGCTGCTGGTCGATCCGTTTGGGAACAATCACACGGCCGTCGAATCGGCCAACGTCGCGGTGCCGGGCGCCCCCAAGCTCAAGGCGCTGAAGGCACCAAAGGTGTTGGCCGCCGCTGCACCGCGATTAAGCGTGTGGGGCGCCGCCTATGGCAGCACCAACAACACAAACGGCGATCCAGGAGGCATCGGCAGCCACGACCTCACGGGGCACACCTCCGGCTTTGCCAGCGGCCTCGATTATCGCGTTTCGCCCGATACGACGGTTGGCTTCGCACTCGCTGGCGGCGGTACATCCTGGAGCTTGTCTCAGGGCCTGGGCGGCGGGCGTAGCGACGTATTTCAGGCCGGTGTCTACGGGTCGCGGCAATTCGGAGCGTCATACCTCTCCGGTGCGCTCGCCTACGGCTCTCACTGGGCGTCGACCAGTCGCATCGTGACAGTGGGGGGTACCGACCAGCTGAATGCGAGCTTCGATACGCAAAGCTTCGGCGGACGCCTCGAAGGCGGCTACCATCTGGTATCATGGATGCCGTTTCGGCTCACGCCCTATGTGGCGTTGCAGGCGCAAAGCTTCACCACCCCGACCTACAGCGAGAGTGCGACCTCGGGTGCATCGCCGTTCGCGCTCGCTTACAGGGCGCAGACCGCAACCGGTGGGCGCGGCGAGATCGGAAGCTGGGCGGAAAGGGCCTTCAACCTCGCGAGCGGCATGGGGTTACGTCTGATCGGCCGCATCGGCTGGGGTCACGATTGGCAGACCAATCCCCAACTCGGTGCGACGTTCCTCGGCCTGCCGGCCGCGAGCTTCGTGGTCAACGGTGCGGTGCCGCCGACCGATCTCTTGTTGCTGACCAGTGGCGTGGAATGGCGATGGCGCAGTGGCTGGTCTCTCCTCGCCAAGTTCGACGGCGAGTTATCCGGCGGCTCACAGACCTACACTGGAACTGCGCGGTTACACTACGCGTGGTGATCGGCAGGGTCGTGTTGGGGCTGGTTTAATATAAGTCACTGGCGCGCCCGTACGCGAGGTTAGTGCGGCTTTCCCACCGAAAATCCCAGCTCATCGGGGACTGTTAGTGCCTGGCAGAGAACGCGACGACTATTGAGCCGCGCGGACCTACCCAATTACGCGATCGAGGCAGAACTCGGCCGAAACGGGAGCGCGATCGGAATTGACAAAAAAATTGGTTTGTTTTGTTAAACCGCGTGGTCGGCGGTTCGTGCCGGATATTGATACTGGAACGGCCCCCTCCATCTTGTGGTTTGCGACGATCCAATGCGTCGAGGGCAAACAATGTTTGGCCGACTTGGCGCCTCGGCATCGCAATCCTACGCCGAAGAATCGGTGTCCGATCATGGAGTTGATGCAACTTTTATAACATTTTGCCTATGTCTACGACTCCCGACGCGGCCGCCGGTTGAAGGGATTGAGAACAGGAACGCCGGTCGGCTCGAAATCCGAAACGTTTCGGGTGACCACGGTAAGGCCGTGTTCGAGCGCCGTGCCTGCGATCATGAGATCAGTGCTGTCGTTACCAATAGCTGCGCTCAGGTCGCGCGGCCGCACACTAAGGCGCGGGAATTCGCCGCCATCCTGCGGCATCGCGAGCAGCAGTTCCGCAAAGGATGGCGCCTGAACTCGATCAAACCGCTGCAGATGCTCGTACTCCGCCACGTCGACAACCACGACAGCGACGCTTGGCCTCGATCTGCCTAAAAGTGGTCATTGAGCGCCAGCCGCGATAATTGGCTTCGTTTTGCGATTTCGGGTTCCATTGGGCAGCCGTGAAACGGATGTTGGGTCCGGCGCCATTGTTGCCGGTTCCATTGACTGAACGTGATCCGGGAGTTCAGCAACCGACCGAACCGGGCGTGTTCGCGCCCATAGTTCCGCGGCAACGAGGTACGGGTCGACACCGAACTTGTTCCACCATGCGGCTTCATCGCCGACGCTGTGGACCTCGCGATGGTGAATGCGGCAGAGCGGCACCGTGAACTCGTCGCTTACTTTGCGACTGAGCGCACGAGGTTGCGCAGACCGAAGATGATGTGGATCTGATGGCTGACGGCCACAAACAAGGCAGGCTTGCGCGGAAACAAACTCACGATGTGCCTTGTCGCGGACGCCCAAACTTCGGACGGCCCCCGCAGCCCGTCACCGGGCCGACCATCGCCGAAAAGCGCGAGCTTTGCTCGGAAGCCTGCTGCGACAAGGTCGGCATCGGCCGCTGTCAGTGTGTTTTTGTGGGTAGGCACCGATGGGCCTCTGGCCGCCTCGTCGGTGGATTGGAGGCCATCGAGGTCGGCGACCAGCCGATCCCGCAGCGCCGCAGACTGATCGGCGGCCAGAATGGGCTTCGCTGGGCGGGCGAACGGTCTTGTGCCTCGGGAATCGGCAACGAATCTATCCGAATCTGTTTGATTTACGGGTCTGCTCAGCGCCACCGCACGCCGGTCAGCCGGTCAGCCGGTCAGCCGGTCAGCCGGTCATTCCGGCCTGCCGGCCGTCGCCTAGGGGCTGACGCACCGGTCTCTCCCCATGCCCTCCAATTAGATCGGGGGCACCTCTCAAGCTTCTTTCGGCGACGGGCCACGCGGCAAATCTGCCTCTACCCCGCCCGTCGGTTCAGAGCGTTTGCTCCCATTTATCAGTCGGCGAAGTGCCTGGATGACCGGTCGCTCGACGCGGTAGTGAACGACAATGGCGACTAGAGAGCAAATGACCAAAAGCGCTCCCGTGGTGAATATGCTTTCCTTCGGGTCCAGGATCGCGATCTGGTCGCCTACCAACTTATTCCTACTGACTCGAAATACCTCCATGACGAGCGTGTGCGTAAGATACAAGGCATACGATGCGTCTCCCATTAAAAGCGCGAACCGCCATTTCCATTGTAACTGTGCGGAATGAAGCAGGAGCACGGAAATCACCAAGAGCGGCGGCATTAGATAGGAGAGACTAAACGGAAACCGTTGCTGCATCGCTGCCGCGAAGGGCGGGTCCCCGTTCCACAGCAGGAAGATCACGACAGACATTAACGCCAGCGTGGCAACAATCCATCGCCGGCCGAGCGCATGCGGCTCGAGCGCCTTCCAGATGTAAAACGAGAGGATACCGGCGATAAGGAAGTTGGTGTAGTCGTGCGCGTAGAATACGCACAGCAGCGCCGAACATCCGAGCCAGTGGACGATCTTTGCTGCGATAAGCGCTGCGCAGGCCAAGATGGGCGCCCAGCGCCTGCTAGTAGCGAGCGACAGGGCAAATACGGCGTAAAAGAACATTTCCAGATTCAATGTCCAGCCGACGGCAAGCAAGGGCTGGATGTCTCCGTTTGCATCTTGGTACGGAATGAAAAATAGGCTTTTGGCAATGTTCACGATCGAATAATCGGTCCAGGCTCTGCCTGAACCTTTGAGCCACATCGCGACTAGAGGGAGCGTACACAGCCAATACAAAGGAACAATACGAATGAGACGTTGCACGAGAAAATGGCTGGACTCCTCACGGGTGATATAAGTCATAATGAATCCGCTGATGACGAAAAACACGCTCACGCTCTGAAATTCGGTGTGGACGCCGCCATTGAATGTGAAAGCCGTGTGGTAGAAGACGACGCCCAGAGCGGCCAACCCCCGCAGAAGCTGAAGATTTGAAATCACTCGCAGCCCAGCCCCCCCAAAATCGCCCGCAGGATTTTGGTGAGTCCAGCGCGGCGCGCGGCAGAGGTAGCGGCCTATCTGGAATGGCGCACTCTGATGTCAGGCATGTTGGGAAATTCATGTACGGCAGCACCGGCTAGGCCTGCGGCGTTCCGCTTGAAGCGCACCTGATTGCAGCGCGCGCACGTCTCCCTGCGGCCCTCTCCCCAATCGAGGTCGGACGACCAAGCGTGTCCGCGCACCGAACACACCAGTTTCAGCCAAGGCGGCTGTTTTTTCTCGACCAACATGAGTCAAATCTACGCGCGATATTTGCGTAAGTGCAAGTGCGTATTGGACGGGCTACACCGAGCCCGTATCATCCAACCACTCCGCGCTTGGAAAGCTCAGCATATTACCGCTCGTGGCGCCCCCCTCAAAGAGAGGGCCCCGCTGGGGGGACAGAAGGGCCTAAAGGTCGGCAAAATGCTACCATCAGGTGTCCATGATTCGTTGGGCAAGCTAGGAGATCATGCGCCATGCTAGCGTTTGCTCTGATAGGGTTTGCAATTGGGCTTGCGGTCGGCGCGATGGCGACCGCTGCGGTACTGCGCGTCGGGCTGAGGGAGTTGATCCGCGACAATGGCGGGCTGACGGACACCTAATTCCCGAGCTAATTTAGCGCGGGCAAGCGTGGCCCACCCCGCGCCTTGGCCCGACGTAGAACACCGCTTGCCGGTCCGGCGAGGCCCCTCCTTCCCCCCGTTCAGTCGGCGGCGCTGCGGGATCGCCTGGTCGCCGAAGTTGATGGCCTTCAATCCACTGAGGAAGCAACCGACTGGGCGTATCGGACTCTGCCCGCCAAGAACACGCTGACGATCGCCGACGCCGATTTGCGCGCGGTTCCTCGTCTTCTCGCCGTTGCCCTTCCGCGGTATCGAATTCGCCAAACGGCTCTTCGCTTATTCGGTCCGGCCCGCGTCGCGCGACGCATCGACATACGGTCGAAGAGCATGGCACGACCTGGCGGCGTATTCGCACCGGGCGCGTCGATTTGTATCGCGTTGCGGCGCTTATGCGACTGTGGGACGCGGGGAATGCCATCGAAGATCTCCGCCGGCACGGCGGTCGGGGCCGACGAAGCCTTCCGGCGGCATATGCTAGCTGCCGAGCGGCGCATTCACCGCTGAGTCAAGGGACTCGATATTGGTTTCTTGTTGGATCTTTGGGGATCTCGAAATCGGACACCTTCCCCGCCGCCATCACCCTCGATGAATTCAATGCCAGCAGCTTCCAGGGCGCGGCGAAGCGCGGCTTCGTTTGCGAGCGTTACTGGAATTTCTCCATCAACGACCTCCACACGACGGATAGTTGCCACGCCGACTTTTGAGGCTGTGGCGAGGTCAAGTGCACTCCATCGGAGTAACGCTCGAGCTGCCCGCATCTGAGCGCCAGAAATTTTCTTGACCATGGCTTGATATTTTTTACATTATATGATGTAAATTACATCGTACGACTTTTGGACCCATTCCAGAACTGGAAAAAGACCGATGGACATGCACATCAAAAGAATAGCCGATTCAGCGGGTAGGCGCAGCTTTATCGGCGGCTCGGACGCCCGGATCATCATGGGAATCGACGAGCGGGCCTTGCTCCGCCTCTGGCAGGAAAAGCGGGGCGAGGCCGAGCCGGAGGACCTGTCCCGCAACCTCATCGTCCAACTCGGGCTTGTGACCGAGGGCCTCAACCGGCATTGGTATGAGTGCAACACCGGGCAAACTATTGAATGTGTTCAACATCGGCTTCGGCATCCAGTGCTCCGGTGGATGGGGGCGACGCTTGACGGCATCGTCGCCGGCAGCGGGGCGGTTTTCGAGGCAAAATTTATGCTGCCGTGGTCCTTTTCTGAGGGGGCGGCCGCCGAAAAGCACATGGCCCAGCTTCAGCACAATATGTGGGTGACTAACGCAAAGTCAGCGGCCCTTTCGATCATCACGGGGGGCGGCAAATGGGTCGAAATCCCTATTGTGGCTGATTCCCTTTATCAGCACCTGCTCTTGACCGCCGAGAAGAAGTTCTGGCGCTGCGTTGAGAGCGGTGAGCCTCCTCGGTTGTTTGGCGTTGAGCCGCCGCGGCCGCGCCTCGCGGCTGTTCGTATCGTCGATATGAGCTCGTCCAATGCCTGGGCGGAGTTCGCCGGTGCGTTTTGCCGGACCCGGTCGGCATTTCTCGAACACGAAAACGCCAAGACCGAGCTCAAGGGCCTTATGCCGGAAGACGCCAAGGAGGCCATTGGGCATGGTATACGGGCCAAACGGTCGAAATCCGGAGCTGTCGGCTTCGATGTCCTGAGCGTGGAGGCAGCCCATGCACCGGTCCAGTGAATCGATTGGCACCATCGCGGGCGCACTTGCCAAGGCGCAAGCCGAACTTACAAATCCGGAGAAATCGCTGACAGCGACCATCCGGTCTCCGTTTCCAAGGGAGAGCGATCGGACGTTCCGTTATGCCTCGCTCTCGAGCGGACTCGATATCGTCCGCAAGGCGCTGGGCAAGCATGAGATAGCGACCGTGCAGACCACGGCGATCGACAAGGACTCCGGCCTCATTCAATTGACCACGGTTCTCGCTCACTCGTCAGGCGAATGGGTGTCATCGGACTGGCCGGTGTGCGCGGTCAGCGAGACCATTGCGCCGCATCGGATGGGAGCCGCGCTTACCTATGCCCGGCGCTACGCCCTGTTCACCCTGGTAGGAATCGCCGGGGAGGATGACCTTGATGTGCCGGATCTTGGCGCCACCGATCAGCAGTCGAGACCGGAGGGGCAAAAGCCGAACGGGCATCCTCTTGCTGACGGCGGCCCCGCTCCGGCGGGCGCCCGACGCAAAACAGCGCTCGCCCACCCGGCGAAGCCCATTCTGGCCCCCGATCGATCGGCGGCGTTGCGGGATCGCCTTGTCGCCGAAGTTGACGGCCTTCAATCAACCGAGGAAGCAACTGGCTGGGCACATCGGAGCCTGCCAGCCAAGAACACGCTGACGACCGCCGACGCCGAAATTGTCGAATCAGGCTTCCGACTAAAGCTCGCGGTTTTCGGCGATGGCCGGCCCGGTCACGGACTTCTGGAGGCCGTCCAGAGCCCGCAACCGGGCCATCCCAACCCCGAAGCTGAGGTGCCACCAGTGGCTACCACCGAGGACGCTGGCTCCGGCGGCGTCCACCCTGCGGGCAAGACCACTCGCCTGCGCGATAAGGACCACCTCAAATTTGTGTCCAAGCAGCCATGCGTGGTGTGCGGCCGCGAACCTTCCGATCCGCATCATCTACGCTTTGCGCAGCCGCGTGCGTTGGGCCGGAAGGTCAGCGATGAGTTCACGGTTCCGGTTTGTCGCCTTCATCATCGCGAGCTTCACCGGCACGGTGAAGAGGCGGCATGGTGGACGGGTATCGATATCGATCCGGTTCCGATTGCACTCGCGCTTTGGCGAAGCACACACCGTGGTGGGGCGTTTAGCCCGGCAGGCGCGGGCACGCAGCTCCAGGTCGAAACGAGCGAGGACGTTCCCCTTAAGGATCGAGCCACCGCCTTGTAGATCAGTGGCGTACCGGGCGCTCCAATCGACCTTGGCGGCATGCTTACCTGCTTGATCTGCGTTTTGTTGTGGAAGGGCTGCGGTTGCAGCTGATTAGCGGCCACCGCAGCAATCACAATCGATACTTGTGGGTGAGAGGCGACTGTGCAACTCTTTGCCCCGACTAAAAGCGAGGAACAATTTGATGATACGAGACCTATATCGTGCGACCGTGCCTTTTCGCATTCGCAAGGCCATCGGAGTGCTGATAAACCCAGAACCGCCGCCCGCCGGTGAAGCTGGCGAGCACGGCCGCAACCACGTTTGCGGCGATCACTGAGGTTAACAGAAGCGCGCGGCCCTCGAGGCCCACGACGAATTTGATAAATACGACTATAGAGTAGTGCGTCAGATAAAGCGTGAAAGAATACCCAGCGAGCCTTCGAGCGAATGATTGCACTCCATCAGGAACACGCCAGACAGTCGCTTGCGCGGCCATCAAACCAAAGAACAGAGTGAGCAGCAGGATGACGCTCAGCCTCAGATCATATCCGCCGGTGAGTTGGATCGGAGTCTTGTCCAGCGCGATCAATGTGACAAGTGCCAACAGCCCCCATGCGGCCGTCTTCCGCCTGAACACGCTGGCGATGCGATCGAAGGCCAACGCCAACAGTGCAGCGACCAGCCACACTATGCTCAACCCTCCACCGCGGCCTCCAACCGCGTTCTCCCAAACAACCGGCAGCGCCAACACCAGAAGTCCGGCGGCGATCGCCTTTCCTTGGAATGACAGTGGCCACGCAAGAAAAACCGCGCCAAAGAAGACATACATCCACCATTCCACGGCCAGCGACCAAAGCGGTATACCGGTGCCGAACGTTGTCGCAATCACAGGAGACAGCATCACTCCGAATAGCGGAGGATAGTCTTGGAATTGCAGGAGATTTGCCAGAAACGTGCCTCCGTTGAAGAAGGCAGCGTACCGCACGAACGCATCCGGGGCATACATTCCAAAAAGACAATCCAAGATCAATATCAGAACAATCGAAGGAAGGAGGCCTGAATAGATGCGCGCGGTTCGGTCCACGAGAAAGTTCGTGAGACCGTATCTCCCGCGATCGATTTTCTGAATTGCAGTATACGCAATGACAAAGCCAGAGAGCGCGAAGAACAGGATTACGCCGACCGCCTGCAAAACGATTCCGCTCTGTCCAACGTATTCGTATCGGTTGGGAAGGAACGCAAACCCCAGCGCATGCCCGACAACTACGAGTTGAGCGCTGATCGCCCGAACCGAGTCGAGCAACACAGATGTCGGTTGCCGCAGCATTTCACCCCCCCAACGCCGACTAGACTATTGCGCTGCGGCAAGCTCGGCTGCAAGCTCCGAGTTGGTACACCCCGATGCCGCGTTCCTGCTGAGCCCATGAGGGGCTGAGACGCTCGCGTTATCTCTGTCTATCCGACGATCGCCGCGCAAGGGGTGGCCGCCAGCCAAGCCATTCGGCCGTCAGCTTGCGGATGAAGCAAGCCAGATCCTGCAGCGGTGGTCGAGCAGGCCTGCATGGGAAGGATCGCTGGCGAAAGTGTTTATCGGATTGCGGCGCTCGCTCCGGTGGTGGCGCGCGCGGTAGCAGTGCCTCGCCCAGATGCGATCCATCACAGCCATTGTTTTAATTCAGAAAATTTGGGTTCGTTCTGCACAAAAAGAAGGTAGTGGCCCTACGATGAGAGCAGCCGTGATGGAGGTCGAGGGCGCGGTGCGAGCATTTGTGCCCTCCCGATCCGAAGTTGGATTCATGCGACGCCGACCGGTTAGTTGCTTGTCGAGGCACTAAGCGTGGGGCAAACGATCTTGCGCCGGCGGCGCCAAAAAGTTTGATTGATCCTGGAAAGCCACATTCGGATGATTCGTTCTGCCAAAATCTGATTGACCCAAGGGGGCGGCCAAGTACTGGGAAAACAGGGAGATGGCTTGGTCGAGCTTTCCCGGTTCGCTGCCAAGATCAGATAACTGAGAAGCAGAGCTGTGGCCGGCGCCCGGATCGGTGATATTGGCCAGTGCCTCGCTCGACTGGCCATTGGATGCAATGAGCCAAATCTTGTCGGTGCCGGAGCTGGCCGAGCCCGTGTAGACCCAGCCGCTCAGGCTGCTGAGCGTCACCCACTGATCGGGCGCAATCGCCGTGCCGTTGTTGGTCAACGTTCCCACCGCCGGCGAGCCGCCCTCCGGATAGCTGAACCAGACTTTGTACTGCGTGATGCCGCTGCCGCTGACCGAGAAAAGGCTCGACAGCGCGACTTGCTGGCCGGCCGCGACCGACTGGTTGTTCGCCGTCACCACCGGTGCAGCAGCCCCAGGGCTCCCCGGATCGGTGATATTGGCCAGTGCCTCGCTCGACTGTCCATTGGAGGCGATGAGCCAAATCCTGTCGGTGCCGGAGCTGGCTGAGCCCGTGTAGATCCAGCCGCTCAGGCTGCTGAGCGTCACCCATTGATCGAGCGCGATCGCCGTACCGTTGTTGGTCAACGTTCCCACCGCCGGCGAGCCACCCTCCGGATAGCTGAACCAGACTTTGTACTGCGTGATCCCGCTGCCGCTGACCGAGAAAAGGCTCGACAGCGCGACTTGCTGGCCCGCCGCGACAGACTGGTTGTTCGCCGTCACCACCGGCGGAGGAGTCGGTGGCGCCACGTCCCAGCCGAGGACATTCATCAAGGTGAGGTCGGGCTGTGTGATCCAATTCTGCTGGCCGGTCGGGCTGAACGCCAGGAACGCATCGGCCCCGGCGCTGCCCGCCCAATCCCCGAGATCTCCACTCGGGTTGGTGTTCCAGGAGTCGAGGTTCGTGGTGCCGTTGTTGATCGAGAAATAGGCGGGCCCGCCGGTCCCGAGCTGGCGGGCGCCCGGCGCCGAATAACGGAACAGGTCCATGATGGAGTAGCTGTTGGTGCCGCCGAGGGCCTCACCGAGCAGCGAGCCGCGGCTGAGCACCTCGGCGAACTCATGCGCCAGCACACCATCGAAATAGTATTGGCCGGCCGCGGCGCTCGTGGAATAGTTGAACGGGTACGTATTGCTGAGGCCGACATAGCCGTCGATCGCGGAATTGTTGGCCGCTAGCAGGCCCAGCGCCTTCTCTTGAGCGGTCGAGACCCACAGTGTGCCGCCGTTCACCGGGCTCGATCCCGGTAGGGTGGCGTAGGCGGCCTGCTGGGCGGCGGACGGCTGGTTGGCCTTCAGCGCGCCGACCGCTTGGGCGTATGAAACCGAGTCGAAAAAGGTCTCGCTCTCGCCGAGCGCGCCCGAACCCAGGCTTTGGTTCGCAATCTCGCCATAGCCGAGGTCGATATTGACCGTTACGGGGTTCGTGAAAGTCGTGTCGAAGTAGTTGACGACATAATTGACGGCCGCCACAAATCCCGCCGGCAAGCTGCCGGGGCTCTGATCGTAGATGACGTTGATCTGCATTTAGGCCAGTCCTGTCGACCCGCAATTTCTTTGCGATCGCGACCACCGAACTCTACCCGACGGCTAGTTAACATACTCCAATTGTACAGCGACGAATCTTCGCCTAAAGGCTCGTCGCGCGCAACCGCCGCCGACCCCTTGGCCGCAAAAAATTCTGTCCGATTGGCCATAATTTAGATGATTTTTGTTCAGATCGGGGAAACCTCGACACTGTGCCCGCATCGCAGTCCAACGCCCGTTTCCTGAAAATACAGGCTGGAAACAGAGAACCGCGGTTATGGCGGCAGGCAAAG
>Ga0075021_10001320_pt1 | contig 12654 bp, 12 predicted proteins | sample ColStrG_CSR_2012_FD_72749 | JGI IMG/M metagenome (GOLD analysis project Ga0075021, IMG submission 72749) | Freshwater sediment microbial communities in response to fracking from Pennsylvania, USA - Cold Stream Run_MetaG_CSR_2012 | ecosystem: Environmental > Aquatic > Freshwater > Creek >...
CGACACCATGCCTGCCAGAAACCAATCCTTGGACATCCGTTTCAAAGCCTTTGCGAACATGCGTCACTCCCTTTGAGGTTTCGGCGCGGGCTGCCGCTGTGCAGATAATCATTGACCCAACGCGTGGCATAGCGATAAATACCCAATATATGTCTCAAAACGGACAAAACTCGACGCCACGCGAGATTCCTCTGTTTGAAAGGCTGCCCCGGCCCGTGCATTCCCGGTCCGAGACCTTGGGGGCGGGCTCCTGGACCAAGCCCCACGCGCACAGCTGGGCCCAGTTCACCTACGCCTCCAGCGGCATCCTGGAAGTCCGCACGTCCCTGGGAAGCCATATCGTCCCGCCGCAGCGGGCCGTCTGGGTCCCGCCGGAGTCGGAGCACGCCGTTTTATCGTCCGGTACGGCGATCATGCGATCGCTCTACCTCGACGCCCATGCCGCGCCGTGGGTGGCCCAGGCGCCATGCCGGGTGCTGGAGGTGACGCCGCTGACGCGCGAACTCATCCTGGCCGTATCCGAACTCCCGGCCGACTATGATATGGAAGGGCCGCAAGGGCGGCTGGTGAGCGTGCTTTTGGACCAGCTGGAACATCTTCCCGAGGCGGACTTCACCCTGCCTTTCCCGGTGGAATCGCGCCTCGCGGGCATCTGCACGGCGCTGCGCAACCAGCCCGACGACAACCGGACCCTGACTGAGCTGGCCAGCACGGCGGGCATGTCCGCGCGCACGCTGGCCAGGCTTTTCGAGAAGGAAACGGGACTCACGTTCAGGGAGTGGCGCCTGCGCCTGCGGCTCCTGTTGTCTCTCTCCGGCCTGCAGCAGGGCGAGAGCGTGACCGCCGTGTCCATCGACGCCGGATACGAATCTCCATCCGCCTTTATAGCCGCCTTCAAGCGCCATTTCGGCCGGACACCCGGCGAATTCTTCCCCAGCTGACCCCTGCCGGGTTGATTTCTCCAGCTTTCCGGCCGGTTCACGAGTATTCCCGCTTACATCCCGTCAATAATTCCGCTATGGGGAAGCCAACCGGCCTCGCCTGTACAGGCGGAGCTTATCCATGGAGGAACACGATGGCTGCAAAACGCATCCTGATGCTCGTCGGTGATTTCGTCGAGGATTACGAGGTGATGGTTCCTTTCCAGATGCTTCTCATGGTGGGGCATGACGTCCATGCGGTCTGTCCGGGAAAGAAGGCCGGGGACAAGGTGAAAACCGCTGTCCACGACTTCGAAGGCGACCAGACCTACACGGAAAAGCCCGGCCACAACTTCATGATCAACCACGATTTCGAGCGGTTGGACCCACTCGATTACGACGCCCTGGTGATTCCGGGCGGGCGCGCCCCGGAATACATCCGGCTGAACGAGCGGGTGCTTGAGATCGTGCGCCATTTCGCCACGGCCGGAAAACCCATCGCCTCCATCTGCCACGGACCGCAGGTGCTGGCCGCGGCGGGCGTGCTCCAGGGCAAGGGCTGCACGGCCTATCCCGCCGTGAGGCCGGATGTGGTGGCGGCCGGTGGCAAGTGGCTGGACATCAACGAGACTTTCTCCAACGCCCATGTGGACGGCAACCTGGTGACCGCCGCCGCCTGGCCGGCCCATCCGGAGTGGATGCGCAAGTTCCTGGGCCTCCTGGGCTCCAAGATAGAACCCTAGCCTGGTCTCTCCTGCCCGCCGCGAAACGAATCGGGCGCAGTCTCACGACTGCGCCCGTCTTTGTTCCCTATCCGGACCGCGCCGTCATGCCCTCAGTGCTTGACCGCGCGCAGCACCGCCGAGTCGTTGGGACCTGTGAAGTCCAGCCGGACCACGTCCCTGAACCCGGCATCCTCAAGCATCTTGCGCAGCTGCGCCTGGCTGTAGGACTGGCCCCCGGTGGTCCCGAGCAGCATGTTCAGGGAAAAGAGCGCCGCGAATTCCGGGCCGTCCATGGCGTCGTCGAGCATGAATTCGTGCACGAAGATGAGGCCGCCCGTATCGAGGGCCTTGGCCGCCTTATCGAGGATCGTCCGGCACCCGGCGGGTCCCTCGGCGTGCAGTATCTGCGAGAGCCAGGCCACGTCGTACCCCGTGGCCACGGCGTCCTTGAGGTAGTCACCCGCGATGAAATCGACCCGGTCCGTGACGCCGAGGCGTTCGACAGTTGCCCGGGCGAAGGTTTCGGACGCGCTCAGGTCGAAAACGGACGCGCTGAGTCCGGGGTTGGCCAGGCAGAAGTTGGCGGCGTAGGTGCCCGGGCCTCCGCCCAGGTCCAGGAGCCTCTTTCTGCCGGAGAGGTCGATCGTTTTGGCGAGCCTGGGCGCGATGGCCGAGGCCAGGTTGAACATGCCCAGGAGGAAATCCTCGCGGCCCTCGCCCGTGGTTTCGTGCGCTCGGGTGGGTTTCCCGGCTCTCACGGCTTCGGGCAGCCTGGTCCAGGAATCCATGAGCCGGTGGTGGTGGCGGATGATGTAGCCGATGTACTCCGGCGAGGTTTTCACCAGGAAACGGAGGGATTCTTCCACCAGGGCGTAGGAATCGCCGGATTTCTCCAGCAGTTTCATGGCGGCAAGCGCGTTCAGGAGCATTTCCAGGGCACGCTGGTCGCATCCCAGTGAGGAAGCCAGGGCGGGTGCGGAACCGGGACCGCTGGCCAGCGGCGTGAAGACGTCGAGCATGGCCCCGGCGTGCAGGGCGCAGGTCTTCCAATAAGAGCTGGAAATCTGAAGCAGCCGGGAAGGGGCGTCAGGGGAAGGATTCATCCGGGACCTCACTTGTTTTTGGGACCGCGCACTGTTCATATTCCGTTGTGCGCTTTGGCCGCAAGGCTCAATTCCGTCCTTGAGGGTCTTGTTGCTTTCTCGTGGCGGGTTCACTAGATTGGAATGGATGGGGATTGTCCTGATCAACGTCCACGAGAAGGAGACATGATATGAAAAGATTCCTGCTGGTTGCAAGTCTAGTTGTGGTTGCCGCCGCCATAAGCGCGGGGCTGTGCGCGGCCGCAGAAGGCCAGGAACTCTATGCTCGTTGCCAGGGTTGCCACGGCCCCGACGCGAGCAAGCTGATCAAGAGCAAGGCGGAAGCCGATCTCATGAAGGCCCTGAACGGCTATAAGGCCAAGGATTACGGTGGGGAAAAGAAAGTGATGATGGAAAACCAGGTCAAGAACCTGAGCGAAGACGACATCAAGGTCCTGGCCAAGTACATGTCCAAGCTGTAAGCGCCTCCGGTCAGGGATTGCCCGAGGGCCAGAGCACCGCGATAGGCTCCCTGAAGGATCGCGTCCTGGCGACGCTGTCCAGGCATTCGAGCATGTAGCGGCTCACCTCCAACCCCTTGGCCAGCATGAGCGCCCCCTCGTGGGTACGCAGATCCTGGGCCAGGATCATGCCGGGCGCGAGCTCTTCCCGCAGGACGTACATGCGCTTGAAGCCTTCCTCCCGGTGTACGAAACGCTCCAGGGCCTGCAACAGGTCGTCCCCGTAAGGGGTGCTGCTGGCCGAGAGCCTTTCGAGGGCGTCGTCCCTGGTAAGGCCGCGCTGGATGAGGTCGTCGTAATCCAGGGCGAGCCTGAGCAGGCGTCCTCCCACCGAGGCCTCAGCCACCTTGCAGTTCTCCAGGGACTGGCAGGCGATGATCTGGCCGACTTCCTCCAGGCGGGGGATGTTGCCCAAAAGTCCCACGGCCACCTGGATACTGGTGTTGTAGGTCTCTTCTTCAGCGGCCGCCAGCGGGGTGCCCGTGTACTTTTTGGACAGGATGTCCGCGGGGACGCTCACGCAGCCGATCTGGGAGAGCATGGCCGCCAGTTCGTACTTGAGGGTGTTGTGCAGTTGGAGATCCTTGGCCATGGCCGTCACCATGCGCTTGACCCGTTCGGAACGGCCGAAGGCTTCCGGATTCACCAGGGACAGAATTTCCGTGAGCATCTTGATGCTTCCCCACACGGTGCTGCGCAGGAGCTCTTTCTCAAGGGTGACCAGGCGGTACTGCTCAAGCGCGGCCTCGATGGTGTCGCGCAGGGTGTCGGTCGGGCAGGGTTTGGTCAAAAAACGGAAGACGTGCCCGCGGTTGACGGCCAATATGGCCGCATCCATGTCGGCGTACCCGGTGAGCATGACCCTGATCGTGTTGGGGGCCACTTCGCGGACTTTCGAGAGGAAGACCACGCCGTCCATGTGAGGCATCTTGAGGTCGGAGACGATGACCTTGAAAGGACCATCCCTGGAGATGGCGCCCAGCGCCTCTTCCGGACCCAGCGACGTATGCACGTCGTAGCGCCTGCCGAAATTCGTGCGGAAGGAATTCAGGATATTCTGGTCATCATCGACGAAGAGAATCTTGTCGGACATCCGGAAGCCTCCAGGTCACTGAGTTCAGGCCCGAGTCAGGCGGGCCGCGTTTCGTCCCCGCCACCAGACGGTCCGCTGGAACTGGTCATGCGTGATCGCCATGCGGACCGGGGCTTAAGCGGGCATCGAGCCGTATGGAATGCATACCATGGACCATCTGGACTTCCAATGGTTTACCTGCCGGATACAGGATAAAGAAAAAGGGCCAGGAACGAGTCCTGGCCCTTTAATGCTAGCGTAGTCCGCTACAGCAGGCTTGAAGGCCTACCAGCGGCGGTCGCCGCCGCCGGAACCACCGCGGCCGCCGCGGGGCTTGTCTTCGGCTTCGTTGACCTTCAGATTACGGCCGCCGAAATCCTTGCCGTCCATACCCTGGATAGCAGCCTTGGCGCCTTCGTCATCCATCTCGACGAAGCCGAAGCCGCGAAGGCGGCCGGTTTCGCGGTCGGTGATGAGGCTGACGCTGATGACTTCGCCGAAGGTGGCGAACTGATTACGGATGTCGTCTTCGGTGGAATTGAAAGACAGATTACCAACATAGAGTTTCTTAGACATGGGCTTTAGCTCCCTTTTTTGGCATTTTTTTCGTATCGCTTGGAGCTGAACATCGGGAAAGCCCAAGAACCAAAAAAAACATGCTCGTTAAACGGCTCGAGGTCATACTGTATGCTGTCTTCCGGAAAAGTAAAGGGGGTAAAGAGGGGAATTCAAGAAATAATCGCAAAATATTTCAGGCGCCGCTTTTGGGGGAAAGATGCTTCCAGCGGTACTGCAGCAGGCGGGCGAGGCGGTCCACATCCTTATTTCATGGCGTCCTGCATGATTTTCATGGCTTCGGCCTTGCGCGTTTCAAGGATGAGCAGGAAAACGTCGGTCCCCTTGGCCCGTCTCTCCCACCACTCGGGATCGGCCAGGGCCAGGATGGAGTCCGCCACGGTGTCCCGCTTCTCCCGTGGGATCATGCGCAGGCGAGCCATGCATGACTCCCTGGCTTGGTCTTTCTTGTCCGCCACGGTGTCCCGCAGGGGCTCGGCTTTCTTCATGGCCGCCTCCTTGGCGCGTAGCGGGGATTGTCGTCCGGCTGCCGCTTTCCCTGCCACTTATCCTCTTCCAGTCCTCGCAACAACGGATTTCACCGACACCATTCCGGACAGGCTCCAACGGCAAGCGGGAACCACTGCGGGGCTCTTGTCTTTACACGTATAAGACCCTGGCTTTACGGGATGTTTTTTTAGGGTTCAAGTCTCCGAAGACACTTGTAAATGGAGTGACAATTCTTATAAAGAAACAGGTAGGAGTTGTTTTCAGTGGGCATTTTGAAATGGTGCAACGAGGAGATAGGCAAATGGAAAAAGAGCTCTCAAGCCAAGTTGCCAAGGTGCTGACTCTTGATGTCATCGAACTGATTGGGGATGATGCATGCACTGAAATAAATGAAATGCAGAACAATAATGTTCCAGACAATAAAATAGTTGACTACATTCAGAGAAGATTGGCTACTGTAAGCGGTAAGCTCGTAAACGATGATTGTGGGCTCGTTCTCGATTTGATCAGGACGACAACAAAATATCAGGCATATATGATTACTTTGCATAAAGGGATAAAGACTGATCTGCCAGTTCGCATAGCCAGGAATCGTTGTTTCGAGCTTGTCGATCTTCGTGGGTTTACGTTGATGGATGATCACGACGTTGCGGAGAATCTTATCAGAAATCTTGACATTCGTATGATTGCCAAAGCTCTCGCGGTGGAAGACTTCATGCGGCAGGTTTACAATGTCTCCTTGTCACTCATCCGCCAGGGGGAGTGCATGCTGTAGAGCTCAGGGATATTCTTTCGCAGGCAGTTGCGGCAATGCCGGACAGGTTTTTCCGGTGAGATGTTCGGATCAACCCCATGCGTCCCTGGAGGCGCCATGATTCGATTTCTTCTGGTCCTGCTTATCCTGGTTCCGGCAGCCCCGGGTTCCGCCCACGACATCGAGGTGTGCGGTCCCGCGCAGGTATTCTTCTCTCCCGAGGAAGGATGCGCCAAGGCCATATTGTCCGGTATCGAACGGGCCATGCGGACCATCCTGGTCCAATCCTACAGTTTCACGAGCGCTCCTCTCGCGGGTGCCTTGATCAAGGCGCACGAGCGGGGCGTCGCAGTCCAGGTGATCCTCGACAGGTCGCAGGAGATGGCCCAAGGAGCGCTGGGGGGGCAGCTCAAAGCGGCCGGCATCCGTATCGTCTATGACGACGAGCATCGCATTGACCAAAACAAAATGATGATCATCGACAAGGAGACGGTGTATACAGGGAGCTTGAATTTCACCGGCGCCTGCGAATACTTGAATGCGAATATCCTGCTAGTTCTGCGCAGCAGCGAGCTGGCCGGAATCTATTCAGCCAACTGGCAGGAGCATCAGGAACATTCATCCGAAAAGTAAACCAGGAAACTGTTCATTCTTCTTGAAGAGTTTCCCGAGAAATATTCCCCGCTCCAGTGACATCGTGTATGGGGGGTGGTATGGAGTGAGCCTTTCCAAGACATCTAGGTTGGAGAACCGCCTATGTCATCCCCGCGATTGGTCCAACCGCTCTGGATACGGTCCCTGTCCGCCGTGCTGCTTGTCTCCTTGGCATTCGGACTCAGGCTGTTGCTGCTTGGCGGGGTTGGCCCTGCCATACCGTACCTGACGTTTTATCCGGCGGTGATGCTCGCGGCCGTTTTCGGCGGTATCGTCTCCGGCAGCTTGGCCACGGGTCTTTCCGCCTGCCTCGCCATCTACTTCTTTACCGAGCCGGTCGGCACGTTTTCCCTGGCTACCCAACGTGATGTACTTGGTTTGATAACGTTTATTGCCAGCTGCATGCTTGTTACCGCTGCCGGGGAACTCTCGATCCGGTATCGGATGAAGCTGAAGGAGCAGGCTGAGAAGCTAGCCCAGATCAATGAATCCCTGCAGCTTGAAATTTCTGAACGTTCCCGCGTGGAGCAATCACTCGGAAGTAGCGAAGAGCGCTTTCGTAAAGCGATTGAAAATGCGCCATTTCCCATCATAATACATTCTGAAGATGGACGCGTCATTTCACTGAGCAAGGCATGGACTGAACTGACCGGATATGATCGATCAGAAATAAAAACAGTGAGGGATTGGACTGATCGGGCATATGGAGAAATGAGTCCGGCTGTTCTTTCAAAAATCGAATCGCTCTATACGCTCAAGGGGTCTGCGCCAGTTGGAGAATATGTCATCACGTGCGCCGACGGATTACAGCGTATCTGGGATTTCAGCGCATCATCGCTTGGGCGTCAGGCGGACGGATTGCGTATTCTTATGGGAATGGCCTCCGACGTCACCGACAGGAAAGCCGCGGAAGAAGAATTGCGGACAAATGAGGAACTGTTGCGCAAGATATTGTCCGGCATCAAGGCTGGCATTATTATCATCGATCCACAGACGCACATCATACTTGATGTCAACACCGTGGCCGAATCGATCATTGGTATCTCGAAAGAGGAACTCGTAGGCAAATCATGCATGTCCATAAAGTGGAAAAACACGTCCGGATCAGCCGCGTATTCCTGCCCCTTGAATGAGAAGAACGTTAACAATGAAGAATACCTGATCGAACGCTCAGATGGGAAAGTTCTCCCGATCGTGAAGACCGTCATTTCCGCAGTCCATAAGCAGAAGCTGCTGTTCTACGAAATCATCTTTGATTTCAGCGAACGCAAGGCATTGGAACGCCAGCTGGCCCTGGCTCAACGCCTGGAGTCCATAGGCGGCCTGGCCGCTGGCATCGCGCACGAGATCAACACGCCCATCCAGTACGTCGGCGACAACCTGAGTTTCCTGGAGGGCGCGTTCGTCGACCTGGCGGACATGTTCAAATCGTGCGGAGAAAGTGCCCTCTCGTCGAGCCAGCATCTCAATCTGGACTTCCTGTTCGAAGAGGTCCCCAAGGCTCTGGCTCAATCGCGTGAAGGCGTGGCCCGGGTGGCGGAGATCGTCAGGGCCATGAAGCGGTTTTCCCATATGGGAGGGGAGGAAAAAGCCCTGCTGGATGTGCAGAAGGCCATCGACAATACCGTCATGATTTCACGCAACGAGTGGAAATACCACGCGGACATCCAGTTGGATCTGGACCCGGCGGCGCAATACCTCTTGTGCCATCCGGGTGATTTCAACCAGGTCGTTCTCAACCTGCTGGTGAACGCAGGCCATGCCCTTACGGAAAAGTACAAGGATCTCGACGAAAAGGGCACCATTACAGTCAAAACGCGCAAAGTGGGCGACTGGCTCGAATTGTCCGTATCCGATACGGGATGCGGCATCCCCGAGAAGAACCTTGGGCGCATATTCGATCCGTTTTTCACCACCAAGGAAGTCGGGAAAGGAACTGGGCAGGGCTTGGCCATATGCCATGACGTGGTCGTGAAGAAGCATGGCGGCACAATTGATGTTCACTCGGAACTGGGACAGGGAACCACATTCGTCCTCAGGTTTCCGCTCCTCGCACAAGGATTGGAGCATCCATGACCACTTCTATCCTGTTCGTAGACGATGAACCGAATATTCTGGATGGTCTCAAGCGAATGCTCTATCCCATGCGCAATGAGTGGAACATGACCTTCTGCCTGGGGGCACGGCAAGCGCTCAACATCCTGGGGAAAAAAGAGCACGATATCCTGGTGACGGACCTGCTCATGCCGGAGATGGACGGGGGCAAGCTTCTTGAGGAGGTCCATTCGAAATATCCTGGCATGATCCGGATGGTCCTCTCCGGTCATTCCGACAAAAAGCTGGCCTTCAACGCCTCCCGTTTTGCTCATCAGTTTCTGGCGAAACCCCTCCACCCGGACCAGATGACCAGCGCCATCAAGCGGGTCGTATCCCTGCGCGAGGTGCTCACCAATTCCCTGGTCCGGGAACTTATCGCCAAGCTGGACTCCCTCCCGGTCCTTCCGGAAGTGCACAGACGCATCATGGCCGAACTGAACGCCCCGGAACCGTCCCTGAAAACCGTTACCGGGCTCATCTCCCAGGACATGGGCCTGACCACCAGCATGATGAAGCTGGTCAATTCGGCGTTTTTCGGTCTGCCGGCAAAGGTTTCAAGCGCTGCTCACGCCGTGAACCTGCTCGGACTGGATGTCATATCCGGGTTGGTTCTGACCGTTCAGCTCTTTTCAAATTTCAACTCGGACATGCACAAGGGCTACAGCCTGGACAACTTGTGGCGGCATTGCCTGACGACCGGACTCATGTGCAAGGCCTTGGCGCGGGCTGAGGGGCTCGATCCGGAAGGGCAGGACGACCTGTACATTGCGGGGCTTCTCCACGATGTGGGGAAATTGATTCTTTTGAGCTATGCTCCTGCACTCTATGAGGAAGTGCTCGATGCCTGCCGCAAGGAAAACCGCGCTGTCTGGCGTATGGAGAAGTCCATACTGGGATGCACCCACGCGGAGCTCGGGGCGTATCTGCTGAGCCTCTGGGGCTTTTCGGAAAAGTCCATCCCGTGCATTCTGCACCACCACAAACTTGCCGATTACGGTGGGGATGTCCCCCTCATGGCGGCTATCGTTCATGCCGCCAACGCCTTCGACCACGAAATCAATGTGAAGAATCCCACCTACGACAACGACCGGTGGAACCAGGACGCCATCCTGAACCTGGGCTTTGCCGATCGAATCCCGGTGTGGAGGCAAGTCGCCGAAGAAACCCTCAAGGAGGTCGGGTCTCATGACTCCGAAAGTTCTGATAGTTGACGACGACAAGAACCTTCTGGACACCATGCGGCGCGGGCTGTGCCGCCGGTATGAGCTGGTCACCGCGGCCGGCCCGGAAGAAGGGTTCCAGGCGCTTAAGGATCAGGGGCCGTTCGCCGTGGTGCTCTCCGACTTGAGGATGCCGGGCATTGACGGGGTGCGCTTCCTGGAGAAAGTGAAGGAACTGTATCCGGCCACGGTCCGGATGATGTTCACAGGACACGGCGACCTCGAAGCAGCAATGGCGGCCGTCAACGAGGGCAGCGTGTTCCGTTTCATGACCAAGCCGTGTCCTGTGGAAATCATTATCCGCTCCCTTGACGCCGGTATTGAACAAAACAAGCTGGTCTTGGCCGAAAAGGAACTCCTGCGGGGTACGTTGCGCGGTTGCGTCAAGGTTCTGGTGGACGTCCTCAACCTGGTCAACCCCGAAGCCTTCAGCCGTGGAGAACGGGTCAAGCGGATGATGCTGGCGGTAGCCAAGAGAATGGGGATTGCCAACACCTTGAAACTCGAACTGGCGGGCATGCTCTCCCAGATAGGCATGGTGGCGGTACCACAGGAAATAGTATTCAAACGGTTTCGTGGCGCAAAGCTCTCCCCCGAGGAAGATCAAATCTATCGTTTTCACGCGTCAGTCGCCGCCACGCTCCTTTCCCAGATTCCCAGGATGAAGGATGTCGTGGACCTGATCGGGTGTCAGAAAGATTGCGTAGACCAAGACTCACCGCTGTCGACAGACGCTGTCATCCTGAATCTCTCTCTGGATTACGACGATCTCGAGCAGATTGACATCGCCACTGATACCGCGATCGAAGATTTGCGGCGAAAGTGGGAAAGCAAGGACCCCAGGGTGTTCAAGGCGTTTCTGGAGGTGATATTTTCCGAAAGCGGCTATATTCCGGGGTCGGTCAAGCTCAAGGACCTGCATCCGGGAATGATCCTCAAGCAGGACATCTTCGACGAAGGAAAGATGTTGATAATGGCCAAAGGTCAGGAGGTTAGCGATGTCGCCTGTATCCGTCTCATGAGAATGCAGGAGAGCTTCAAATTGCCCGTGATGATAAGCGTGCTCATTCCCTTGGCGGACAAAGAAACGGCCTGAGAACGGGTGAGACGTTCAATTGAACAAAAGCGGCCCGTCTCGTGAGAAACGGGCCGCTTGTTTACGGGAGCTTTTCGTTCAATAGGAACGAGGCACGTCAATTCATGATCTTCGCTCTCAATTCCTTGGCGAGAGCGATCATCGCATCCGCGTGTTCCTTGCAAAGAGGGATGTTGAAATATTCAACAGCGTAACGCCCGACTTTTATTCCGCCTTCACCCGTGATGAAATAGTCGTTTTCAGTTTTTGGGCCGCACATCGCAGGGCTTCCATATTTATCAGACAGGCTTTTTAACATTTTATTCCTGCTGACTTTTTCGGAAACTACGAGATACATGACCTTGTTGTTGTAAAAATATACCTGGACCTGCTGACCTGATCTTGAGTCGGCATAAACAAGGATCTTCACCTTTGAGAGCTTGCTGTCAGTATCGCGGACAGTATCGTATACGTCGATGATCTTGCCTTGCTCGTATTGTTTGTTGTCTCCCAGCAGACAGCCAAGGCTTGATTCGAATCGTGTCAGCCTGAATATGGCCCACATGTCCTGGGGAACGGTCCCATTGCTTTCAGCACCGACGATGGTTTTGACTTCCTCAAGAGACATGTTGAATTTGATGGCCTTATATCCGTCGATGGAAGCTGAAAAGCATATGGACGGAACAAGCACCGCCAGAGCAAAGAAAAGAGAGGTTGCTATTTTCATGGGTGTTCCTTGCACGGTTGAAGTTTGAAGAACCTCGACACGAGGCTGCCGCAGGCTCAGGGCAGAGCGCGAGGGGAAACCCCTATTGATATGCCTACCCCAATTATATTCTTGAAACAACGGGTTTTGTTTGTCGATCGCATTCTAATGCGTTTCAGGCAGGGAGTAGGGGAGGGTTACAGGGTAAAGAAAAAGGGGTTCAGGACCGTGTGTCCTAAACCCCTGATTTCTTGGTGCGCCCGGCACGATTTGAACGTGCGACCTACGGATTCGTAGTCCGAAAAAAGCATTTCCCTCGTTTTCCCTTGCCTGCTTAAGTGCTTGTGAATCATTGAAAATGCGTGCATGGAGTTTCCCTATATTTCCCTGGCTAACATGGCCGCCGGGGACCTTATGGGGACCACTATGGATTGGAAGACCACGAAGCATGAAGGCGTTCGCTACCGGGAGCATCCAACCAGGAAGAACGGGAGACATTCCGACCGCTACTACGCCGTCAGATACCGCGATGCCAACGGCAAGCGCAAGCAGGAAACCGTCGGTTGGGCATCCCAAAAGATGACCGCGGACAAGGCCAAGGACATCCTGTCCGACATTCAGGAGAACATCAGGCTGGGCCAGGGTTTCCAGAGCGTGGCTGAAAGACGCGAGATGCTCAAGGCAGGACGAGAATCCGAAGCGGCCCGCATCGAACGATCTGTCACCTTCGGATATGTCGCCGGCCTGTTTCTTGATTGGTCCA
>Ga0075021_10001321_pt1 | contig 12637 bp, 10 predicted proteins | sample ColStrG_CSR_2012_FD_72749 | JGI IMG/M metagenome (GOLD analysis project Ga0075021, IMG submission 72749) | Freshwater sediment microbial communities in response to fracking from Pennsylvania, USA - Cold Stream Run_MetaG_CSR_2012 | ecosystem: Environmental > Aquatic > Freshwater > Creek >...
CCATCGCCGGTGTTGATCGCGAGGTAGGCGATGTACGCCGCCAGGCCGAGCGGGATCAGCGCGACCCAGGCGAGCGCCGGCGTTGGCGGATGGCGCGGGAGCAGCCGTCTCCACGAGCTGAACCCACCGGATGCCCACCGCGCCGAAGGCCCCGGTCGGTCGCTGCGGGGGCCGTACAAGAACAGGATCACGACCGGGACGACGAGCATCACGCCGCTGTTTCGCGAGGCTGCCGCGAGTCCGCCAAGCACGCCCGCAACGGCCCAACGCCCTCGTCGCGCCGCCAGAACGCAGCCAACCGACAGCAACAGGTACAGCGACTCGCTGTACACCGCGGAGAAGAAGAACGCCACCGGGCAGAACGCGAGCAGGCTCAACGTCAGGTCCGACTGCTCGCGGTCGAGATCAAGGCCGGCCAGTCGGTGCAACAGCGCCAGCCCCGCCGCGAACGCCGTCAACGACACGAGGATCCCGGCGAGCAGGTCGGAGCCGAGAACGCCGCCGAGCGTCGAGATGACCAGCGGATACAGGGGAAAGAACGCCGTGTTGGCGACCGTGTGCCCGTATCCGTAGCGAGCGATCGCCAGATACCAGACCGAATCCCAGCGCGCGAACGGCGCAGCGACGAGGTTGCCGAAGTAGCCACCCGGCGAGGTCAGCCCCGCCGGGTCGAATCCCTGCCAGCCGAGGCGCGGACCGAACATCAGCACCGCCAGGACCCCGGCCAGGAGCACGGCCAGCCGAGAAGTCCACAGAACCTGCCAGACGACCTCACCGCGGCTTCGGAGGCGTGTCGGCGCCGGCGGGCTGATGCCTGCCTCGCCCGGAGGTGCGATCACGGACTGCATCCGGTCGAGTCTGACAGGGGGTGGTGAAGGAACCGAGGCACGGCGCGATGAAGGAACCAGGGACGGTCTGGGCGAACAACCACCGCAGCTACACTCGGACCCCGCGGGGCGCCAGGCGAGACGTGCCGTCTGCAAGCGATCCTCGCCATTCGATGACCCGACGCGAACGACAGCGCCGCCGTCAACGCCGACACCCCGTCCGGCGAGTTCTGGTCGTGCTGTTGATGCTCGTGGTGTCAGGCTCGGTCCTTGCCGGGATCGCGGCGGCAGGGTGGGTCGCGTCGGTGGCGGACTCGGCACCGAACCTCAACCAGCTCAAGCCGCGCAACCCGGGTCAGGTCTCCGAGGTGTTCGCCGCCGACGGCAGCCTCCTGGGCTACATCTCCAAGCAGGTGCTGCGCACTTACGTACCCAGCAGCGAGATCCCGCCGCTGATGCGCCAGGCGACCGTCGCGGTCGAGGACCGGCGCTTCTGGCAGCACGGCGGCGTCGACTACCTCGGGCTGCTGCGCGCCGGAATCCAGGATGTGCTCGGCGGCGGCGGTGGCCTGCAGGGCGGCTCGACCCTGACGATGCAGCTCGTCAACAACATCTACCTGCCTTACAGCATCGAGCGCCACCACAACATTCGCTACAAGATCGTCCAGGCCAAGCTCGCCAACGAGCTGGCGGCGCGCCACTCGAAGGCCTGGATCCTGAACCAGTACCTCAACGACGTCGATTACGGCAACGTCGGCGGCCAGGAGGCCGTCGGGGTCGGTGCCGCCGCCCAGGTGTTCTTCAACGAGCCGGTGAACAAGCTCAACCTGGCGCAGATCGCGCTGCTCGCCGGGCTGCCCCAGGCCCCCTCGAACTACAACCCGTTCCTGGCGCCGGCGCTCGCGCGGGCCCGCCGCGCGGAGGTGCTGGCCGCGATGGTGGCGGCTCACTACATCACCCAGGCTCAGGCGAGCAGCGCCAACGCGGCGGCACTCCAGGTGGTCCGCAACAGCACTTACCAGTCTGTACGGCAGCCGTACGTGTTCGACTACGTCAAGCGAGCCCTGATCCAGCGGTTCGGCCAGCGGGTCGTCGACGCGGGCGGGCTCCACGTCTACACCACGATCGACCCGCACAAGCAGCAGCAGGCGCTGGTGGCGCTGCGCACGCACGAGGGATACCCGGGCGCTCCGGCGGCGGCGCTCGTCTCGATCGATCCGACGAACGGCCACATCCTCGCGATGCAGAACTCGCTGCCCTACAGCCCCACTCAGCAGTTCAACTACGCCTCCGACGCCGAGCGCCAGACCGGCTCGGCGTTCAAGGCGTTCGTGCTGATGACGCTGATCAAGGACTACGGCGGCGACCCTTACCAGACCTACTACAACTCGCACTACCTGGCGGCGGGCTGGCTGCCGGGCTATCCCTCCTATTCGGTACAGACCGCTGAGCTGACCTACCAGGGCACGATCAGCGTCGCCGGCGCGACGACGATCTCGGACAACACGGTGTTCGCCCAGCTCGGCGTCGACCTCGGGATGGACAGGGTCGACCAGACCGCGCACGAGATGGGCATCACCGCGCCGCTCTACGGCTACCCGTCGGAGGCGATCGGCGGCCTGCACATCGGTGTCTCGCCGCTACAGATGGCCGATGCGTACGCGACCCTGGCCAACGGGGGCCTGCACCACGCACCGACGATCATCGCCAAGGTGGTGTTCCCGGACCACAGCACCGTCAGCCTCGGGAGCCCGACACCGACCCAGGTGTTCACGCCCGGCCAGGCGTACGAGGGCACGAAGGTGCTCGAGTCGGTCGTGACCGGCGGCACCGGCACGGCCGCCAACTACGGGTGCCCGGCGGCGGGAAAGACGGGCACGACCAGCAACTTCACCGACGCGTGGTTCGTCGGCTATACGCCAAAGTACTCGACCGCGGTCTGGGTCGGCTACCCGCACGACACCGCGTCGATGTACAACGGCTTCGGCGGCACTCTCGCGGCGCCGATATGGCACGACTACATGCTCGCCGCCAGCGGCGGCTATTGCGGCGACTTCACGCTTCCGGCGGTGCCGTTCACCGGGACGGCTTACCTGGGCGCCCACTCCTCCGCGAGGGCCGCGCCACCGACGATCACCTCGACGACGCCGACGACGACCTCGCCGACGACTTCCACCGCCGCGCCGGGGACGCCGACCACGGTGACGAGCACCGGACCGGCGCCGCTCACGGGAGGGGCCGGGGCGGGCGGCTGAGGCTCGGCGGCGCCCGCCTGCCTACCGGCTGGTAGCGTGTTGCGTCGATGCCCAAGGAGGAAAAGGTCGAACTCGAGGGAGAGGTGGTCGAAGCGCTCCCGAACGCGATGTTCCGCGTCAAGCTCGACGACATGGATCGGGTCGTCCTCGGACACGTGGCCGGAAAGATGCGCCGCTTCCGGATCAGGATCCTCCCCGGCGACCGGGTCCGCGTCGAGCTCTCGCCATACGACCTGGACCGGGCACGGATCGTCTACCGACACCGGTAGACATGACCCGGGCCGGTGCACGGTCCTCGCCGGCTTTGCGCGAGCTCGAGCTGATCGAAGCGCTCGACCAGGTGCTGACGCTGGAGGATCCGCGCGTGATCCACTGGATCGGAGACGACGCAGCGGTGATCCGCGCGCGGGGCTACGCGGTCACCTCGATCGACACGATGGTCGAGGACGTCCACTTCCGCCGCGTGCAGCTGACGTGGTGCGAGATCGGTCACAGGGCGGTCGCCGGGGCGCTGTCGGACCTCGCCGCGATGGGTGCCGAGCCTGGCGAGGTGCTGATCTCGCTGGGGCTGCCGACCGGCGTGGACCGCGAGCAGGCGCTGTCGCTGCTCCAGGGCGCGCAGGCGCTCTGCTCGAGAGTTGGAGCGAGCGTCGCCGGGGGGGATCTGACGCGCGCCCCGGCACTGTTCATGTCCGTGTCGGTGATCGGCTGGACCGATGACCCCGGCCTGCTGGTCCACCGCGGCGGCGCGTCGGCCGGCGATCTGGTCGGCGTCACCGGGGCCCTGGGTGGCGCCGGCGCCGGGCTCGCGCTGCTGGATGGCGACGTGAGACTCGACGAGCCGACGGCCGCGCTCGTCAGGGCTCGCTACGCGCTTCCCGAGCCCCGGATCGAGCTGGGGCGCGCGCTGGCGCTGGCCGGCGCCAGCGCGATGATCGACCTCTCAGACGGCCTCGCGACGGATGCGGGTCACCTCGCACGAGCCAGCGGAGTGCGGCTCGAGCTGTCGCTCGACGCGCTGCCGCTCGAACGCGGAGTCGCGTCGGCGGCGGCGCAGCTCGGCGCCTCGCCGGCGGCGTTTGCAGCGACTGCCGGCGAGGATTACGAGCTCTGCATCTGTGCCCCGCCGGCGGCGCGCAGCACGATCGAGGCGAGCGCGAGCGGCCGACGAGATGCAGGAGTGACGTGGGTCGGCCGGGCGGTCGACGGGAGCGGCGTCTCGTTCTCCGGCGCAGACTCCGACGGCGAGCCGCTGGTGGGATACGAGCACTCGTTCTGAGCGAGCACGGGCTGGTTGGGCCGAGCGCCGCGAACGATCACGTGGGCAGCGATCGCGCGCAGCCTGAGCCGCTCCAGCACGGCGTCAGCGACCGCGTCGGGGTCGATCGTGTACTCGCCACGACGGAGCTGCTCTCGGATTCTGCTGAGCTTGGCTTCTGACGCTAGAACCACTCTCACTCAACAATTCGGCGCGCCGTCGCCGAGCCGAGAGCCATGCTCGGAGGGCTAAACGTTTGGACCAACTCAGCGGCGCAGGGCCGACTCGGTCCCGCCCAGCGATCCGGGCCCGGCGTAGGTGACCGGGCCCCGAACTGTGATCGCCGGCTCTTGCTGCTCGGCGCGCTCGCTGAACGAGCGCACGACGATCACGACGGCGCTGGCGACACAGCCCAAGAGCACGCTCCAGTAGAGCGCGGCGAGCGCCCCGAGTTGACCTCCGGCGATCAGTAGCACACCCGCCCACAACGTGCCGAGCGCGGACAGGCCCAGCGTCGTGGCGTAATAGGCGATCACCACCGCGGGCGCCAGGAGCCCGAGAGCCAGCATCGGCACGAGCAGCAAATGCCGGGCACGGACGCGGCGTTGGGCCAACCACAGCCACAGGTGCAAGGCGGGCACCACCAGCAGCGCCGCGAACGGGTTTGCGACCCAGATCACCAGCGTCGTGGCGCTCATCACCGAGATCAGGGCGACCGCTGCAGCGTCGAGCTCGGGCCCGCCCGCGCGCCGGGTCCCGATTCTGGCGATGCGACGCACCAGCCATCGGTCCAGCGCCACGAACGAAGCGACCAGCACGAGGGCGATCGCCACCAGCATCGCGATCTCGCGCGCGTGTACCTCGGCGCCGCCGGCCCACACCGGGCTCGGTGGCGCGCCGACCCAACCGGCGAGCGTGCCGATGCCGATCAGCACACAGGCGAGGAGGAACGGGGTCGCGCCAGCGAGCACCCACGTCACCCAGCGGATCAGCGAGTGGCCCCGACGGCGCGCCCGGGCGAACGCGTCGATCGCGGTCAACAGCACGGGCGCGATCAGCGCAAGCGCCAGCAGACGCACCGCCCAGGCGGGCACGAGCTTGCCGCCGATCAGCAGATACGGCGTCGGCGGTGGGACCGTCGGACCACTCGACAGCGCGTCGACCGCCTGGAGCACCGAGGCGCCCAGCGCCGCGATCCGGGCGGGGTCGAGATGCTCGCTGCGCGCGATCGCGTGCTCACCTGACACTGACAGGTCGACCGCCGGGATTCCCACGGACCCAAACGGGCCCTGTGCGGTCGTCGCGAGCGGGAGTGCCAGGTGCGAGAACTGCGCCAGGAGACCTCCGGTCGCGGCGCTCAGCCCAGCCTGCGAGGAGACCGTCGCGGCCAGCGTGTTGCGCAGCATCGGCGGCGCCACGACAGCCGAGCTCGACCATGGGATCACCAGCGGTTGTCGGACGCGCTGGCCGGCGAGGTCCCCGAGCACGATCACCGCCGATGCCTGTCCCGCGAGCGAGCGAGCGAGCTGCGCCGTGCCGGCCGCTCCGTCCGAGCCGCTCGTCGACACGAGCATGACCGTCCGCGGCGGCGTCTGCCCGGAGAGCACGCGACCCAACGCCAACAGCACCGCCGTTCCGGACAGCGTCGCGGGCGAGGGGCTCGAGAGCGCGTCGCGGCCCGCGACCACGACCACCGCACCGGGCGTCAACCCCGTGCGCGTGGCCACCACGGTCCGTAGCGTGCGGGTGCCGAGCGCCGTGGCAGCGTTGAACGCGACGGTCCTCACGCCCCACTGATCGGCCTGGAGCTGTCCTGCGATGTAGCCGGCGAGTGCGTTGTCGGACGGGGAGCCGGGACGCCGATTCGGGAACATCTGAGCCAGTCTCGTCATCGTTCCGTACGCGCCCTGCAGTGAAGTCGGCGTGAGCGGCGTGGTGGCGGGTCCCGGCTGGTTCTGGAACGAGAATCCGAACACGATCACGGCGAACGCGACGAACACCAGCGCGGTTCGGTAGATGCGAGGATCGAGCATCGCTGCCTGAGGTTAGGACACCGTGGCCTGAGCCCGCTGATCGGGGCTCGGTGCGGGCCGGGTCTACTCTTGTCTTGGTGTGCAACTAGCTGAAGGCTCAGCACGCATCCTGCTCGTGGACGACGAGGAATCGGTTCGGACGCTGCTCACTTATCCGCTGCGCCGGGACGGATATGACGTCGTCCAGGCCACCGACGGTCGGCAGGCGCTCGAGCGGTTCGCCGAGCAACCGTTCGATCTGATCGTGCTCGACGTGGTGCTCCCCGGCATCGACGGCCTCGAGGTCTGTCGACGGGTGCGGGGCTCGAGCTCGGTGCCGATCATCATGCTGACCGCCCGCTCCGATGAGATCGACAAGGTGGTCGGGCTCGAGCTCGGCGCCGACGACTACATCACCAAGCCGTTCTCGATCCGTGAGTTCTCGAGCCGTGTGCGGGCCGTGCTGCGCCGGGCCGACATCAGTCGCGCTGCGCTCGACGGCGACGACGACGAGGCGCCGCTGGTCGTGGACGAGCTGCGGATCGACCTTCCCAAACGTTCGGTCCGCGTTCGCGGCGAGGACGTGCAGCTGACTTTCGTGGAGTTCGAGATCCTCTCGATCATGGCCCGCTCGCCGGGTCGCGTGTTCACGCGCGAGCTGTTGCTCGGGCGGATCTGGGGTGACTCCGCGTACCGTGACCCGCGAACGATCGATGTGCACATCAGGCACCTGCGCGAGAAGATCGAGCGCGACGCGAAGGAGCCTGAATACCTCTTCACCGTCCGGGGAGTCGGCTATCGCTTCCGGGACACCAAGCCGTAGCTGGGCGAAATGGCGACCCTGACGACAGAGCGCAAGCACGTCCGCCGCCTCCGGCGGATGGTTGCGCCGGCGCGCCCGCCGGGCGTGTGGATGTCGCTTGGGAATCGGATCGCGATCGTGTTCTCGGCGATCACGCTGCTGGCGGTGGGCGTCCTGTATCTGTACGTCGCGCCGGGCCTGCAGACGCGACTGATCGACGGCAAGCTCGCGTCGCTCGGCGCGGTCGCCGAGCGCTACTCGGGTCCGATCGCGCAAACCGTGGGGAGCACGGCCTCGAGGGCCGCGATCCAGCAGATGGTCGACGTGGCGAGCCTTCGCTCGGGCACGAGGGTGCTGCTGCTCGGCGTGGAGCGTGCCTCCGGGGAGCGGGCGAGGTTCGTGAAGCTCGCCGACTCGAGCCAGCCCGGCTCGGATGCTGCAGTCGACTACGCCGCCAGCTGGCAGGCGCTGCGCCTCGGCCGACGCGCGTCGGGAGTCGATTCGACGCCGTCGGGGATCCTCGCCGAAGCAGCGGTGCCGGTGCGGTTCTTCGGCCACGTCGCACGAGTGATCGTCTACACGTCCCCGACCTCCGACGTGGTCCGCAGCGTCGCGACCGTCCGCCACGAGATCCTCGTCGCGGGCGCGATCGCGCTCGCGCTGGGCCTGATCGGGGGCTACCTGACAGCACGCTGGCTGCAGCGGCGAGTCGGCGGTCTCGAGCAGGCGGCGGCGCGGGTCGCCGCCGGTGATTTCAGCCGCCCGATCCCGATCGACTCCCGCGACGAGTTGGGGCAGCTGGCAATCGCGTTCAACGACATGCAGAGACAGCTCGCCCAGCTCGAGACCGCCCGGAAGCGGTTCATCGCCACGGCGTCCCACGAGCTGCGCACGCCGCTGTTCTCGCTCGGCGGGTTCGTCGAGCTGCTGGAGGACGAAGATCTGGACCCGCAGACCCGACGGCGCTTTCTCGAACAGATGTCCGAACAGGTCGAACGGCTTCGCAGGCTGTCGATCGACCTGCTCGACCTCTCGCGGCTGGAGTCGGGTTCGCTTGACCTGCACCCCGAGCCGGTCGATCTCAGCGAGCTCGCTCGCGCGGTGGCGGCGGAGTTCGAGCCCTCGCTCGCACGGCACGATTCGAGCCTCGTACTCGACCTCCCGGACGGGCTGCACGCCTTGTGCGAGCCAGTGCGCGTCGCTCAGATCGTCCGGGCACTGATCGACAACGCGCTCGCCCACACCGCTCCGGGAACAAACATCTTCGTGAGCGCCCAGCGCCACTTGGCCACCTCGCGGTTGACGGTCGCCGACGATGGACCGGGCATCGATCCCGAGGTACTTCCTCGGATCTTCGAGCCGTTCTTCACAGCTGACGGCTCGACCGGCTCGGGGCTGGGGCTCGCGGTCGCCGGCGAGCTGGCGGACCGCATGGATGGCTCGCTCAAGGTGTTCTCGGTCGCCGGTCGAACCGAGTTCACGCTCGAGTTGCCCGTCTGAGTGCAGTGCTGATGCTCGAGTCTGCTGAGTTCGTCGCTGAATTGCTGAACGCCGATCAAAGGCTTGTCTGGCACCCCTATGCCGGAATGCCAAACCCGATCGCGTCGCTTCCGGTGCAATCGGCTCGTGGGGTTCGGCTCCAGCTGGCGGACGGCCGTGAGCTGATCGACGGGATGGCTTCATGGTGGTGTGCGGTCCACGGCTACCAGCACCCTGTGCTCGATGCCGCGGTACGCGATCAGCTCGACCGGATGGCGCATGTGATGTTCGGTGGGTTGACCCACGAGCCCGCGGTTGCGCTGGCGAAGCGCCTCGTCGACTCGACCCCGGTGGGACTCCAACACGTGTTCTTCTCAGACTCGGGGTCGGTGTCGGTTGAGGTCGCGATCAAGATGTGCATGCAGTACTGGCAGGCTCAGGGCCGAGGCGACCGGTGTCGCCTGATGACGGTGCGTGGTGGCTACCACGGCGACACGTTCGGAGCCATGGCGGTGTGCGATCCGGGCGGCGGAATGCACGCGCTGTTCAGCGGAGCGCTTGCGCAGCATGTGTTCGCCGACCGCCCTCCGGCCGGATTCGACGTCCCCCTCGACCCCGGGTACGCGCAACACCTGACGGATGTGTTCGAACGTCACGCAGACGAGCTCGCGGCCGTGATCGTCGAGCCGGTGGTGCAGGGCGCAGGCGGGATGCACTTCTACAGCCCCGGTGTGCTGGTCCTGTTGCGCGAGTTGTGTGACAGTCACGGGGTGCTGCTGGTGTTGGACGAGATCGCGACCGGCTTTGGGCGCACCGGCGCCTGGCTGGGATGCGAGCACGCTGCGATTTCCCCCGACGTGATGTGCGTGGGAAAGGCACTGAGCGGCGGCTACATCACGCTCGCGGCGACGCTGTGCACCAGCGCTGTCGCGAGCTTGATCTCGCAGGGTGAAGGGGGCGCGTTGATGCACGGGCCGACGTTCATGGCCAACCCACTCGCGTGTGCCGTCTCGCTCGCCAGCCTCGGACTGCTTCAGGCAGGCGGCTGGCGCGACGACGTTGCTCGAATCGAGGGTCTGCTCGTCGACGGCCTCGCCCCTGCGCGCGACATCCCGGGTGTACGCGACGTGCGGGTCCTTGGAGCGATCGGAGTGGTGCAGCTCGACCGGCCGGTTGACGTCGCGCTCGCCACACGCGCCGTGACCGAGCTCGGGGTGTGGCTGCGACCATTCCGAGACCTGATCTACACGATGCCGCCGTACATCACCAACGACGACGACCTCGCTCGCATCACCGCAGCCGCCGTCGCAGCTGCCCGCGCGTCGCTTCGTTACTGAGTCCGTCCCCGTGGGGCGCGGAACATAACCGTCTTCTAGCTCCGCCGTTATCCGCCGATTAGGGCAATCGTCCACGCTGCACGGGCTGATGAGCATTCGACGACGCTTGGCGCTCGGCGCTGCGGTGGCCGCGGGCCTGCTCGGCGCCGCGGTGGCCGCGGGCCTGCTCGGCGCCGCGGCCGTAGCGAGCATCGTTGCGGCGCGCACGCAAACGACGGCTGTTTCGAGCACAGCCCGCACGACGCGAGGGCAGGCGAGGACGGCGACCGCCGCCGCGACGCCTAACTACCCGGTGTTTCTGGGCGGCGCCCTTGCAACCGGCTTCAGCGGCTTCGTTCCGGCGATCGCGTGGCACGGTCAGACGGTGGTGCATGTCGCGCGCCGGCCATCGGGCGTCGTTCTGCTCGCGTTCGATCAGCGCGGCGTCGAGCTGCATCTGCACGCCGGCACCGCCGACCCGGGTGGCAGCGGTTGGCGTTATGGTCCGTCGGTCGCCGCGTCCGAGTCGCGCCATCTGATCGCCGCGTTCAATGGCGGCTTCAAGCTCTTCACCAGTGTCGGCGGCTTCAAGTACGCGGGCCGGACCGGATGGCCGCTGAGTCGCGGCCTCGGCTCGATCGTCACCTACAGCAACGGCAGAACCGACATCGGCAGTTGGCGCGTCGAGGTGCCGGCCCCGGGGATGAAGGTCGTTTCGGTGCGCCAGAACCTTCCGCTGCTGATCGACCACGGCCTGCCGGCGTCAAGCGTCGGCTGCATCACGTGTTGGGGGGCGACACTCGGCGGCGTCAGCGCCCCGGCGCGATCGGCCCTCGGCATAACTCAGAACGGAACGCTGATCTGGGCCGGCGGCGAACACCTCACCCCTGCACAGCTGGCGGGCGCGCTGCGGTCCGCGCACGTCGTACGCGCGGTCGAGAATGACATCAACCCCGAGTGGGTCGCCGCATATTTCTACGGACACCGCGGGGGCCATGGACCGCTCGCCCCCGTCAGCCTCGTGCCGGGACAAACCGGCGTGCCCGGCTCCTTTCTGGCGCCCTACAGCCGGGATTTCTTCTCGATCGTCGCCCGGTGAGTGCCGCGCCGACGCGAGCCGCCGCGCGTTGGCGACCGGCTCGGCTGCCTTGGCGGTCCAGTCGACTCGGCTGAGTGCCAGCGGGTAACGTGCGGACCTTGATCACCCTTGGACGCACCGGTATGGGCGTGTTCCCGATCTGCCTCGGTGGCAACGTGTTCGGTTGGACAGCGGACGAGCAGCAGTCCCGCGCGGTGCTCGACAGCTACGTGGAGGCCGGCGGCAACTTCGTCGACACCGCCAACTCCTACCTGGTGGAGCACGGCCGCTCCGAGACGATCCTCGGAGAGTGGATGGCGCAGCGCGGCAACCGCGACCAGATCGTGCTCGCGACCAAGGTCGGAGGCGGGCGTGGGGCGTTTCGCAACCTGCGGGCCGAGACGATCCGGAGCGAGGCGCACGCTTCGCGCCAGCGGCTCCAGACCGACCGGATCGATCTCTACTACGCGCACTTCGACGACCGCGAGACTCCTCTGGAGGAATCCTTGAGGGCGTTCGACGCGCTCGTCCGCGATGGCGTGGTCGCTCACCTCGGCGTCTCCAACTACGCCCCGGAGCGCCTCACCGAGGCGCTGGAGCTTCAGCGACGTCACGGGCTTGCGCAGTTTGAGGTGCTCCAGCCCCATTACAACCTGATGGAGCGCGAGTTCGAGCGGACGCTGCTGCCCGTCGCCGACACCTGGGACCTCGCCGTCCTGCCCTACTACGCGCTCGCCAAGGGCTTTCTCACGGGGAAGTACCGCCCCGGAGATGACAAGGTTCAGTCCCCTCGGGCCGAGGGCGCGCGCGCGTACCTGGACCGCCGAGGGGCGGCCGTACTCGAGGCGCTCGACGGGGTCGCAGCGAATCACCGCACCACCGTGGCGGCGGTGGCCTTGGCGTGGCTGCTTGCCCAGTCGCGTGTCGCCGCCCCGATCGCGAGCGCCCGGACACCCGAGCAACTCGCCCAGATCCTGCCGGCGGCGACACTTGCGCTGAGCGTCGACGAACTCGCCCGCCTGTCCGCCGCGTCGTCGGGCGGCTGAGCGAGGCACAGACCGAGTGGGAGACGCGATGCGGTCGTGAGCCGTGCCACGCAGCGCGGTCGGGCAACCGGCCCGGAAGACGTTCGAACCGCCGTCTCCCGCCTCGTGACGCTCGAATCGGGGGAGTCCTACGACCATGGTCGGGGGGCGCGCGCGGCGGTTCCCCGCTCCTGCCACGGAGATTGGCACCCCGCGTCGGATCGGCGTGATCCGGTGGAGATACTCCGGGCTCAGGCGGCTACGCGTATTCAGGAGCTGGTTCCGATTCGGTACGGACGGATGCTCGTCTCGCCGTTCACGTTCTACCGGGGTGGGGCAGCCGTGATGGCGGCCGATCTCGCCCGAACACCGAACTCGGGAATCGTCGTGCAGGCGTGCGGCGACGCTCACATCTCCAACTTCGGCGGCTTCGCCGCGCAGGACCGACGGCTGATCTTCGGTCCCAACGATTTCGACGAGACGCTGCCCGGGCCGTGGGAATGGGACGTCAAGCGAATGGCTGCGAGTGTCGAGATCGCAGGGCGCGATATCGGGCTGCCGGCCGATCGACGACGACGGCTGGTC
>Ga0075021_10001322_pt1 | contig 12636 bp, 5 predicted proteins | sample ColStrG_CSR_2012_FD_72749 | JGI IMG/M metagenome (GOLD analysis project Ga0075021, IMG submission 72749) | Freshwater sediment microbial communities in response to fracking from Pennsylvania, USA - Cold Stream Run_MetaG_CSR_2012 | ecosystem: Environmental > Aquatic > Freshwater > Creek >...
CCAGGCGCTGGTCTTCTCCGCGCTGCGCATGGGGTGGTATCTGACCGTTCTTGCGGCGTTGCTGCTCACCTTGGCGCCCGCCGGACGTCGCCGTGGCCATGCGCCGCCGACGAACCTGCTCATGCGGTGGGGCCCGGCCTTTGTGGTGTCCTTGCTGGCGCTCCCCTTCGTCTTGGGCCTTCTGCGGGCCGGTGCCGCCGACGTGGCAGCCTCAGACGCCGACGGCCTCGCCGCCGCAGCCGATTACCCCAGCGCCGCGGCGCGCTACGCAGATGCGCTGTCGCTCAACCCGGACCTGGCATTCGACCCCGCGGTCCTGGCTGGGCAGGGACGTGCCCGGCTGCAGTCCGGCCTGGCGTCACCGGCGGCGGGTTCCTTCGCGCTCGCGCTCGATCAGGCAGCCGCGCAGCAGGACGCAGCGGCGATGGCCACGCTGGGGCGGGCGATCGCGGCAGACCCGGGAAATCCGGTGTTCTCGCGCACCCTCGTCCAGGTCGCGGTCGCCTTCGCTCTGACCGGGCACACCCCGCTGGCGCTGCAGGGCGGGCCGACTCCGGTCCCGGGGTCGGTGCTGGCGCTATTTACCCGAGGTCAGCTGGAGGTCCAGGCGGGAGAGCTCACGCAGGCAGTGAGCGATCTCAAGCTCGCAGTCTCCCTGACCGCCAGCACTGAGATCCGATCCGCGGCCCTGACCGACATGTCGATCGCCCAGCAGCGTGAAGGCGACGTTATAGCCGCCCGGCGAACCCTTCAGGCTGCCCTGGCCGCCGACCCGGGCGGCTACAACGTCGTCGCTCGGGCGCTAGCAGCGGGGCTCTACTCGGGGGCCAGGCCGTGACCCAAGTCGCTGAAGGACGACTGGAGCAGCCCGATGTCGAGGGCCCCTCCGGGCCGGGCCCCGCTCGCAGCCCGATACGAACACGTCTGTTTGGCCGCCCCGCAGGCTCGGCGGCCGTTCTGCGGTGGTGGGCCCTCGCCTGCGTCGGCCTGGTCGCGACGACCGGTGCCAGCCTCGGGGCATTCCATACCGCAGTCCAGGACCAGCCGTCCGCCCAGCGGTACTCGGTGACCACAGCCGCAGCGCAACGCGTGAGCGTGCCGGGGTCCGGACCGACTGCTTGGTTCGGGACCAGCGTCAACCTGACCAAGGACGTCTCGACCGCCACGTTGTGGGTGCAGGCCTCCCAGCTGTTCCAGGTCTGGGTCAACGGCCGGCGGGGGCCCACCAACGTGGCCGAGGTCCGGATGTCTGCGCCACCGAGCCTGCATGCGATCGATGTCCTGCCCGGGCTGCGCCTGGGCCAGAACGGCATCGTGCTGCGGATCACCAACGCCGACGGTGGCCAACCAAGTGTTCTGGCTCGACTCGTGGTCAACTACAGCGACGGTAGCCGGTACCTCTCGCAGACCGGCGATGCGGCGTGGGTGGCTACCAGCGACGCTTCGAAGGTGGGAGCCGGTCTGCCCCTGCCCCCCGGTGCGGCGCCTCAGCTCGTCGGACAGGCGCAGCTACTACCCGCCGGCCCAGGGCCCGACTGGTCCCCCCCGCAGAACGTGCCTTCGCTTGCCGGGGTCGGCTCCGCGGTGCCTCAGTGGGCTATGGAACGGCCCATGTCGGTGCTGGTCATCGGTGGGCCTGCTGCCGGGTTCCAGCAGGATGTCGCGCTCAGCACGCAGGTCCGGCTCCCCGCCGACCCAACCGACGGTTGGCTGCGGGTGGCGGCGACGGGCTCTTTCGAGGTCGTGCTCGACGGCGTGTCGCTGGGGAAGGTCGAGCTGGACCCGGTCGGTTCGATCGGCCATCCCCGGACCAGGCTCTACCTGTTCGACGTCGGCCGGCTGTTGCACTCCGGTGACAACCAGCTGATCGTCCATGTGCACGGTCAGGACCCCGCTGCCGCTGCCGTCGACGGCATCTTCTCGACGCCCGCCGGTCAGGTGGCTGTCGCGAGCGGCCCCAACTGGCTGGCCACATCCCGGGCGGTCGCCTCAGGCCTGAGCTCTTCGCTGGTCGCCCCGGCGACCGTGGTCCAGCCGGTACCGCAGATGTGGCCCTCAGGGTTGGTGCGGACGTTGGTGCCCAGCGTCGCCAGTACCGACCAGGTCTTCAACATGGCCTTCGCCGCCCTGGCCTGCCTGCTCGGCTGGATGCTCCTAGGCCTGGCGACATCCCGGTTCGCCGCTGTGCCACTCACCGCGGCAGCGCGACTTCTGGCTGTGGCGGCGGCTCCGACGCTCGCGCTCACCGTGCTGGCCCTGACCGTGGCGACCTGGACGAGCCGCTCTGGCGGCTTCCCGATGACCACGTCGGCGCAGTGGGTCATCGGCCTGGTTCTGGTCGGGTCATGGGCCCTTGCGGTCGCCGGCCTGGCCACAGCCCGCCCCAGGCCCAGACCCGGTGACGACAGCCCTGACGGCGGGTCTGTCCCGGCCCCACCGGACGCCGCCGCCGTACGCAGGCCCCTGGCGGCGCTGCGCCGTCTGGGCTGGTCCACCTGGGCGGTGGTGGCCACGTCTTTCGGGGCCACGGGGATCCAGGCCTACCAGCTAGGACACGAACCGCTGTGGCAGGACGAGGTGACGAGCCTGATCGCGGCGCAGAGCATTCGTCTGCACGGGGCGCCGGTTCTGCCCAGCGGCCTGACGTACTTCAAAGGCGAGCTGTATCACGGCGTTCTGGCGCTGGCCACGTCGATCACCACGAACGTGACTGCCCTGCGCTCGATCAGCCTCGGGTGGTTCCTCGGCACGGTTCTGCTGTTCGGTCTGCTGCTCATGCCGACCCTGGCTCCGGGGCGCCGGGTGGTCCAGGTCGCCGCTACCGTGGTGTTCGCGCTGGCGCCGGCCGAGGTCGTGTGGGCGCGGGACATCCGGATGTACCAGCAGATGCAGTTCTTCGCCGTCTTGTTCATCGCGCTCATCATCAGAGCCCTTCGGACGAACTCGCGTCGCTCGGTCATCGGCAGCGCGCTGGCCCTGCTGGCCATGTACCTGAGCCACGAGGAGAGCTTCGTCGTCCTGCCGGCGATACCCGTGCTGCTCGCACTCGGCTGGCGCAGCGGCTGGTGGCGTCGACCGGTCTGGCTGGTGTCATACGGGTTGGTCGCGATCGCCATCGGCGCCCAGTTCGCCCTGACCAAGATTCACCCACCCAGTTTCGGCCAAGACCTGTCCAATCGTGCGTACGTCGGATGGGACCCCCAGCAGGGGACCTTCTACTACAGCCACGTCTTCTTCCGGGCGCTGGGGACGGGCTCACTCGCCCTGATGTCGACACTTGCTCTGGTCGCCGCACTGGTCGCACTCGTCCGGCGCGACCAGGCGCGGATCCTGGCATCGGCGGCTCTGCTTGTCACGGTCATCTCCATGAGCCTTCTGTTCACCGCGAAGGTGGAGCGGTACGCATTTGTGGTCCTTCCGCTGCTGTTCGCACTGGGAATGCTCGGCGCTGCGGACGTCGTAGCCGGCCTCGAACGGCTCGCCGGGGGGTCCGGGGTGTCCGCAGTGCGATCCTGGGCGTCGGGACGTGCGTTCGCGGCCGCGACCGGTGCGCTCATGGTGGTTGCGGTCGTCGCCTCGATGGCGCAGTCGCCGGGTGACTTCTCGCTGCTGGCCGCGCGGGTCACCGCGACGACGACGGTCTACAAGCACGTGGACTATCAGCACGCCGCGCAGTTCATCGCCCGCAACCAACGTCCCGGCGACGCGGTGGTGACCCTGGCCCCCGCCGACGTCCCGGCGTACTACCTCGGCCGGACGCCGGACGCGGTGATCCAGACGGGCCGCAACAAGCTCCTCTACCTCATCGAACGCGACGGTCAGGCGACTGACACGATCTTCGGCGCGCGTTCGATCTTGACCGGCTCCGAGCTCGACGCGTACTTGTCCGCCCACCTGCGGGTCTGGCTGGTCTCGGACATGGGGGGATACCTGCAGAGCATCCCCACCGACCTGCGGACGTCAGTCCTCAGCCATTTCCGGCTCGTCTACGTCGGCTCGGGTTCAACTGTGTGGCTGTGGTCACCGTGAGGCTGTGGTCACCGTGAGGCTGTGGTCATCGTGAGGCTGTGGTCACCGTGAGGCTGTGGTCACCGTGACCCGCGCGGCGGCGCCAGGTCGCCACAACCCGGGCCCAACGGCTGTCGTCTGTGGCCTCGTCGCAGTCGCATGCCTGGCCTGCGGTGGGCCGCCCGAGACGATCGTTCCCGCTATCAGCGCAACTCCACCCTCCCCAGCCGCTGACCGCACGGCAGGTGGCTGTCCCAGCCTTGTCCCCACCGCTGTTGCGCACCCGTCTGCGGCTGACCTGAGCAGAGCCGGCGCGGTGCTTGACGCGGTGGCCGGCCACGCCTGGAACCCCGCCGCACCGTTGGCGAAGGGGCAACGAACCATTGGTGGGGTCTTCGTGAACTGGCGTCCCGACTGGGACGGACACTCGGCAGTGGCCGCGAACACCAATATCGGCACGACGGGCGTCAGCGACGCGGCCGCGGGCGCCGCCTCGCGGCACGACCCGCTGGACGACCTGCTGATCCTTCGTGTGCTCGACACCTACCTCGCCACCGGAGCGCACAGCGCGCCGATGGACCAGCTTCGGTGCGAGCTGTCGCCGATCGTCGCCCAGGAGTTCGCCCGCTACGGTGTCGACCGGGCCTGGATCTACGGCCAGTTGATCGCCCTTGGCCAGCTCGACTCCGGCGGAGCCTGGCTGTCCGACGCCCGGGACTACGCCGACCTGCTCGCGCGCTCGTACATCGACCCGATCGCCGGTGCCGAACGCGACCCGCGGACCGGCGCGTATCGCTCCGACAACGCCGCCGAGGTTGCCGGCGCGCTCGCGGACGCCGGGCACCGTTTTGGGCGCCCAGACTGGCTTTCCATCGCCGCCAAGGCAGCCGCCTACCTGGTGACGCGCGCCGCGAACCCTGTCACAGGTCTGTTCCCGGGCACGCTGACCGTGACCACGGGCGGCACCCAAGACGTCGTGGGCGACCCGCTGGTCAAGGTCGGCTCGCAGGCGCAGCTGCTCGACGCCCTGCTGTCGGTCTACGACCAGACCGGTGACCACAGCCTGCTGACAGCCGTGCAGCGGGCCGCGGTCTCGCTGGACAGTCCAGCTATCGGTCTTGCTGACCCGCGGGCCGGTGGCTACTTCTACGCCGCCGACGCCAGCGGGACCAGGATCCGAACCTCCTACAAGGAGACCCGCCAAGCCTGGATGCTCCCGCTGTGGCGCCACCTGGTCCGTGACGGTGTCACCGGAGCCGGGCAGGTTAGCGCGCTGGACGCCTTCGTCCGCGACGGCCTGTTCCGCGCCGGCGGCGACGGCTTCGCCTACCGGGTCGCTCCGGACCTGTCGACCTTCGTGTCCAACGGAAACGACACCACGGTGCGCGAAGACTTCATCTCCACTGAGGCGACCGGGATCGCCGTCGTGGCGCTGCTGGGGCCGCTGTCATGACCGCCCCATGGAACCGCCGGGGTCGATCGACGACCATCGGGCTCATCTTCGTCGCGGCTGTTCTCGCCGGCCTGGTTCTGCTGGCGCTGGCCTGGCTGCGCCCGATGCACAAAGCCGCGACGGGCAGCGGGGCCCCAGGTCTGCTCACGCTGAGCGGGCGCGTCTCCTGCTCGGCGGCACCCGCTACGCCCGACCCGCTGGCCGAGTCAGCCAGCGGGGGCAGCGACGTCGCTGCTGCGGCGACGGCCAGCAACCTGCCGTCACCTGACTCCGCGTCGGGCAGCGAGGCCGACGCCCCCGGCGACGGGTGGTCTGACTCGAGCGGGGTTCCCCCCGCTGTTACCGCCGGCTCGAGGTGCTGACTCATGACAACCGACCGCACTGACGCGAAGCCGGGTATGCCCCGGATGCGACTCACGGCACACCACGCAACAGGAGGCATCGTGTCCGGATCGCGCGCCCACCGCTTCATGCCCCGTCGGGCGGCCAACGGCCGTCGGCACACCACGCCCGCGCTCACGCGTGCCGGCTCCACCCGATGGGCCGGGCACGTGGCCGTGGCGGCAGTGCTCGCGGTGGTCGCCTCGCTGATCGCGGTGGGACCGGCGGCCCGCGCTGACACGACCACGAACTCCAGCGACAACCTGCTCACGAGCTGGTACCCGACGCAGCCGGCCCTTTCTCCGCAAGTGGTTGGCGGTGGCAACTTCGGGCAGCTCGCTGCGCCCGTCGTCGACGGCCAGGTCTACGCCCAGCCGCTGGTGTCCAACGGAGTTCTGGTGGTGGCCACCGAGAACAACAACGTCTACGGCTTTAACCCCACCACGGGCGCCACGATCTGGGGCCCGGTCTCGATGGGGACGCCCTTCGCCCCGAACAAGTACTTCTCCGCGGGGTGCAGTGACATTGCCCCCAACGTAGGGGTGACCTCCACCCCGGTGATCGATCCCGCGACCGGCACGGTCTATCTCACGAGCAAGGTGCTGGCCAACCCGGCGGACCAGAGCACCGCCAGCTACGTGATGCACGCCCTGTCAGTGACCACGGGCGCCGAGCAGACCCAGCTCGGCTTCCCGGTCACGCTCAGTGGGCCCGCCGACAACGACCCCACGCACGTCTTCTTCGCGCCGAATGAGCTGCAGCGGCCCGCCCTGCTGTTGATGAACGGGGCGGTCTACGCAGCCTTCGGCAGCCACTGTGACCGCGGACCCTACGAGGGCTGGGTCATGGGTGTGTCGGCCTCGTCCGGCAGCATCACCGCCCGGTGGACCGACGAGCAGGGCTTCACCGCGACCGTGGGTGACACCAAAGCGGGGGGAGGCATCTGGCAGGCCGGTGGCGGCCTGCTGTCCGACGTGGCCGGCCAACTCGTCCTGGCCAGTGGCAACGGCCACACGCCGCCGTCGCCGACCCCCGGGACGTCACCACCAGGGACTCTGGCGCAAAGCGTCGTCCGGCTCAGTGTCCAGCCGGGGGGCACCCTCAAGGCGACCGATTTCTTCAGCCCGTACAACGGGGCGCTGCTGAACCAGAACGACTCGGACATCGGTTCCGGGCCGCCGATCGAGCTTCCGGGGCCCGACGTCCTGCCAGGCTCGCCGTTCGGCACCTCGGCCCACCCTCATGTGATCGTTCAGGTCGGCAAGGCGGGCTACATCTACCTGCTCGACGCGCAGAACATGGGCGGGTTCGCGCAAGGACCGTCAGGCTCGGACGCCACGATCAACACCGTTCAGGGCAACGGCGTCTGGGGCAAGCCGTCGGTGTGGCCGGGTGACGGTGGATGGGTCTACATCGTCACCGCCCAGGGCGGCGGCGGTTCGGGCGCCCTGAAGGCGTACAAGTCCACCGTGGACGCGTCGGGGAACCCGACGTTGGCGATCCAGGGAGAGAGCTCCCAGTCGTTCGGGTACGGGTCAAGCCCGGCGATCGTGACATCGGACGCGATGAGCTCGGGCTCCGCTGTGGTCTGGACCATCTGGGAGCCGGACGCGTCTGGGGTCGGCGCCCAGCTCCAGGCCTACCTGCCGATACCTGTCGCGGGCACCTTGACCCGCATCTTCAGTGCGCCGATCGGCACCGGCAACAAGTTCACCGAGCCCACCGCGGACAACGGAAAGATCTACGTGGGCACCCGTGACGGCCACGTGCTCATCTTCGGCACACCGGTCAACGCGGCCCTGGCTGGCCCGGCCGTGGACTTCCCGACCACCGTCCTGGGTTCGTCCAACACCCTGGCTGCGACGTTCACCGCGAACGCTCCGCTCACCGTCAGCTCCCTGTCGAGCACCAGCTCGCTGTTCACCGTCGGCGCGACCACACCTGCCCTTCCCGCGACGCTGGCCCCCGGCGACACCCTGACCGTGCCGGTGACGTTCACCCCCGGCAGCAAGGGGATCGACGGTGCCTCGCTGGTGGCGCTGACAACTCAGGGGGCCACCGCGAAGATTCCGCTGTCCGGGGAAGGGGAGTCGGCTGGACCTGATCTCGCCGTCTACCCGTGCTGCCTCAGCTTCGGGGGCGTTCCGGCCGGTACTTCCTCGTCGAACACCGTGACGCTGACCAACGACGGCGCCGCCACGCTCCACATCAACGGAGTGAACCTGCCCACGACGCCCTACTCGGTGACCGGGCTGCCCGGTGCCGGCTCCACGATCGCCAGCGGCCAGAGCGTCACAGCCACGGTCACCTTCGCGCCGGCCGGGGTCGGGGAGTACACCAACGAGCTGACAGTCGCCACTGACGGCGGGAACACCTCGATCTCTCTGGACGGCAGTGGTGGCACCGCACCGGCCCTGCAGCTGTCGACGACCTCGCTGCAGTACGGCCAGGTCCCACTCGGGGTGACCGCCACCCAGACCTTCACCGTCCGTAACGTCGGTGGTACTCCGCTGACGATCACGAAGTCCAAGCCGCCCCAGGCGGACAACGGCTTCTCCGCCGACGCCGCCTCGATCTCGGCACTCGCGGAGGGGACGGTTATCGCTCCAGGGGCCTCGGTCCAGGCGCGTGTCAACTTCACCGCGGGCACGCTCGGACCGGCGACGTCGAGCTGGGTGATCAACGCCAACGACGGCAGCGGAGTCCGCTCGGTGACCCTCGCCGGCACGGGAACGGCCGCACCGACGCCGACCGTCGTCGTCGGCAGCGTCGACGTGACCGTCCCGGGCACCGGGTCCACGACGGCAAACTTCCCGGTGTTCCTGGCCCCCGGGGCGATCGCCCCGGTGAACGCGACGTTCACCACGCACGACGGGTCGGCCAAGGCGTCCAGTGGGATCTTCGTCTCGCTGGTGGGCGCTCCCTACACCATCGCGCCAGGCCCGACGACCCCGGTCGGGGTCCAGGTGAACGCGTCAACCACGCCGCTGAGCAACTTGAAGTTCTCCCTCAACGCGGTCGCGTCGGGAAGCTACAACGCTGCCAACAACGGGCAGGCCTGGCTGAACACCACCCCGGTGATCCACAGCTTCATCCTTCCCGAGCCCGTCAACGTCTGGCGAAGCCCCTCGGAGAACACGACGGTCAACGTCCCCATCGTCTTGGAGACGCCGTCATCGGCTCCGGTCAAGATCACTGCCACGTTGGTCCCCGGTTCCGCCGTCTTCGGTACCGACTACTCCGCCGGCGCCGTCGTCACGACGGTGACGATCCCGGCTGGACAGACGGTGTCCCAGCTGCCGGTGACCGTCCTGGCCGGTGGCCTGGGGGCGACGCTGCCGCTGACCTTCAAAGTCGCCTTGTCGGGCGCGAGCGGGCTGACCAAGGTGGTCCTGACCGCAGCGACGGTCACGATCTACCCGCCCAGCTCAGACGTGTCGCTGCCGCCGCAGCCGCAGTCGCTCGCCTGGAGCCAGGTCACCCCGGCCACGAATGCCACCGTGGGCGCCAAGTACGCCTACAGCTTCGCGGCCCAGGGCGACCCGATCCCGACGTTCGCCCTGGGGGCGGGCAGCGCGCTACCGCCGGGGGTGAGTCTGGACAGCACAGGCATCCTTGCGGGCACCCCCACAACGGCCGGGGACTACAGCTTCACCGTGGTGGCGTCCAACGGCGCCGGCACGCCCATCACCTCGCCGCAGATCACCGTGCACGTTGCCGCGATGCCGGTCGGGCCGTCGTTCACCTCCGGGAACAACCCGCCCGCGACAGCGGATCTGGGGGCGGCATTCAGCTACCTGTTCGTCGCGACCGGGCAGCCGGCTCCCACGTACGCGGTCAGCTCCGGCAGCCTCCCGCCCGGTTTGTCGCTGAACGTGGTCTCCGGCCTGCTGTCTGGTTCGCCGAAGACCGCCGGGACGTACACGTTCACCATCTCGGCGGACAACGGCATCGACGTACCCGCCCAGACTCCGCCGCTGACCATCACGGTCGGCCTGGGACTGGCCTTCACCTCGGGGTCGGCGGCCACCGCCCATCTGGGTCAGCCGTTCATGTTCACGGTGTCCGCCACCGGCGTTCCCGCCCCAACTGTGGCGCTGGTCGGCGGCACGTTGCCGCTGGGCCTGACACAAACGGCCAACCCCGATGGGACGCTGACGGTCTCAGGGTCACCGAGCACAGCTGACAAGCTCGGGACGGTCGCGCTCACGTTCAGCGCGACCAACGGAGCCAACTCGCCGATCAGCCAAAGCTTCACGTTGACCCTCGCCGGTTCAGCCGACGTGTCCATGACGCTAACTGGACCTTCCACTGTTGCCGCCGGCACCAGCGTGGCCTACACGGCGACCGTCACGAACCTCGGTCCCAGCAGCCTGGTCACTGCGGTCACGGTCGTGTTCACCCTGCCCGCCGGGACCACCTTTGTCTCGGCTCTGAACGGAGGGGTTTTCGCCAGCGGCACGGTGACCTGGACGCTTGCGAGCCTGGCCTCCGGGGCGCACGTGAACCTGAAGGTGACCCTGCTGGACAGCCAAGTCGGGACGGACACGGCGACGGTCACGGCGAGCTCGGCCGTCTTCGATCCCAACCTGGTGAACAACACCGCGACGAAGACGAACACGGTCCGGTAGGTGGGGGTGGGTGGGCGGCCAGACGCCTGCCATGAACCCCCACCCCACGTCACCGCGTCGATGGCTCCGCGTGTCCTGTCCTACCCCATGGGCGCCACGGGGTTGGTCCCGCACGAAATTCCGGCGTTGATGCACTTGGCGACCAAGTAGCTCAGTCCCGCAGGCTGCCAGGTGTTCCAGAAGTCGGCATGCGCGCTGGCGGCCGGCCCGCTGGCCAAAGTGACGGCGGTGCCGTCGGTACCCACGGTGTACTTGACCTTCAGGCTGATGCGTGGCATGGCATACGGGAAGCCGGCAGGGCAGTTGCCGCCGTTCGGCGCGTAGGCCAGGTCGGCATTGTCATTGAGCGCCCCGTGGTTGTGGGCGAGTACGCCGTTCCAGCAGGACGGGAACTGCACGTTCTCCAGGATGACCCCGCCCGAGCAGGACGGGGGCAGGGTGTAGTGGACGGTGGTGTTGCCGTCGCACTCCCAGTAGATCCCCTGGTTGCCGGCCGCTGCCCCGGTCAGTGCAGGGTTCGCGGCAACGCTGGTGGCCGTCGAGTTGCCGACCACCACCCTCAGGTCCTGGGGGAGGGGTACGACCGTCACACCGGAGGCGTACTTGCTGCGGTAGTAGATCTGCTGGCTCGTCTGGTTGGGTGGAATGAGCTTGCCGTGAACCATCAGGGCTGGTGCCCAGTAGCCCGCCGTGTCCGCCGCCGTCCCGCAGGTGGTCTTGGAGGACTCCATGGACGCCAGGGTGCTGTCGGCGGACGTGCTGACGTTGCCGAAGAAGTCATGGAGATGGCTCATGCCGGGCATGGACGGCATCATGATCGGGTCGCTGGTCCCGCTGTGGCTGTAGCTGCAGCGCAGCAGCCAGCCAACGGTGCTGGTTGTGGTCTTGATGGCCCCGAAGGTCTCCACGCCCGTCGTGGTCACCGTCGGGGACCCTTGTCCCGCCGAGGCAGGTCCCTGTCCGGTCACGATGGCGAGAGCGGCCGGTACCGCCAGAGCCAGCGCGAGGGAAAGCAGACGTCGGCGGTTCGCAGGTGTGGATGATCGACGTCCGGGTGGGGGGCTCGACAGGACATGGCGTTGCATGGGATCTCCACGGATGCTCAGAGGGGGTCTTCACCGACGGTAACCGATGAAGCTGAACAGGCTCCGTGGTGCCATCGACGGCTCAGCCCGTCGTTCTTGAGCCGGCGGCCCTGGATAATCGCCATCCGCGGCGATTCGTGGCCGCTTCACCCGAACGGAGCAGTCCTCGGAGCGTTGAGTGGCGTCGACGCCTTCGGGCCTTCGGCTTGTCCGACTGGTCCCCCCGTGCTCCGAGCGGGCCGCCGGCGCATGGATCCGGACCTCATCAGGCCCCGCCCGCGGCTCGAGCCGGAACCCGGCCCACCCTGCTGCGTGCCCGGACTTACCGAATCACAGACTTACGGACTTACAAATTGGCATGCGGCCCGCGGACACAAGCGCATTGAGCGCGGCGGGGGCTTGCTCGCAGATCACTGCTCGGCGGCTTCGAGGAGTTCCGCGAGTTCTTCCTCAACCGCGTCTCCAACTCCACCACCCGAGCAGCCGGTACATCGATCAGCGCAGCGCGCTGGGCGAGCAACATCAGCAGCTGCTCCACCGAAGGGCCCGCCGGGACACCGGACAGCGACAAGGACCTGCCCTGCGGGGGAGGTCGAAGTACCGGCAGTCCAAGTCTCCCCGAAGTCAACTGAAGATCAACACCTCGCCTCGCATCGGACCCGATTAGCTACCCGCATGGCCTGAATCAGCCGGATTGCAGAGCACGAGCCGGTCAGTTCGCATGTCCGCTCACCGGGCCTGTGCGCGTCATGATGCTCGGCGAGCTCGGGAGCCCGCAGGACCTTCTTCCCCTTGGCCTGAGGCCGTTCGTCTCTGCCGTTGACATGTCAACCAACGGAGCATCGTCACGAAAGCTCCACGAACAGTAGTGCCGGGAATCCCCGGTCTTCGAGAGAAGGTCGTCATGCGCAGAAGGACGTTCGACGCACTCATGGCAACGGCAGGCCTGGTGGTCGCGGTGGTCCTGGTCCTGGCCGGGGGGCTGCTGTTCTGGGCCCACTCCTTCGTGCACACGCAGGTGCACGACCAGCTGGCCGCCCAGCAGATCTACTTCCCGCCGGCGGGTAGCCAGGCGCTG
>Ga0075021_10001323_pt1 | contig 12633 bp, 15 predicted proteins | sample ColStrG_CSR_2012_FD_72749 | JGI IMG/M metagenome (GOLD analysis project Ga0075021, IMG submission 72749) | Freshwater sediment microbial communities in response to fracking from Pennsylvania, USA - Cold Stream Run_MetaG_CSR_2012 | ecosystem: Environmental > Aquatic > Freshwater > Creek >...
GTGGGGTGCGCGTGCGGATCTCGGGCACGATTGCCGCGCGGTACGGTCCCTCGGCACGGCGCCGCGCTGACCTTTACATCGGGGGTGGGACGGCGTAGAAGCGAGTTGACCGCGCAAGTCGCGGCGATCGGGCAGAGGCCCGACCTTCACGTTCGGCCATCTGGCCTGGAACCGAGGATGGAATGCATCTACGCATCAACGATGTCACGGTATCCCCCGCGCGTGTCGATGAACTCGGCCGCGTGCTATCCGACAAGGCGCTGCCGGTTGTTACCAACGAGCGGGGCAATCAGGGGTTGCTCTGTGTAGCCGATCGGGCGACAGGCAATTGCATGATCGTGAGCCTGTGGGATTCGAGGGGGTCGCTTGACGCGAGTGAGAAAGCGATCGCCAGCATCCGCAGCGAGACCGTCGATGCGGTAGACGCTCAACTGAACAGCATCGGGATAGCGGAGGTCGTGCGCGAGGTCCGAGTCCGCCCTTCCCAGGTTGGGAACCGCACGCGGGTGGTACGGATCACCGCGCCTGCCGGCAGCACCGATGAGCTCGTTGACTTCTATGACACGGTGGCGACGTCACGGCTCGAAGCCGAGCCCGGGTTCCTCAACGCTCGGCTGACCCGTGACCTGGGTAACGACGGGCAGTTCGCGGCGGTAAGTCATTGGGCCGACGTGGCCGCCCTCGAAGCCAGCGACAACACATCCGGTTCGCTGCGCGACGAAGTCGCCAAGGCGATTCCCGGCACGACGATCGAACGCGTCTCAACCGCCGAGATCATCCTCATCGAACTCTCCGCCTGACCGAAGCAGACGATCATCCAGAGTCGTCCAGAACATCAGTTGGCGCGCCTGTCGAAGCAGTGGGCTGGAGGGATTCGTCAGGAATGGGAACAGTTCGGAACCAGCGCCACAGGATCAGGTCATAGGTGCCTTTGATCCCGCCAGCCAAGAGGAACGGCAGTCCGAGCGCGATGGTCGACGCCGCACCGGCGAGCAGCGGACCGAGCGGACGGACGATGTATCGGGCCGTGTTCGTGTAGGCCGCCGCCGCGGTGCGTTCGTCGGGTTCGACCAGGGCCATGACGTAGGCCTGGCGGGTCGGGACGTCCATCTGCGAGAGCACCACCCGGGCCAGCAGCAGCGCGATCGCGACCTCGAGCGTCGGAGCGAAGGCCATCGCCGCCAGTAAGACGTTGGACGGCAGGTGGGTGAACACCATCGTGTGGAGCAGCCCGAAGCGACGGGCCAGCCAGGGGGCGCACAGGAACGAGATCGTCTGGAGGACGCCAACGGCGAAGAAGAGCACGCCGAGCAGGCCGATCGACGCCCCGAAACGGGTGGTGAACCAGTAGGCGATGAAGGCCTGCACCACGAACCCACCGCCGAACGAGTCCATCGCGAACAGGCCCGCCAACCGGACGATCGTCGGCTTCGAAGGCCCCAGTCCGGTCGCCCGCGGAGGCGCTACTTTCCTGTTGGCGAAGTCTGAGGCTTCGACATCGGGTGACAGCGAAGCCGCAACCGCGGCACCGGCCAACGCGACCGGGACAAACAGCAGGAACCACCGCTCGTTCGCCGGGGCGTCGGTCCACACGCGATGAACCGCGTCGGGCAGCCCGGCCGCCAGCGCGCCGAGGGCGCCCGCCGCGGTCGCGACCGCGTTGTAGATCCCGAACCCTCGCACCCGCTGATGGCCCTCGAGCTCGGACGACAACATCGCTTGTTCGAGCGACGTGAACGGCCCCGACTCGACAACCTCAGTCGACAAGGCCCCGGAGAGCGCGACGAGCATGAGCGCCCACAGCGGGCTCGCGGTCGAGAACACAACACCGACGACCGCCAATGCCAGGTACAGGCCGATGTAGCAGCGGCGCCGGCCGAGCCGGTCACCGAAGCGACCGATGCCCAGCGAAGCCAGCACCGTGCCGGCCACCACCGCGGTGAGAACAAGGCCGACCTGAGTCGACGTGAAGCCTCGCTGATCGAGCGTGGCACCGAGTAGGACCGCTCCGAATCCATAGCCGAAGGCCCGCAGCGCCTGGGCGACGAGCACACGGCGGGCGTCGGATGACAACCGAGGGGCGGTCAAGTCGAGGGCCGATCCGAGACGATGTCGCCCAACGGCGTCTCCCCCGATCCGAGCCGGATCACAGAGCCAGGCACGGAGATCATGGCGACACCGACCGCCAAACGCATCCAACCAACGACTGATCCGACCCAACGACGCGCTCTCCTGACACGCAAGGAGCGTAGGCCGCCGACCAGACCGGCCAACGCAACAGCCCCGCTCGGCTGATCTACCGTCCGCCCGACTCGACGGAGCTGAGCCTCGATTGGGGCCAACTACACTCCCGGCAGTGCGCCCCAATCTGCTGCTCGCCACTGCCCTCGTTGTACTGATCGGTACTGCTGGATGCTCCTCTTCGTCGCCCTCGGCGGTCAATGACACGACCGCCACGACGGCTGGAGCGTCGGCCAGCCCCATCGGCCACGTGTTCGTGATCAACCTGGAGAACAAGGGCTATGACGAGACCTGGGGTCCAAACTCGGTGGCCACCTATCTCAACGGGACCCTCCGACCGGAGGGCCAGCTCCTCGAGCAGTACTACGGCATCGGCCATTTCAGTCTCGACAACTACATCGCCGAGATCAGCGGCCAGGCACCCAACCCGAAGACGCAGGGCGATTGCCCGCAGTACATCGAGTTCGCCACGACCGGCACCGGCGCCGACGGTCAGGCCCTCGGCAGCGGTTGCGTCTACCCGTCATCGGTGAAGACCATCGGCGATCAGTTGGATGCAGTGGGCAAGACCTGGAAGGCCTACCAGGAAGACATGGCCAACTCGGCGACCGAGGCAAAGACCTGCCGGCACCCCGCCATCGGCGCCGCGGATACCACCCTGGCGGCGCGACCAGGTGACATGTACGCCACCCGCCACGACCCGTTCGTGTACTTCCACTCGATCATCGACTCGCCCAGCTGTGCGGCCGATGTCGTGGACTTCTCCGCGCTGACGACCGACCTGGCTTCGGTGGCAACCACGCCCAACCTCAGCTTCATCACCCCCAACCTGTGCCACGACGGCCACGACAGCCCGTGCGTCAATGGTGAGAAGGGCGGACTTGCCTCGGCCGATGCCTGGCTCCAAGCCCAGGTGCCGGCCATCCTGGCCTCACCGGCGTTCAAACAGGACGGGCTGTTGATCATCACGTTCGACGAAGCCGAAGTCGGCGGGGCCCAAGCCGACGCTTCAGCGTGTTGCCATACCCCGCCTTCGCCCAACACACCCATGCCCGGTCAGACCGGGCCCGGAGGTGGCCGCGTCGGCGCGTTGGTGATCGGCACCCCAACCAAGCCGGGCACGTCCAACCCCAACCCGTATAACCATTACGCCCTCCTGTGCAGCATCGAGAACATGTTCAACCTCGACCACCTCGGCTTCGCCGGTGCCCCCGGACTCGCCTGCTTCGGCCCCGACGTCTACGGCGCGTAGGCCGCCAAGCGCGTTGATCCGCGGCCCTCAAACTGGGTGGTGGTCGCCCAGAAATCGTTGGTTCCTACCCCGTCGCCTTCGGGTGTGCGACCGAGCAGTCGGTCATCCAGACAGTTCGGCGGGCGTCGTCGATGCAGTACCAAATGCGGCCTGCGCTCGTGACCTCGAACTGCCACTGCTCGAGGTCGACGCCGTCCACGCTCCGGGTACCAAGCGAGCCCTTGAGCGGGTGTTGGCGATCGTCGCGCTCGCGGGGATCGGTCGTGATCCGATCCCACGCTCGCCGCGCGTTGGCCGACGCCGCGGCACAGACCTGGTCCCAGCCCTTCACGGCATCGTTGTCAGATAGTGCTGGCTTGTCGGTGATTTGAGGGTTGCCAGTGCCGCAAGGTCAAGCGCCACAAAGGGCATGGGTGCCAACGCAGCGATGAGCGCTCCCCGCTTTCCGACGGTTTTTGCACTGTTGACGCCGATCGTGACGTCGAGCAGGTCGCTGCACAGACCCAACGCGACCCAACGACGTCCATCACTCGTGGATCGCGACCGGCAACTCCAGACGGTGCCGATACCCAGTACCAGGTCGCGCACGCCCACGGTTCGGGTCATGAGCGCCATGTCACCGGGCGGCGTCTCCCCCGATCCGAGCCGGATCACAGAGCTAGGCGCGGCGATCATGGCGACACCGACCGCCAGACGCATCCAACCAACGACCGATCCGACCCCAACAACGCGCTGTCCTGACACGCACGGAGCGTAGGCCGCCGGTCAGGGGCAGGGGGCGCCACGGCCTCGGGTATACCGTCAGCGTGAGTTGCTGATGACTCGACGAGTTCGAGAATTGCCCGACGGACTCCAGGAAGGACCCAACCAGATGACCGTACCGCCCCACGACAACAAGGCGACCGCTGTCGCGTTCTACGACCTGATGTTCAACCAGTGCGAGCCCCGCCGGGCGATCGACGAGCACGTTGGCGCGACCTACACCCAACACAACCCCGGCGTCGGCGACGGCCAGGAGGCCTTCATCGAGTACTTCGAACGGATGGCCACCGAGTACCCCGGCAAACACGTCGAGTTCAAGCAAACGATCGCCGAAGGTGACCGAGTCGTCCTCCACTGCTGGCAGCACTGGCCCGGCGACCACGACTACGCCGGCATCGACATCTTCCGCTTCGACCCCGACGGCAAGATCGTCGAACACTGGGACGTGCTCCAAGTCATCCCCGACGCCACCGCCAACACCAACACCATGTTCTGACCCACGGTCCGCACGACTGCGGCGAGTCGCCGGTCATGCGCCTGACCGCTTCATGTACCACGGTGGTCGCCTGATCTCCCGACAAAATCTTCGACCTCAACCGTGTCTCGACAACAAAGCTCAGTGCAACGCCGTGTCCGGGAATGAGCGCGGACGCAGGCCGTTGAGGACTTGTGGGATCCACCATTCGGCCACCTCGTTTGGGTCGAAGGTGCCCCTCGTGGTTCGTACCATCGCGACGATGGCGAGCGAGCCAATCAATGACAGGGTTGTGTCTGCGGCGTCAGCGAGTGCGAGATCTCCTTCGTGTTGTGCTTCAGTCAGGAGTGCTCGAACCGGTGCCATGAGTGTCTGGTCGATTTCGTGCATGAGCTGTCCGCTGGTGCCGTCGTTGATCATGCGGCCGAGGAGACGGGTGCAGAGCTCGGGGTGGTCCGCTGCCGTTTGCAGCAGGGCATGTAGGACCGCTGTGAGGCGTTCGACGGCGCTGCCGGTCGTGTCGAGCGCCTCAGCGATGGAGACGGTGCCGCGTTGCAGCTTCTGCGCGAGCAGGAACTCGAACACGTCGTCCTTGCCGGAGAAGTAGTAGTAGAGCGTTGCCCGCGGAACGCCTACAAGGGCTGCGAGATCGTCGATACGCATGTCGACGCCAGGCTTGAGGATCTCGTCGCTGGCGTCCCAGAGCCGCTCGGCCAGTTCCTTGGGCGGGGCTTTCACGCGCCCACGCTACCGCGAAAAGACCTTTCCGAGTTCTGTTTGAATGGGAATATAGATCCTCGTCCAAGAGTTGGACGAGGATCTAGACGTACATCTACTCGGAGGATGGCTGATGAATGAAGCGAAGGTGTCGGATCGACGTTGGTTGATCTTGGCGGTGATGTGCGTGGGCACGATCATCGCGTTCCTCGACGACTCGATCGTGAACACCGCGCTACCGCGGATCTCGCTCGATCTCGGCGCCTCGACCGGTGGGTTGCAGTGGGTCGTCGACGCGTACGTAGCAGTGCTCGCCGGCCTGTTGTTGTTGTGCGGAGCTCTCGGCGATCGATTCGGACGCAAGCGCCTCATGACAATCGGCCTGATCGTGTTCGCGGGAGCGTCGACGGGCGCGGCCCTGTCCACCAGCCTGAGCGCGCTCATCACCATGCGGTGCCTCCAAGGGCTCGGCGCGGCGCTCGTGCTCCCGGCCACGCTGTCCATCATCACCAATGTCTTCCCGCGAGAAGGGCGCGGACGAGCAATCGCTGTGTGGACCGCCGCGGGTGGTCTTGCCGTGGGACTGGGGCCAGTCATCGGCGGGTCCCTGATCGACAGGTACGGCTGGGCCTCGGTGTTCTGGCTCCAGATACCGGTCACGCTCGCGGCACTCGCGGGAATGGTCATCGTGCCGGAATCCCGAGACGAGCGACATGTAGGTCTCGACCTACCGGGCGCGGCGCTCGGCACGTTCGGCCTGACCGCGCTCATCTACGCCACCATCCGAGCGGGCGAACACGGGTTCACCGACGGCGTCGCGATGATCGGCTTCGCCATAGCAGCGGTAGCCCTCGTCGCGTTTGTCATCGTCGAGCGCAGAACCGTTTCGCCGATGCTTCCCATGCGGTTCTTCCGCCAACGCGATTTCACGGGCGCCGTGTTGGTGATCACCATCGCCCTTTTCGCGATGTTCGTGAGTTTCTTTTTTCTTACGCAACTCTTCCAACTCGTACAACACCGCAGCGCCCTCGCGGCCGGCCTGTTGATCGTTCCCGCGTCAGTCGGCATCGTCATCGGCTCCGGGATCGCCGCCAAGCTCATCAATATCGTCGGCCCCCGAGTGCTCGTAGCCGCCATGACCAGCGGGATGCTGGTCGGACTGTTGTTGCTGACTCGCATCACCACCACGACCAGCGCAATGCAGATCGATGCCGCGCTCGTCCTCGTCGGTCTCGGGGCCGGGCTCGGCCTTCCCGCGCTCACCGACACCGTCATGGCAGCCGTCCCCGAGGACGAAGCCGGCATCGGCTCAGCCGTCAACGACGTCAGTCGCCAGCTCGGCGGAGCGCTCGGCGTTGCCGTTATCGGCAGCATCGTCAGCAGCGCCTACCGATCAAACCTACAAAACACGCTGCCCGCCGGGATCAACCAGACCGCGGCACGGGAAGCGCAAGAGAGCATTGGCGTCGCGGCCCAAACCGCAAAATCGCTCCCACCACCCGACGCGCAGAACCTCCTACATACCGCCCAAACGGCGTATGTCCACGCCATCACGCACGGCTTCTACGTGAGTGCAGCATTCATGGTCGTCGCCCTCGTCGTTGCGCTCTCGCTCCTGCCACGCCGAACTCGCGCAAGCCAAGCACAGTCCCGTCACGACAACGCTCGAGTCGACCCCGTCGCAACGTCAGGCGTATGACACCCGAACAGATTCAACACGTCGACGGTGCGCCGCGAACCGCCCCAAGTTCCAAGGAGTCCCCGACGGCCGCGCCAAAGCACACCCCGATCTCCGGACGCCTCGACGGCCGCACCACCTCGCACCGGATTGGGTGTCAGTACGGAGGTGCCGGACACCACAACGAGATTCGACCATCGCCGTCGTGATCGTCGTGGTAGTAACACACAGGTCGCCGGTCACGCACGAAGAAGCACGGTTCGCCGTGACTCCTACGCTCGTTGACCTCCGGGAGCGCCAACGCGATCCGCCGCACACGACCGAGTTCACCAGCGCCCACTACATCACCCGGACACGTGCAGGTCGGTCACCATGCATCGTCGGATCGACCCGCTTCTCATCACGGCCATCAGCCCGTCGGCAACGCCTCGTACACCTTCACCGAACCGCCGCTACTCAACCCCGGACACCCCTTGGCCACCACGACCGCATCGTGAAGATTGGCGGCGTCGATGATCGTGTAGCCATTCGCCGGGTCCGGCCCGCTCCCCTCCGACGGCGTTCCATCCGACGCCACGGTCGCCCCAGCCCCGAACGGTGCGCCCATGTCGACGACGGCGTCACCGAGGTCCCCGAACCACGTCATCCAGCGATCCATGACTGCGGGCGATGGGGCTTCGGGCGTCTCGCCTCCATGGAACATCAGTACGAATCTCGCCATCTCAATCTCCTCGCGTCACAGTCGCCCTGCTCGATCCGACAGGTTCGCACACTCTGGGTCGTCCTGCGTCTGCTGCGGCATGCAGGCAGACCACCAGCAACGGCCGATCCCAAGGACTCTCGCCCTGCCAGCCACGCTGCCTATTGCTACATGTCCCAGACCCCCCCGGACACCGGCATCTCCTCGGCAAGAGGCCGCTTCGTGACAGTTGGTGTTCAGAGCACTTGTGACTGGCGGCCCGCCGCTGCGCCCTGCCCCCCACAATGGTGCGGCGCAGGTCAGGTTGGGTCGAGGCTACCGCCGGCGGCGCGCCACAGCAGCTGCGCGGTTCGTTGGGGCCAGTTCCGGGGCGGTGGATCGCCGGCAAGGGCGCAGGCGTACCAGGAGCCAGTGGCCATGGTGATGACGATCTCAAGGTCGGCATCAGCATCGATGAGCCCATGTTGGCGCGCAAGTTCGAGAATCGACCGCAGCCGTCGACGCCGTGGGGCGATGACTCTGGCTTGATACCGGGTCCGCACGTCGGCCTCGACGCTGTCCTGCAACATGGTCCCGACCAGCGAGAGCCGACCCGGCTGCGACACGCCCCGCCGAAAGTCGGCGAGTTCGGCCACCAGCTCGACGAACGGGGCGGCGGTTCCGTTTCGGCGCGGCGGGTCGGCGATGTTGGCCATCGCTGCTGCGGCGAGTTCCGCCTTGCCCGGCCACCGGCGGTACAGGGCTTGGCGAGTGGTCCCCGCCTCCGCGGCGATGGCGGCCACGCTCAATGCGTCGTAGCCCGACACGGCGAGCTGGCGCGCGGCTGCCGCCAGCACCCGACGGTCGATGCTTGCATCGCGGGCTCGACCCGCACCTCCCGTGCCTGACCCTCGCGTGGCATTCATCAATCCGCTACAGTATCGTATTGTTATCCTAAGTTCCTGATGCCGCTACGGAGCACGATCGCCATGGACAACGCCATCGCCCACATACCAGTCCCACAGCCGAAATGACGAGCACACCCCCCACTCTGGTGGAATGGGCCGGCGGGCCCGAAGCCATCACGAGACTCATCAACGCCTTCTACGATCGGCTCGAGACCGACCCGACGCTGAACCCACTGTTTCCCGGTGGCGTCACCGCCGATCACCGAGATCATGTGACTCGCTGGTGGATTGAGGTTTTCGGCGGCCCCGACGACTACACCACCAAGCTCGGGGGCTACGAAACCATGCTCGTCCACCACCGCGACCTCGCCATCACGGCCGACCAGCGCTCCCGGTTCGCCTCGCTCATGCGCACCGCCGCCGACGACGCACAACTCCCCGACGACCCCGAGTTTCGCGCGGCGTTCGTCGGCTACCTCGAGTGGGGAACCCGACTGGCCATGCACAACTCCCAGGTCGGAGCCGAACCCGTGCTCAAGGCACCCGTCCCGAAATGGGGGTGGGGCGTCGCCCCACCGTACCAATCCAACCCGAAGCCCTAAGCCTCAAGCCACCGCGGCATCAATCAGCAATCACCCGACGGCCTCGCCCGGCGGCCCGAACCTGTCCCCGTCGGCCGGACCGGCCGCGCCGGATCCTCGGCGCACTCATCAACGATTGCCACCCGACGCCTGACCGGGGCGCAAACGAGCGTTCCGCGCTGGCTCGTTCAACCCATCGTCGCGCCCGGACGTTGTCCAAAATGACCGACGTGTATCGCTCGCTTCTCCACAGCCCGACCTCGCCGGCGTGGCGATGACATCTGACGGGACCTGCCCCAGTGGTTGAGCCCCACCCGCCCCAGCGGAGGCGTACGACACGATGGCGCTGTTACCGGATACTCCGCCCGTCGGTGTGGGACCATCGGGCATGGCCTCGGGCGAACCGCGCAACGGATACCACTCGATCACGCCGCGCATCGTGGCGCTCGACGTCGAGGCCCAGGTGTCGTTCTTCAGAGCCGTCTTTGACGCGACCGGCGACGTGGTCGCCGGCCTACCGGCCGAGGTTCGCATCGGTGACTCGATGGTGATGGTGTCCGAAGCCGGCGAACGCGATCTCTTCGCAGCCTTCCTCTACGTCTACGTCGCCGACGCCGACGTCACCTACGATGCGGCGCTCGCTGCCGGCGCGACGAGCATCGAGGCGCCAGCCGACACACCCTACGGCGATCGCCGGGCCATGGTGCGTGACCCGTTCGGCAACCTCCTTCAGATCGCCCACCCGCTGACCGGAGCGCCCTGACGACCTCGCAAACTCACAGTCCCTGGCCGGGCGACCCCTTCGACGCCGACTCGAATGCAGAAGAGGTCAATCCGGGACCGAGCGCCTCTTCGCTCCAGCGCGACCGTCCATCGTGGCGTGTGTCGGGCCGCGCGCGAAGATGAAGAGGTGAGGTATCGCAGTGTGGTCGCGGACAGTGCCCGCTGGGAGCGTTTCGAGTTCCGACCGGGCGACATCGTCATCAGCACGCCACCCAAGTCGGGAACGACCTGGACCCAAATGCTGTGCGCCCTACTGATCTTTGACGGCCCGACATTCCCGGCGCCGCTCGAGAAGCTGTCGCCGTGGCTCGACATGTTGAACCGGCCCGTCGATGAGGTGTATGCCGCCTACGCCACCCAAGAGCACCGACGTTTCATCAAGACCCACACGCCCCTCGACGGGGTGCCCTGGCGTGAAGAAGTCAACTATGTCGTGGTCGGCCGCGACCCGCGCGATGTGGCGATTTCCATGGAACATCACCTAGCGAACATGGACTTCGACCGCTTTCTCGAACTCCGTGAGCAAGCGGTCGGTCTGGACGACCTGGCTGAGTTGCCGGCGCGGCAGGAACCGTCGGGTGATCCCGTCGAACGGTTTCGGACGTTCATCGAACAGGACAGCCTGGGCGGTCCCGCGACCCTCGCGTCGGTTCTGCATCATTTAGACACGGCGTGGGTCAAACGAACCGCCCCGAATGTCGCTCTGTTCCACTATGACGACTATCGAGCAGACCTGCCTGGCGAGATGCTGCGACTGGCCCACGCGCTGGGACTACCTATCACCGAGACCCGCGCACGCGAGCTCGCTCCCGAGGCCAGCATCGATCGAATGCGCGAGCGAGCCGACGAGGTCGTCCCGAGTGCTTCACTGGGCGCCTTCAAGAGCACCGCGGCGTTCCTGCGCTCGGGAACGTCTGGCCAGTGGCAGACCAGGATCACCGACGACCTCGCTGCGAGCTACGACGAACGGGTGGCCGCCCTCGTGTCCGTTGATCTCGCCCGATGGGTCCACGGCGGGCGCCACGGCTCGGGCATCGACCCCGCAGACTCCACCTAACCCACCAACGGGTCCGCTACGGCTGGCCGGGCCTCCATGACGGAACGAGCGGGGCCTCGTTCGATCCCGAGTTGGGTCAAGGGCTGCCGGCACGATGATGGATCAGCAGCCAATCGACCGCCCGATCGGCCCGATATGAGATTTCCGAGATCTCACGGTCGGTGCCCTCTATGACGAGTTCACCGATGTGGATCCGCATGCCAACTGCCGAATGAGTTTCCGAGAAGGCGACCTCCACGGCCTTCGTCGGTCGTGGCGACACCGTCATGCGGAACTCCGCGCGACCCGGGGCAAGGTCACGCCGCGAGACCCGGCGAACACGCCCGAGTTGGAACCATCCCCGATCGCCATACGCGCCCACGAATCACCACAGTAGAAGACAGCAAGCGCCGCGCAATCTCTGGGCTCATATCGCCGAACTGGTCCTGGGTCAGCGAGAGGACGGTAGTGACATCGACGGTAGGAGCGGTCGCTCGGCGGCAACGCTCCGCCCATCGGGTCAGCAACTGCGGTCGCCTGTGGTCCTGGTGGGATTCAGTCAGGCATCGTCTTGTCGGGCGAAGAAGTCATCCAGGCGCCAACCAGGGAGAGGGCCGCGAGGCCGAGCATGGCGAGACCATGTTTGGTGTGAACTTTGGTGCTCCCTGCCTGATGTCCGGGGACGAACCCGGGAAGGTCCGATGCGCTGGTGGTGAAGTAGACGATAGCGAGCACGATGAACACGACCGCGAGGGCAATGAGCGCCCACGTCAGGGGGCGCATGACGATCTTGGGTTGGTTAGCCACCCCCCATACCTAGCACCCGGCCCGCCCCCGCGGGGCGATGGCCGGAGCGATCACCTCGCGCCGCCGGGGCGCCTCGGCGAACGTCACGACCGCCACCCGACACCCCCGGCGGTCGCCGGCCCCCACGGTCGCGTCGAGGTCTCCGCTTGTTAGCCGAAGCGGATGAGACTGGCTACACCGACCACCACGCAGTAGATGGCGAATGGTGTCAGTGTGCGCGTCTCGAAGAACCGCACCAGGAACCGCACCGACACGTAGGCGGCAAGACCAGCGACGATCGCGCCGACCAGGGCTTGGCCGCGGACGCCGTCACCGTTGGGGCCAAGCAGCTCGGGGAGCTTGTACAACCCGGCAGCGAGGATCACCGGTGTGGCCAGCAGGAACGAGAAACGGGCCGCGTCTTCGTGGTCGAGACCACGGGCCAGACCGGTCACCATCGTCACTCCCGACCGGCTGATACCGGCGAACAACGCGGCGATCTGCGAACCGCCCACGAAGACGGCATCGCCGACCGCCAGCGACTGAAGCTGGCGTCCCGGTTCGGGGTGTTCGTGCTGTGGGTGAGCTGCCGCCAGCGCCCGCACCGATGCCCGACGCCGGTACCACTCACCGGCGAAGAGCACCAAGCCGTTGAGTGTCAGGAAGATCGCGGCCGCGGTCGGCTTGGCGAACACGGTGCGCAGGGTGTGCTCGAAGGCCAAGCCGACGACACCG
>Ga0075021_10001324_pt1 | contig 12633 bp, 12 predicted proteins | sample ColStrG_CSR_2012_FD_72749 | JGI IMG/M metagenome (GOLD analysis project Ga0075021, IMG submission 72749) | Freshwater sediment microbial communities in response to fracking from Pennsylvania, USA - Cold Stream Run_MetaG_CSR_2012 | ecosystem: Environmental > Aquatic > Freshwater > Creek >...
CCGTGTCCCGCAACCTGAGACAAGATCCTGTGCTCCTTCAGCAGCGGAATGACGATCAATTGGCAAAACAGTCCGCTGTTCGCGGTCTCGAGCAGATTCCACGACGCCTTGAGCGCCAGTGAGCGTGGCGCGCCAAACTCGATGCCTATCATCAGACCTTTTCCGCGAACCTCTTTGACGAGTTCGTGGCGTTGAATCATCCCCTCGAACGTTGCGAGCAATCGTGCTCCGGTGCGTTCGGCGTTCTGCATCAGTCCTTCGGATTCCATCACCTCGAGTGTGGCGAGGCCGGCCGCCATGGCCAGATCGTTCTTCGCGAATGTCGACCCATGCACGACGGCACGGTCCATGCGATCGAAAACCTTGTCGAAGATCCATTTGCGGGTCAGCACCGCGCCAACAGGGACTTGCCCGCCGGAGAGCGACTTGGCCAGCAGAACCATGTCGGGTTCGATGCCCCAGTGTTCGCAGGCCAGAAAGCGCCCTGTTCGCCCAAGTCCGGTTTGCACCTCATCGGCGATGAACAATGTGCCGTGCTTGCGACAGAGCTCGAGGGCTAAACGCAGATAATCGTCCGCAGGAACGGTCACGCCTTTGCCCTGGATGGGCTCAACGATGAAGGCCGCGATTGTATTCGAGGCCAGCGCCCGTTCGAGCGCGACGATGTCGTTGAATGGCACCTCGACGCACCCGGGTAATAGCGGACCGAAACCGGAGCGGAAAATCTCGTCGCCATTCAGCGATAGCGAACCATAGGTCAGGCCATGGAATGCATGGCTGCAATATACAATGCCGTCACGCCCGGTCGCTGCGCGGGCGAATTTCAGGGAGGTCTCGACCGTTTCGGTTCCGGAATTGGCAAAGAACACCTTGTCGAGGTGTGGCACGTAGCGCAGCAGCCGCTCCGCCAGAACGCCGGCGAGCGCCGATACATCCATCTGGACGAGATTTGGAAAGTCACTGTCCAGGACTTTTTTCAGGGTCTTGCTTATGACGGGATGATTGCGGCCGAGGGCGAACACACCCCACCCGCTCAGCAGATCGAGGTACTCCCGACCCTCACGATCATAGAGATACTGCCCTTTGCCTCGCTGGTACGCGCGATCGAATCCGATCGTTTTCAGCACCCGAACCATCTGTTCGTTGAGATGGCGGGTGTGCAACGTATAACGATCTGCCTCCGCTTCAGCGAAGAGGCGCTCGATCTCAAGGCTCATTCCCGGCCCTATGTCCTGATCATCGAGGCGAATGTAGCTCCTCGACGGTGGTATGTCATTCCGAGCAGGAAACTTTGCCCATTCGCGCTCCGAGCGCAGAATCGTCCCCAAGATGTTCCGGAATCGGCCCGCTAGCTTCATTTTTCAAGGCATTGTGGCGTTGACCATAGCGGCAGCCTTTGGGATAAATGTTGCTGGTGGAGCGGGGTGCGGATGTCGGAAAAAGAGGGTGTTGTTGCTGTTACCTGTTTAAAACTTGAGGCCGGCATCGCGCGCGGTCCTGGGGTTTCGGTGATTTGCAATCAAAGCGCGGGACTGCGCGCCGCTCTAGGCGCGGCAATTGCGCGCGGCGCGTCGGGAATCATCAGTTTTGGAATCGCCGGCGGTTTGGCGCCCGGTCTTGCTGCGGGTGACTGGGTCGTAGCGTCCGGTGTCAGGAGCGGTAAAAAGGTACTCGCCACCGATCGCGCCTGGGCGCAGAGGCTTCTCGAAATCCTGCCAAACGCTGTTCACGCACATGTCGTCGGGGCGGATGCCGTCGTCCCGGGGCCCGTAGAAAAGTTTCAGCTCTATGATGAGACCGGTGCGGCTGCCGTCGATATGGAATCGCACATTGCGGCCGAGATAGCCGCCCAGCATCGCATTCCGTTTGCTGCTTGCCGTGTCATCATCGATGCAGCCCACAGAACGCTTCCGCTCGCTGCAACCCTGGGGCTGCGGCGTGATGGTACGCCGGATCTGGGCGCGGTTTTCCGTTCTGTCCGCCGAACCCCAAGTCAGCTTCCTGACCTCGTTCGCGTTGCCTTCGATGCCCAGACCGCGCGACGCGCTCTGCGATCAGGACGCAGGCAATTGGGCGTTGGGCTTGGCTTTCCTTATTACAGCAGTTTTGAATTCGATCTCGCCTTGCCGGAATCCTCGCCAAGTTTGATCGGATAGAACGCATCGGTGTTATGCCGCGCGCGGTTGCTTCGGGGCTGACGTCCGCTATCAGCCAGCCGGTCCTATCAACCAGAATTGCCTCACGGGACGAGATTTCCGGCTCAGCGCATTGGCAATCGGCGTTCGCTCAAGAGCGGAAGGATCATCGCTATTACGAGCTTCTTGAAGACACGCTCAAGAACGGATTCAAGTACGGCTACCTGATCATCGAAAACAAAGACAGCGTCTGTGCGATCCAGCCGTATTTTTTGATCGATCAGGATCTTCTGGCTGGCCTCAGCGGAAACGTGAAGAAACTCATTGCCGGCATACGCCGTCTTTGGCCGCGTTTCATGTTCGCACGCACGATGATGGTGGGATGCGCAGCCGGCGAAGGCCATCTTGACGGTGACGAGCAATCCCGATTTGCGATTGCTGCATCGCTGGCACGATCGCTGCCGCAATTGGCGCGCGAATTGAACTGCGCGATGATTGTCCTCAAGGAATTCCCCGCCAAATATCGCGCGCCGCTGCAATGCTTGCATGACGCCGGTTTTGCCCGCGTGCCCAGCATGCCAATGACAACGCTGAGCATCGACTACAAGGATTTCGAGGATTATCTATCCAACATGCTCAGCCCGCGGACGCGCGGAAAAGTCCGGCGAAAGCTGCGCGCCGCCGAGCGGGCACGACCGCCGATTACCATGAGCGTCACGGGTGATGTGACCGCGGTTATCGACGACGTCTATCCGCTCTATGAAAAGGTCTTTGAACGCTCGCCGCTGCAGTTCGAAAAGCTCACCCCGGAATTCTTGTGCGACATCGGACGGCGGATGCCCGACAAGGTTCGGTTTTTCATATGGCGTCAGGACAACCAGATCATTGCGTTCGGCCTATGCCTGGTGCAGGGCGACACGCTCTCGCACGACTATGTGGGCTTTGATTACTCGGTCGCCTTCGAGCTCAACCTCTATTATCGGGTGTTTCATGACATCATCGAATGGGCCATCGCCAATGGCTACAGGCGCTTTTACAGCGGGAGCCTGAACTACGACCCGAAATGGCATCTGCGCCAATCGCTCTACCCCGTGGATCTATACGTGAGACATACCTCCGGTCCGATCAATGCGGTGCTGCGACGGCTGCTCCCGCTGATGGAGCCGACGCGTTCGGACCCGATTCTTCCAAACTTCCACAACTACAGCGATCTTTGGCAGTAAAGGGCCTCCGCGACGGAACCAGAACTCGCAACTGCCGTTATCGCTCTGGCGGCATGACGCCGTTTTGGGGAGCGCACAATGGCAGCGAGTTCGGCATCCGGTGAAGTGGTGAGCCGGAGGCGCCCTGCGCGTGAACGCGATAAAGGGGTCGTGGACCTTGCCGGCGATGCCTTGAAGGAAATCGGTGTTCTGATCCAGACGGAACTCCAACTGTTGCGCGCGGAGATTTCCGAAAAGCTCACGTTTACCGCCTGGTCAGCCGCGCTGATCGGCGCTGGCGCACTTCTGCTGATGGCAACGGTCGTCCTATTGCTACAGGCCGCCATCGCCGGTCTTGTTGCCTACGGCCTTTCATGGCCGGTTGCGATCCTCATCATCGCCGCCGCCACCCTACTCGTCGGAGCAGGTCTCATCTGGTTCGGCATCAATCGCTTGAGCCTGGACCGTCTCGCCCCCTCGAAAACCTTCGACCAACTGCAAAAAGATTCAACCATCGCAAACATGAGGTGAACCTATGGCATCGTCAGCACAGCTAGAACGCAAAGCCGACCGATCGCGAGAGCGTCTTTCCGACCGGATCGCCGATCTGCGCTACCACGCTTCTCCGTCGACAATCGTGAGCGACCTCTTTGGCGTCAATCCGCGCGCGATAGGAGATGACATCCTTCCGCTCTTGGCCAAGCAGGCGAAAAACAATCCGGTCGCCTCCGCGCTTATCGCAGCGGGAATAGGATGGATGATATTTTCAGAGGTGCGCGGCCCGCTGTCGAAGATGGCCTTCGGTACCGCGACATCGCCGCGGACAAAGCGCGGGGGAGCAAAAAAACGCAGCACACGCAACGGCAAGATGGCTGCCGGCAGTCGGAAAAAATAGCACCATCAGTCGCGCGTTTCATGCCGATAAGGTCGATTGCCAAAAGCCGACAATCCAATAATCGTCCCTATCAGCAGGAAGACCATGATGAGCTTGGAATTTTCGACAATGAACGCCGTCATGAGTCGCTCTTATTGATCCGGCAGACCAGCTCTTTCACTTTTCGCGTGAAAAATAGCAGGTGACCTGCCTGACCAATGTGAGCTGCGTCACAAACTATGCCGCCTCTTTCATGCAGGTTGTGTGCGTGAAGGCGTTTCCTCCCACTTCACCCCCGCCGGGCTTTTGGCGGGGTTTTTTATTTCGCGGAATGCGCAGCCCATCCCGGCTTCTGATGGTCGCCGTCCGCACGTCACGGCCTATCCGCTTACCGTCCCAATGCGCTATTGTAGGTGGACGGCTCGAGGCGGGCCGTTACGCTTTCGTAATCGCTGGGCATTGGTCTGCTTCCGGATGGAGAAGCGGGTGCGTATAGGGGGCAAATTCTGGACTATTGGACTGACGCTCGGTCTCGCTCTGGTTGGCGCGCAAGACGCTTTCGCTTTGACCAAAGAAGAAGCGCTGGAAAATTGCCGCGCGACAGTGGGCAGGCCGATTGTTCAAGCCTGCATGAGAGATGGCCGGGGCGACAGTCGTGAAGCCTGCCGCGAGCGGGCTTCACCGAAAGTCCGTGAGTGCGTGATCGCCGCGCTCAACGCGGCAAATGGCCGTGCCAACGTGCCGGTGGCCGTGCCAAAAGAGCAGGGGCCCAGCGACGCAATTGCCGAGCAAGCCGACGCACTGCCAAGCGCCTTTGTTGCGCCTCCCCGTACAATCACCGACATCACCGCAATTCTCGACAGCGAAAAGCCGGATGCCGCGCAGATTGCAAAATTGCACGCCGACGCGGAGGCGCCAGTTCCGGCCAAGGCATCGCGCTCGGAGCTCGCGCAATTTTACTACCAGCGCGGAAACGCCCGGGCGCAACTTGGCCACCTGGCCGACGCCATTGCAGACGCGGATCGTGCCGTCGAGGCCGGACGCGGGGCCGTCGAGCCCAATCTGCTTGGCCGGCTAGAGCAATTTGCCGCCATTCAATATTTGTTTGCCGGCGATCCCAAGCGCGCACTCGAGATATTTCAGCGCCAGCTTCGCGATACCAATACGAAGGGTGCGCGCGGTTACATGTTTGGCGCGCAGCGGCAGATTTCGGACATTCTCATCAAGATGGGAGATCTCGCGCAGGCCGAAACTTATCTGCAGCGCAACCTCGCGCTAATTCAGGAGGCGAGGACAAGTGGCCTGCCCGGCTGGCGCAGCTCATACGCCATCAGAGGCCAGTCGTGGGAATCCGACGTTGAACAGCATCGCGCAATTATATTCGAGGCACGCGGAGAATTTGCCGCCGCTGAAAAATCCTATCGCCTGGCCGAGCAGCGCCGGCGCGCATCAATAAATGGTATCCTGAGCAGTCCAAATGCGCCCCCTGAATCACAGATGTTGCGGGCAGCCGACACGATGGTTGTCGGCCAGTCCCGCGTGAAAGTCAGACTGGGGCGGCTTGCGGAGGCGGAAGCCGATGCGCGGCGTGCGCTGCTTGCCCGCCTCAAGGACCAGGGCAAGTACAACGCGTCGACGCCTTTTTACATCACAGGGCTCGCCAACTGTCTGGTCGAACAAGGTCGTTACGCCGAAGCCGAAAAGCTTGTCCGCGTCGCGCTCGAAATCAATCGCTCGGTCGGTGTCGCCGGCGACTCGCAGACTGTCGTGAGCGAAATGTCATTTCTGGCGTCCATTCTGAACCTTCAATACAAGCGAAAGGAAGCCGCCGAGACGTATGCCGAAATCGATAAGGCGATGGCAAATTGGGACCCACAGCGCCGCCAGCAGTTCGACCTGAATGGGTCCCGCATCTATGCGCTCTATGCTGCCGGCCAGATCGACAGGGGCATTGCTGCGGCTGAAGCTTTGCTCAAACGGAACATCTCCCGATTCGGCGAGAAGTTTTACGACACGGCTCTTGCGCGTGGCACATTGGCTGTCGGCTACATGAGGGCCAAACGCGACGCCGATGCTGCACGCGAATTCCGCATCGCGATTCCGCTGCTGATGGCTGCTAGACACGAGGATGTTGACGACGACAATGCAACGGCGGCGGCGGCGCGCCGCGAACGTCTGCAAAATATCGTCGAAGCCTATATCACCTTGCTCGATCGCGGGCAGGCTGGAAATGGCGACGACAGTGCCGCCGTTGAGACTTTTGCGCTCGTCGATGCCGTTCGCGGTCAATCGGTGCGGCTGGCAGTGGCGCAATCAAGCGCTCGCATGTTGATCAAGGACGGCAAGCTGGCCGATCTCGCGCGGCAGGAACAGGACTTGAGCAAGCAGCTGAATGCGCAGCTCGGCACTCTCAATAACGTTCTCACGCTTCCGTCGGGCCAGCGCGATGAAAGTTCCGTAAAGGTCTTGAATGTCGCCATCAACAAGCTGCGCAGCGATCGCGACAAGCTGCGCGTGGACATTGCAAAGCAATTTCCGAGTTACGCAAATCTGATCGACCCAAAGATACCTTCGGTCGATGAAATCAAGGCGACACTGAAGCCCGACGAGGCTCTCCTGTCATTCTATTTTGGCCGCAACACCAGCTTTGTCTGGGCCGTCCCGAAGGAAGGAAAGGTAGCGCTCGCCTCGATTCATGCGACTTCCGGCGCCATCGGCACCAAAATCCAGCAGCTGCGAAAGGCACTCGAGCCCGAAGCGGCGATGGTTTCCGACATTCCCGCATTTGATCTCGCCCTCGCCCACGACCTCTACAGCCTGCTGCTCAAACCGGTGGAAGAAGGCTGGAAATCGGCCAAGAACCTGATCGTGACGACCAATGGCGCGCTCGGCGAATTGCCGCTCTCGCTACTGCCAACCGCGTCAGCTCGGGTGAATGACGAACACGAGCCGTTGTTCGGCGGATATCGCCACGTCCCGTGGCTCGCCCGCACTCACGCCGTGACCTACGTGCCATCGGCCGCTGCATTCCGCACACTGCGGCAGTTGCCGCCAGGATCGGCGACACGGGATGCATTCATCGGCTTTGGCGATCCCTATTTCAACGTGGAGCAGGCGGCAGCCGCGGAGGCTGATCAGAACGGGAAGCCGTTCGTTATCGCTTCTACCGACGCCACAGCCACACGTGGCCTGCCTCTGGCACGGCGATCGAGCCCGCAAATCGAGGGGGTCGACAGCGCCGACATCGCGCAATTGCCGCGCCTGCCCGACACGGCGACCGAGCTCATTTCAATCGCGAAAGCGCTCCAGCTTGACCCGGCCAGCGTATTGTATCTCGGCAAAGCCGCGAACGAGCATACGGTCAAGACAACCGATCTCTCGCACTATCGCATTATCGACTTTGCGACCCACGGACTGATGCCCGGAGAACTCAACGGGTTGACCCAGCCGGCGCTCGCGCTGACCGCGCCCTCCGTGACCCAAAAGGATGGTGACGGCCTGCTCACCATGGGAGAAATTCTTGCTCTCAAGCTCGATGCAGATTGGGTTGTTCTTTCGGCCTGCAATACCGGAGCGGGCGCCGGTGCAGGCGCCGAAGCAGCGTCGGGGCTTGGGCGTGCTTTCTTTTATGCCGGAACCCGGGCGATCCTGGTGACGAATTGGTCGGTACACTCGGCGTCTGCGCGCGAACTCGTCACAGACCTGTTCCGCAGGCAGGCCGCCGATCCGACGCTGAGCCGCAGTGAGGCACTGCGACAGGCCTCGATGGCGCTGCTGGATGGTCCAGGCTTTACCGACCAGGGGGGGAAGACGGTGTTCTCCTATGCCCACCCGCTATTCTGGGCTCCTTACACCATCATCGGTGATGGTGGCGGAGCCAAACCGTGAGGTGGGCATGTTGAGCAAATTGGCGCTCGTCATCGGCTTTTGTGTCACGGCCGGTATGCTTTGCGTTTGGCCTTCGCTTGCCGAAACGAAACATGTTTTGCTCATCACGGCCGATGAAGCCCAGCGGCCTCTCCCGCCGGATGTGGATTTGACGTTTCGCGCCGGAGTTTCGCGTGGCCCCACGATCGAGCTGCTTTCGCCGAAGCCATCCGAGAAATCCGTTCAATCCCCGGTTCATCTTCATTTGAAATTCGAGGGCCGTGGTGGCGCGCAAATTGATGTGGATTCGCTCAAGCTCACCTACATCAGAAATCCCGCAGTCAATTTGACTGACCGTGTGAAGGAATTCGTCAAACCAACGGGGGTTGACGTGCCCGAGGCCGAGATTCCGGCCGGCATGCATATCATCCGCGCTGATGTAAAAGACAAAGAGGGCCGCTCCGGATATCTGATTTTCAGGCTTAATGTCGTGAACCGTTAGACTCACGAGGTTCCTGTATGCTTTGCCCGTTTTGTGCCGAAGATGTCCGCGATGACGCTTCCGTCTGCCGCCACTGCGGAAATGACCTGAAAATTCCAGAAACGCTGATTGCGGAAAATACCGAGCTCAAGGAACGCGTAGCATCCCTGCAACGCGAGCTGTCAGATCTGCACAGCAGGCTTATTCTCCAGAAGCGCCGGTGATTTTTCGATGGAATGCCCATTCTGCGCTGAAGATTTCAACGACGAGGCGCTTGCCTGCAAGAATTGCGGGCGTGATCTTCGCCTGGTGCGCCCGATCATCAACGAAAACCAAGCTTTGGTCGCGCGGGTCGAAGAGCTACAATTGCAGGTCGACAGGGCCCATGCGGCGATAGCGCGGGCAACCTCGCCCGCGAGATTCTGGTCGATGCATTGCGCCGTCTACGTCATCGTTCCCGTGGTCTTACTGATTGCAGCGCATTTCCTGATTATCGTTGTCCTCGACATCTCGCCGCTTTATTTGCGCCTTGCCTCTATCGCTGTCCCGCTGCCGTTCGGTTTTGCATTGCTCTGGTTGTCACATCATGGAATCCGCTGGTCGATCTTCGACGGCATCCTCATCGGCCTCTTGAGCGTAGGCGGCATGCTGACTGTGGTGGCGTCCATAGACAAGGTCCCGATATTGCCGGAGAGCACTCGCGACTGGCACGAGACGCTGGAATATGTTGCCAGCATTGCGCTGGCCAACGTGACGGGCTCGGTGATCGCAATTCTCGCGCGCCGCATGCTGCCACGGACGCTGGATGCTGGCGGCGCTCCCAGTCCGGCTGCGATGATTATTGCGCGGATCATCGGCCGCCATGTCGGCGAGCAGGCTCTGCGCCGCCGCGCGCAAAAAATTCAGGACAATTTCGGAACGATCGCGACTGCGGGCGCCGCCTTGGCGGCGGGTGCCGGTTCAATCTACACAGGAATTCGCGCCTTGACGGGCTCGTGACTGGCGCTGAAATCTGCCTGCCATGCCTTCCGGCAAGTTAAAGGCATCGTTCAAACACCTGATGTGACTTTGCCCGGCGTTTAAAGCGCGGCGTCTACGATGCCCTGGCTGCAATTCTGGCAGGAGCGCTTCAGTGAGCCTCGTCAAAGCCGTCGTTGGCCTGTGTCTCGGCATCGCCTTGTTCTCTGCATTTCAAGCGATCGGAGTCCGATCGCTCCAGGAATATCTCCAATCCGGCAATACAAACGCCGGGCTTCCCATCGGCACCAATGCGCCGATCGCAACGAGTTTCGATGCCGACGCGCTGAAGAACGCCATCCTGCCGAAATACGGCCCGATCGACACCACGGAGGGGCAACGCCTCGGCGTCGAGGCCGCCGCGCGGCGCAATCTTACGTGCCGGTGCCAGGTCGCTTCGGCCGGTAAGCTCTGAAAGTGAGAATGTAGGGTGGGCTAAGCGAAGCGAGCCCACCAGAAGCGGATTCGACCACTACTCCCTGAGCCGCTGCGCGAACAGCACCATGGTCTTGCGGTAGACCTCGGAGCGATTCCACTCGCGCATCACCTGGAAGTTTTCCGTGCCCTCACCGAACGGCGCGCCGGCGCGCCAGCCGTTGGTCTTCAGCAGATTGGCGGTCGAGGCGAGCACATCCGGCACGCTGTGGCGAAGGTCGACGTGGCCATTGCCGTCATAGTCGACGCCATACTTGATGTAGGACGACGGCAGAAACTGTGTCTGCCCGATCTCGCCGGCAAAGGCGCCGATGAGGTCACGCAACGGCAGGTCGCCGCGCTGAAGAATCTTGAGCGCGGCGATGAGTTCGATCTGGAACAGCTCGGTGCGGCGGCAGTCATGCGCCAAGGTGGCGATCGTGCGGACCACCGGCAGCTTGCCCATGTCACCGGTGCCGTTGTCGCTTTCCAGCGTCCAGATCGCCATCAGCAGCTCTTTCGGTACGCCGAATTGCTGCTGGATGCGTGACAGCAGCTGGGCATGTTTCTGCATCAGCGAATTGGCGCGCTTGATGCGGGCCGGGATCACACGGGTAGAGGCATATTCCTCGAAACTCTTGGCGTGGAACATGCCGCGCTGACGGCGGTCGAAGCTAAGCACGGCCTGGTCCTGCGTCACGCCGGCAAAAGCCTGATCGATGACGCTGCGCGAAATGCCAGCAGCAACGGCCTCGCGCCCCATTGCGGATAGGAAGGTATTGAAATCGCCCCCGCATTGCGCTGCATTGGCGGGCATGGCGAGCAGCCCTGTGACGAGACATAAGGCGAGTAATCTGATCATGGAATGAACCTGTCTTGCCCCCGGGGCGATCTTTACACCGCCATAGCCGGGCTTGTCCCGCCGAAGCTGCTGGCCCCGCACCGCTTCGTGATGACAAGACACTCGACTATTGGCGAATAAAGGCGCACCGTCCCTGCAATTCGACGCCTAGGCGTCCTTGGCGTTCGCGCCACCTTTTTAGGACAATTAGCGCTGCATTGCCCTTGCTCGAAAAAGCGGGGGCGAAAGGTTCATATGCTCACGTCGCTTCCGACGAAAGCCACGCCTTTCGTTGATATCCGGGACGGACTGACGCTTGCGCAGGCCATTGTCGATACCGTCCGCGACCCACTTGTGGTTCTCGATCAGAATCTGCGTGTCATCGCCGCCAGCCGCTCCTTCTTCCAGACTTTTCGGCTTGTAACTGACGATGTCACCGGCTGCCTGCTTTACGAGATTGACGGCGGTCAATGGAACATCCCGGAGCTTCGCCACCTTTTAGAGACGATCACAACCAGCGGCTCGCCTATCGAGAGATATGAAGTCGATCGCGAGTTTCCAGCGATCGGGCGGCGCCTCATGCTCTTGAATGCACGCGAGGTCTTCTATGAGAAGGGGCCCCACACCACTGTGCTGTTGGCATTCGAGGACGTCACAGATCGGCGCGCCATTGAGCAGCAGGTGCAGGTACTCATGCGGGAAAAGGACATGTTGCTGGAAGAGATGCAGCACCGTGTCGCCAATAGTCTGCAAATTATCGCCAGTATTCTCCTGATCAAGGCGCGCACTGTCCAATCGGAAGAGGCGCGATTGCAACTGGAGGATGCGCATCAGCGTGTTCTTTCAGTCAGCGCCGTACAGCAACACCTGCACCAGTCGGGCCGAAACGAGCCGATTGAGGTTGCCAGCTATCTTTCCAAGCTCTGCGAAACATTGGCGCAATCGATGATCGGCGACAGTCGGCCGATTTCGCTGAGGGTCGAGGCCGATCCCGGCACCGCCATATCGCGCGAGGCCGTGAGCATCGGGCTGATCGTGACCGAGCTGGTCATGAACGCGTTAAAGCATGCATTTCCGGCTTCGAAACCGGATGCAGCCATCGTGGTTTCGTACAAAGTCGCTGAAACCGACTGGAAACTGACGATTACCGACAACGGCATCGGCAAGCCGGATGTAAAAGCAAGCGTAACCAAGGCCGGGCTCGGCACCAGTCTTATCCAGGCGTTGGCGAAGCAGCTTGATGCCGTCGTGGATATCGCAAGCGATGGCCACGGAACCGCAGTGTCCCTGACACACGCGACGTTTAAAGCCAAATCACCTCAGCCGAACAAGGTGAACTTTGTTCCGGCCTGACGGATCTCTGAAAAGTCCAGTGAGCATGCGCGCGTTGTCGTTATTTCGATCACGAATTGTAACCGCACCGGCGGGTCGTGTTGCGCTAGTGCGTTGCGATAGCCACATAAAATTCACACGATCGTGTTGGCCTCAGAAAAGCTCCTCGGGCGCCGCGATCTATGATGATCCGACCAGCGTCCAGGGCGTCGCTTCCGGAAATCCGCTACGGAACACGCCCTAAGGACAAATTCCATGATGGATTCCCAGACCAAGACGACAAAGCCCTCCGGCTCCGGCCGGGACGCTACGCAAGCATTTCGTGAAACTGTCGAAACCGGCTCCGCGCAAGCCAAAGCAGCCTACGACAAGGCGAGCACCGCCGCGGCTGATGCCACGACTCTGATAAAGGAGAGCTATTCGAAGACCGTTAAGGGTGCGCAGGAATACAATACCAAGGTCATCGAATT
>Ga0075021_10001326_pt1 | contig 12630 bp, 12 predicted proteins | sample ColStrG_CSR_2012_FD_72749 | JGI IMG/M metagenome (GOLD analysis project Ga0075021, IMG submission 72749) | Freshwater sediment microbial communities in response to fracking from Pennsylvania, USA - Cold Stream Run_MetaG_CSR_2012 | ecosystem: Environmental > Aquatic > Freshwater > Creek >...
CGGAAGAATCGTATCGGACTCTGGCGTGAACCAGGCATCGGCCCCCGAGCGGGCGAACAGATCGATAACCTTGCGATTGACGGCGTGGTCGTTGAGCGGCTTGCCGCACCCTTCACACAGAAACACGGCAATGGGGACGCCCCACACCCGCTGGCGCGAGATGCACCAGTCGGGGCGGGTTTGAATCATGTTGGACAACCGTTCTTCGCCCCACGCCGGGTCCCATTTGACGTTCTTGATTTCACTGAGTGTGCGCGTGCGGAGCGTGTCTTCCTTCCCCTTGCCCCCGGGCATTGGCGTCTCCATGGAAATGAACCACTGCTCGGTGGCGCGGAAGATCACAGGATTGTGGCAGCGCCAGCAATGCGGATACGAATGCTCGGTCTTTTCCGTGTGCAGCAATGCGCCGCGGCTCTTGACCAAGTCGATGATGGGCTGATTGGCATCCCACACGCGCTTGCCGTCATACTCGGGCAGCCCGTTGCGCAGGATGCCTCTTTCGTCGACGTTGCTGGTCGCGTCGAGGCCATACTTGACGCCGGTGGCAAAGTCTTCAGCGCCGTGCGACGGCGCAGTGTGGACGACTCCGGTGCCAGTGTCCATCGTGACGTAATCGGCCAGCACGCCGAGAACCTTGCGGTCGAGGAATGGATGCTGGAAGTTGAACCGCTCGAGCTTGCGGCCAGGGAAGCGGGCCAGTTCGCGCGGGTTCGCCAGGCCGCATTTGTCGGCGGCGTCCTTCGCGAGCTTCGACGCGACCACGTAGGTCTCGCCTCCAGATTCCAGGGCTACGTATTCTTCGTCGGGATGGAAAGCAACCGCCATGGAGGCGGGCAGCGTCCATGGAGTGGTGGTCCAGATGATGGTTGAGACTCTCTTGCCGCCGAGCGCGGGATCAAGTTTTGCCGGGTCGTCGAGTAGCCCGTATTTCACCCAGACCGTCGAACTCGTGTGATTCTCGTATTCGACCTCGGCCTCGGCGAGCGCGGTCTCGTCGTGCATGCACCAGTACACGGCGCGCAGGCCTTTGTAGACGAATCCGTTCTCGTAAAAAGAATAGAAAGTCTTCAGCACCACCGACTCGTACTGCGGCGTCATGGTGGCGTAGGGCTGATCGAAGCGGCCGAACACGCCGATGCGTTTGAACTGCTGGCGTTGCAGGTCAAGAAACTTCTGCGCGTACTTGCGGCACTCGGCGCGGACATCGGTGGGGCGCATCTGAAGCTTCTTGCCGCCCAGTTCCTTGTCGACCTTGATTTCGATGGGCAGGCCGTGGCAGTCCCAGCCGGGAACATAGGGCGCGTCAAAGCCAGCCATGGTCTTGGACTTGACGATGAAATCCTTCAGACATTTGTTCATCGCAGTGCCAAGGTGGATCGGGCCACTGGTATAGGGCGGTCCGTCGTGCAAAATATAGGTTGGCGAGCCCTTGCGCGCTTGGCGAATGCGCTCGTAGAGTCCAGTCTGCTCCCACCGCTCCAGCATCTTGGGCTCGTTTTGAGGCAGGTTGGCCTTCATGGGGAAGGCGGTCTTGGGCAGGTTGATGGTGGATTTCAGATCCAGCGGCACTAGCTAGTTTCTCCCAAACGATTGAGTCTTTTCATTATAGGGAGCGCGGAAGGACACGTCTATTGGGGAGCGCTGGTAACCGCCGAACTCAAAAAGTACTGTTTCGGGGGTGAAAAAAGCGTGTACAATTTTCTCCAGATCGCAGAGATCAAGCATCTAATCGAGTTATGTGAAAGATCCGGGTGGTTGTGCTCTTCAATCTGGAGCGACCGTCGCAGATGGCTCGCGCATCTAAAGAATTGGGGCCGGTTGGCTGGTCCGAGCAGTGGTCAGACTTTCCCCCGAACCGTGAATTTGGGGCTAACGCCGTCGGGACAATATGGCTGATATCGAAACGCCGATGACCTTGCAGCAACCGGAGCTAGAGCCACAGCTCAACCTGCTGCTGCACAATCAGACCCTGGACGATCCGATCTGGAAATCGCTGTTCCGCAACGTCGACGATTTTTTCTTCCCAGAGAAACTACCGCCGCTGGTGCTGACGTCAAAGCCTGTCCCAGTCCACGATATTTGGGGTTTCTACAACTACAAAGGCCGCGGAGCGTTCGGGTCCACCGTAATCCATGTGCTGGGACTGGCCGTGATTGTCGCCGGCACGATGCTCGGAAGGAAGATCATTACCGATATCAAACCGCAGCAGACGGTCGAGCTGATCGCGCCGAGTGATTTGCCCGTGCTCCAGCCCTCGAAGTCAGTTTCCGGCGGCGGCGGTGGTGGCGGCGACCGCGAAAAGCTGCAAGCCACACAGGGACGTTTGCCAAAGCAGTCGATGCAGCAGATTACCCCTCCGGTCGTGGTGGTGAGAAACGAACATCCGAAGCTGGCCGTGGATCCGACCATCGTGATTCCGCCGCAAGTTCATCTGACCGAACCCAACTTGCCGAACCTGGGCGATCCGCTTTCGCATCTGCCTTCGGGCCCTCCGTCGAACGGCACGGGATCGGGCGGAGGCATTGGATCGGGGAACGGTGGTGGGGTTGGTTCAGGCGAAGGCCCCGGATTTGGTCCGGGCCGTGGCGGTGGTACGGGTGGTGGCGTGTTCCGCGTCGGTGGGGGAGTATCGGCCCCGAAGATTATCTACCAGCCGGATCCGGAGTACTCGGAAGAAGCGCGGAAGGCCAAGTATTCGGGAACGTGCATGTTGTGGTTGGTCGTGGGTCCGGATGGCAAGCCGCGCGACATTCGTGTGGCCCGGACACTAGGGCTGGGATTAGACGAAAAGGCGATCGAAGCCGTAAGAACTTGGCGCTTTGAACCAGCCATGCGGGATGGAAAGCCGGTGGCCGTCATGATTAACGTCGAAGTCAGTTTCCGGCTGTACTGAGACTGAGGTTAGGGGACCAGAAGACGGCCGCGCGAGCGGCCGTTTTTATTTTGGTCGCGATCCGTCGGTATTCGCGGAAATCGCCGGTGAGGCGGCGCTACTCCTTCAAATCCACATGCACCACCTCTTCTACGGGATGCCCCAGGAAACGACTGCCCATCTTTTTGAATTTTTCCGCCGAGTCGGTGGCAAAGAACTTGAGGCGTGGCGCGGCTCTTTGTTCGGGATCGTTGGCCGAGCGGAGACGGTCAATCTGGAGTTGCCGGGCTACGGCATGGGCGGTGGATTCGGCTGAGTCTACGATGGTAACGTGAGCGGGCGCTACTCGCCGCAGCAATGGCTTCAGGAGCGGATAGTGAGTGCAGCCCAGAACCAGTACGTCGGCGTCGCGCGAACCTTCCGAAAAAGCTTCAGCCAGATAGATTCGGGCGACCTGCTCTGTCACAGGATGCTCGGTCCATCCCTCCTCGACCAACGGCACAAGCAGTGGGCAGGCTTTTTCTCGCACGGCGACGTTTCTGGCTTCCAATGCGCGACGGTAGGCATGGCTTGCGACCGTGGCTTCCGTGCCGATGACTACGACGTTGCGTTCGCTAGTGCAGTCCGCAGCGGCCTGGGCCCCCGGTTCAACTACGCCGATCACTCTTAAGCGCGAGCCAGCCTCGATCTTGTCAAAGGCGAGGGCGGTGGCAGTGTTGCAAGCGATGACCAGCAGTTCCGCACCTTGATCCTGCAAGTAATGGACGGCGCCGACGGCATAGTGCGCTACGGTAGCGGCGGACTTTGATCCGTAGGGCAGCCGGGCGGTGTCGCCAAAGTAGAGGTAGTCTGCGTTGGGGACTCGGTCCAGCAAGGCGCGCAGCACGGTGAGGCCGCCTACGCCCGAGTCGAATACGCCGATGATGGGCCTGCGAATGCTCGTCACGTTGGCTGAGGCTCAGCCTTCCGCCGTGGTCGGGCCGATGATCGAACGAACGGCTGAAATGCGATTGGCCGGGAACCCTCCCCGGAGAGCGTGTTCGCGGATCATTTCCTCGTTGGGGGCGACATAGACGCAATAGATCTTGTCGTCGGTGACGAAGCTCTCAACCCACTGCACTTGCGGCCCGAGTTTCTGGAGAACTCCGCAGGATTTCTGCGAGATGCCCTGCAGTTCCTGGGGAGTGAGTTTGCCGACGCTTGGGATCTCACGCTCGATGATGTATTTCGGCATGTTGGGCTCCTGACGAAGAAAGTGAGCTGCGATCGGAGAAATCGGATTCTAGCACTTTAAGCGCGAGTTGCGGGACCGAAGCACCGCCCTTTATCCTTCTCGCGTATGCCGAGCACTCTAGTGGAATGCGTTCCGAATTTTTCCGAAGGCCGGGACAAGGCGAAAGTCGATGCCATTGTCGAGGCCATGAAGATCCCTGGCGTCTTTCTTCTGGACCGGGAGATGGATTTCGATCACAACCGCTGCGTGATTACGCTGGTGGGCGAGCGCGACGCCGTTCAGGAAGCGGCGATTCGCGGGGTAGGGAAGGCCGCGGAATTGATTGACCTGACCAAGCATCAGGGGGCGCACCCGCGGATGGGCGCGTCCGACGTCGTGCCGTTCATTCCGATTGATGGCGTCACGATCGAAGACTGCGTGGCTATGGCCCGCCACGTGGGCGCGGAAATCTGGAAGCGTTTTCAGATTCCAGTGTATTTGTACGAGGCGGCTGCCACCACGCCCGAGCGGCAGAATCTGGAGAACATCCGGCGTGGGCAGTTCGAGGGAATTCGGGCGGAGATTGCGACCCATCCCGCTCGCAAGCCGGACTTCGGCGAGCCGCGGGTACATCCTACGGCCGGGGCGACGGTGGTTGGCGCGCGTAAATTCCTGGTGGCCTACAACGTCTTTTTGAATACCCCAGATGTCGAGATCGCCAAGAAAATTGCCAAGGCTGTGCGCTTTTCGAGCGGGGGCCTGCGCTTTGTGAAGGGTGCTGGATTTCTAGTCCGCGGGCTGGCGCAGGTCTCGATGAACCTGACCGATTTTGAGCAGACACCGGTGCATCGTGTGTTCGAGTTTGTGAAGCGGGAGGCAGCGCGCTACGGCGTGATCCCAGTGTCGAGTGAGATTGTCGGGTTGATTCCGAAAAAGGCTTTAGAGCAGGCTTCCGAATGGTTTCTCCAGGTGGAGAATTTTGATTCGTCGCTGATTCTGGAAAACCGTCTGGCCGCCGTGATGGGCGGCAGGATAGCGGTGGGCGGCCTGCGTGCGGGCGTTGAGCCGTTCATCGAACAACTGGCTGCTCCAACTGCGACTCCGGGTGGGGGAAGCGCGGCGGCAGCGTGCGGGGCGATGGCGGCCGGGCTGGCCGCGATGGTCGCTTCCATGTCGCGAGGGAAGAAGGCCTATTTGCAGTATGAAGGTCCTCTGAGTGAAGCAATCGCCCGGCTGAGCCAGCTTCGTGAAGAATTGAAGGCCGCAATCGACGCCGACGCTGAGTCCTACAACCTGGTAATGAAAGCGTATAAGGCGGCGAAAGAGTCGCCGGACGGCGATGGAGCCATCAACGCGGCGCTCAAGCAGGCAACCAGCGTTCCACTGGGAGTGGCGGAGCAAGTAGTCGAGGTGGCGCAGATTGCCCAGAAGCTTGGGCCGATTACCAATCCCAACATGAAGTCTGATTTGACGACGGCGGTAGCGCTGGCGAAAGCGGCGCTCACGGGCGCGCTGGCCAACGTGGAGATTAATCTGGATTCGTTGAAGGATGACCCGTTCGTGGCAGCAACGCGGAAGAGAGCAGCGGCGCTCAAGGACTGACTGCAAGTCCCCCCACGCAAGACAGACCATACCTCACCGTTCTAGAACAGGCAAGGGGATGCACTTTAGTACCAGCCACCCGACCCTGTTCCGGACTAGAATAGCCTTGGGCCGCCAAACGTCCCAATTGCATTTCGCATCTAATCGATGCAGGTCGACTTGAGGAATTTATGAAGAGACTGTGCTACGCAGCCCTCCTTTTCTGTGCCACGGCTGGCTATGCCATGCCGATCGCGTCCTCGGCCCGCGCCCTGGTGCCGGCTGAAATTCAGCAGCTTATCGGCGTGGACTATCGCGCTCTGAAGGATTCTCCGACGGCGCAGCAGTTAAAAGAGCAGGTATTGCCCGAGAACCTGAAGCAGCTCGAGACCTCGCTGAAGGTCATTGGCATCGATGCCGAGCACGATCTGGAGCAGCTGACCTTCGCTTCTTTTCGTACATCAAAACTGGGCATTCAGACGATTGGCGTGGCGCAAGGGTCTTTCTCCGCCAAGGACGTGCTCAAGAAGATGAAGGTGAAGAAGATTTCCGGCTCCAAGTACGGGACTTCTCTGATCTATCCCATGGAGAGTGGGCTGGTGATGACGTTCCTGGACGACAACACGCTTGCCTTCGGCACGCAGGCATCGTTGCAGAGCGCGCTCGATACGCGCGACGGCAAACGCTCGTCGCTCGATTCGAATCCCCAGATGGCGGAGCAAATGGCGGCGGTCGACGGCTCTCCCGTGTGGAGCGTCCTGGACCAGCAGGGGACGCAGACCATGATGCGCTCGGCGCTTGGCGATGCGTCCAAGGTGGCCGATTTTGACACCGTTAAGAAGCGGATTCTCGCCTCCCGCTACACCATGAGCTTCCAAAACGGCGTGAATTTCGACCTGAGCGTTCTGACCTCGGATTCGATGACGGCAGCCACGCTTTCTTCCCTCGTAAAAGCCGGCATGCTTTACAAGAAGATGAACGCCAGTCCGGTAGAAAAAACAGCGATTGACGCGACGACCGTGGATTCCGACAGCTCAAACCTGCAGGTGCACTTCAAAAGCGACGATCAAAAATTCCAGTCGCTTATGCACTCGGAGTTGTTTGCGGCGGTCTCACGCTAAAACGAGTGTCGATTACTGAACCTAGCCGCGCCGCGGAGTGCGTTTGGTCTTCTTGGTACGGGCATTCTTGTCTGCCCTAAGTTTCCACGCCGCGCGCAGAGCCCCCGCCATGACGTCCTCGCTGGCCTTCGCCAGCCGAATATGGGTCATTCCCATCCTTCCCCAGCCGCCCGCAATCGGCAGGAATACCTCCGGCAAGTCCTGCACAAATTCCGCCTGCAGCTCCGGCGTGAGCATCAAGTTGCCATAGCCCTGGTTCTGGGACGCGAGTGTGGCGAAGACTCTGTCGCCAACACGGAAGTCAGCCGCCCCCATGTGCGAACCTTCTTCCGCCCCTTCCATGCTCAGGGCAATCCGGCGGAAATCCATTGCTTTCATCGCGAATCACATCCCCGACCATCGAATGCTACACCGAACTGCGGCCGGAATCACAGTGGCTCATGCAGGTGGCTGCCGATTCTGAAGCGAAGAATCGAAACAGCGCGTAGAATAGATGTATCCATGACAATCACTAAGTTCGTTGTGAAAATGAATCGTGCCGGCGCTCGCGGAATTGAATACATCCAGCGAATGGACCGGACGCCCATCCAGACAACCACCAACCGCAAACTGGCGCTTGTTATGGGAAGGCTTACAGCCGAAGACGCTGTCAGGTCGATCCAGACGTCGCGTTGCAACCCGGAGTTAGTATCCGTGCAAGTTCCGGCATAGGCGGGACAGTCCCACACCCTGCGAGCTGCCAGCAGCCTTCTCAACAGTTTCCTTCGCTACCCTCTAAGATTTACGGGCCCGCTTCTCGCGGGCCCATCCTTCTTTCACCGACTGGCGGGCGCGACCGAGCGCGAGCGAATCGGCTGGCACATCATCGGTGATGCACGAGGCGGCGGCAACGTAAGAGCCCCGGCCGATTTTGACCGGCGCTACCAGCGTCGAATCGCTGCCGATGAAGGCGCCGTCTTCAATGATCGTTGTGTGTTTCTTTACGCCATCGTAATTGCACGTGATTGTGCCCGCTCCTACATTGACTCCCTCGCCGATCTCTGCGTCCCCAAGATAAGTCAGGTGGTTGGCTTTTGAGCCCTTGCCGAGCTTGATTTTCTTGGTCTCGACAAAATTTCCAACGTGAGCACTTTCGCCGATGTCGCTTCCGGGGCGCAGGCGCGAGTACGGTCCGATGATCGCACTCGCGGCAACTCGGGAATCGTCCATGATCGTGCCAGGGTTGATGGTTACGTTGTCGCCGATTTCGGAATTCCTGATGACGCTGTAGGAGCGGATGCGGCAATCGCTGCCGATCTTTGTTTTGCCCAGGAGTTGAACGAAAGGTTCGATGACGGTGTCGGCGCCGATTTCCACGTCGCTGTCGATGACGCAGGTCTGCGGATAGTAGATCGTCACGCCCTCGGACAGCAATTGACGGCATTTTGCCAGGCGGACCAGAGCATCGAGGTCAACCATTTCGGCACGGGTGTTGCTACCGAGGACTTCGCCGGCGTCGGAGGTCTTGGTCGCAACTACTCTCATGCGGGCACGGTGAAAGACGGCAGCCATGTCGGTGAGGTAGTACTCGTGGTGAGCGTTGTCGGTGGAGAGGCTGCCGATGTGTTCGTAGAGCGCAGGAACCGAGAAGGCATAGAAGCCAGAGTTGATTTCGCGGATCTTTTTTTGCTGGGCGGTGGCGGCCTTTTCTTCCACAATGGCGCGGACCTCTGGACTCTTCGCGCTCTTGCGCAGCACGCGGCCGTATCCGAACGGATTGGCCAAGTCAGCCGTGAGCAAGGTCATGGTGGCGTTGTGGGCGGCGTGAAAGTCGCCGAGCGCCTGGATGGTTTCGGGCGTGATCAGCGGAGCGTCGCCGGAGAGCACGATCACTTGATCGTAGGACGAGAGAGCCTCGCGAGCAACCATAAGGGCGTGTCCGGTGCCCCGCTGCTCGGCCTGCAGGACAAAATTCACGCCAGTGTGGGCAAGAGCCGCACGCACGAGGTCCGCTTCGTGGCCGATGATGGCAAAGATATCCGCCGGTGGCACAACCTTGGCGCCTGTCGCGATGACGTGGGCGAGGACCGGTTTGCCACCGATTTCGTGGAGCACCTTGGGGTGCTTGGATTTGAGCCGCGTTCCTTTGCCGGCGGCCAGGACTGCGATGGCAACGCGGGGCGGATGGGTACTAAATGATTCCGGTCTGGGATGAGATGTTTTTGCCATTCTCAGTCAATATATCGCGAGCAAAGGCCCAGAGTCGCGGACAGAGAATAACTCCGGCAGTCGGTCGAGTCTACAATCTCGACGCGGCCTGACGTTCGGGTTTCTGCGCCATCATCGCCATAAGGTCGTGGGCGACTCGGTCGGTGGCATGGCGCGCCACCGTGCCCTCATCAAGGTAGTCACCCAGTACCGGGCAAACCCCGAGAGCTTCAACGGCTTCCAGGTCGGCCACGATCTGTGATGCACCTTCCAGCGCGTATTGTGCTTTCATTTCTGGAGAGGCCGATTTTCGGTTAATGAGGGCGTAGTCAAATAGTTGCCCTCCAGCGTGAGTCGTGAGCGCACGAACGTGATCTGCTGTCGTTAAACCAAGACTTTCATTCGCCTGCGTCATCAAATTGCATATAAATACTTTAACTGCATTCGATTCAATGATTCCTTTGGCGATTCCGCGCACCAGAAGATTAGGAATGAGACTCGTAAACAAAGAACCTGGCCCAACCGTGATCAGGTCGGCGTTGGCAATCGCCTCCAGGGTTTGCGGAAGTGGCTCAGCGTCCGACGGAATCAGGAAGAGCTCGCGGATCTTGCCCTTGCTGGCGGTGATACGGGTCTCGCCCCGAACGCGGGTGCCGTCTTCCATCAACGCTTCCAGTTCGACGTTCGAAGTGGTGGCGGGGTAGATATGCCCGCGCGTGAGAAGAATCTCCGAGGAGAGGCGAACGGCCTCGGCAAAGTCTCCGGTGACCGAAGTGAGCGCGGCGAGAAAAAGATTGCCGAAACTATGGCCCTCCAGCCCGGAGCCCTTCTTAAACCGGTGCTGAAAGAGTTTCGAGAGGAGCGCCTCGTCTTCGGAGAGGGCAACGATGCAGTTGCGCACGTCACCGGGCGGCAGCATGTTGAACTCTTTGCGCAGCCGGCCGCTGGAACCGCCGTCGTCCGTCACCGTGACCACGCCCGATAACTCGCGAATCGCAGTCTTGCCCGAAGCTGCCAGCGCCGGAGTCAGAACATATCGCTTCAGCCCCTTTAACAAAGTCGAGAGGCCGGTGCCGCCGCCAATGGCAACGACGCTGAGATCGCGAGCGAGTTTGTCGGACGAGTTCGCGCGCTGCCGCGGAACCACGCAGCACCTCAAATGGCAATCACGAGCCGGTTAGTATGCGTTCACTTCTGCCTGCGAATCAGATTCTTCAGCCCCCGGATCCGGATACAGCAACTCCGTAAAGCGCGGATCTTCCGCAAGGTTCTGGAAGTCGGCGTCGTTGCGAGCCTGAAAGCGCAAGGCCGGATTGGAGTGGATCGCTTCTTCCAGCGACTTAAGGGCTTCCTCGACGTGCCCGGTCAAGCAGCTGAGTGCGGCCAGCCCGTAGAGCACATAGTCAGTCTTGGATTGCTTCAGCAACTTTTCCAGGTGTTCCCGCGCTGTGACGTAGTCGCCGGTGTTCATAAGCGAGACCGCGAAGTCGAAGTGTTCCTCGAGTGTTTTGAACTGGAGGGCCGGTTTCTCCATATGCTGGTCGCAGGTGTGGAGATGAACCATCGCCCGGTCGACTAGGGATTTGTTGGGACCGGTGAGGACCTTTTGCAGGTGTCCCTTGGCCTTGTCGAACTTGTGCTCCTGCAGGGCGCGCAGCCCCAGTTCGTAGCTCTGGACTGCCTGGGTGTGACGTGGATCTTCGGAAACCTGTTTCTTGAGAGTTACCTTCTGTGCCATTCAACCGCCTCTGTTCAGGAATTTGAAAATGGAATAACTAATCGCACAGCGCCATCACTCGATGCTGGCTGCCGTCGCAAGATCGAACTGCTTCCAATCACCCTTGATGATTCCGGCCCGGATCTGCCGCGCGGTCTTACCTTGCTTGTGCATGGTATATGCGTAGTAGAGCTCTTTGAGGCAAGTTCCGCACTGCGCTCCGTGTGTGCCGGAGAAACAACTGTGCAGGCTGTTGTGTCCCATGCCGCGGTCACAGTAGCAGTAGCAGGGTTGCTGGTAGATCACGTCGGGAATTTTGGCCGCCAGTTCGTAGGCGTGCGTCTGGTAAGGATACTGCGCGTTGTCGCCCCAGAGCTGATCCTTGGAGAGGATCGGCTCCAGTTTTGCGCCCTTCGTTGCGGGAGCCGCGTTGAAGTGTGGAACTCCCTGGTCGCTCTCGGATTGCAGCCACGGGGCGGACACCGTAGTTACCAGCAAAAATAGCAGGGGCACCGCCAAAATGCGCTTCCGCATACGGAATCTCCTCGGAACACTCATTTTACCTGAAGGCGTGCGGATTGGCTGAGTACTGGGGAGATGCCAGTACGAATCCTGGCGGGCGCAAGAAGACAAACCACAGGCGAACACAGATCGTCACAAAAGGTTCCTGATCTCCTCTGTGTCCTCTGTGGTTGCCGCTCTTCTACCCGCCTAGCTTCTCAAAGAACAGGCAGATCGTCTCAATCCCGCGATGGAAGTTCGGTATATGGAACTTTTCGTTGGGGGCGTGGAGGTTGTCGTCTGGCAGACCGAAGCCCATCATGACCGACGGAATCTTCAGCACGTCCTGGAAGTCTGTAACGATCGGAATCGAGCCGCCCGAGCGGATGAAGACCGTATCTTTCTTGAACGTATCGTGCAGTGATTCTGTGGCGGCCCGGATGAAATGGTTGTCAGTGCCGACCACGCAGGCCGGGCCCTTGCTCCACACCTTGATCTTGGTTTCGATCCCTTTCGGCGTGTGTTTTTTGACGAAAGTGGTGTAGCGCTTCAGGATGTCTTCGGGGTCCTGGTTGGGCACCATGCGCATTGAGACCTTGGCCGAGGCCTTCGCCGGAATCACCGTCTTTGCGCCAGGGGCTACGAAGCCGCCGGGCATACCATGCACTTCGAGAGTCGGTCGCGCCCAGGTGCGGTACAGGACGGAGTAGCCGGGCTCGCCGGTCAGGACTTTCGATCCGACCTCAGTCTTACGATAATGCTCTTCGTTGAACGGCAGCCGCTTCCAGGCTTTCAGTTCGTCCTTGCTGGGGGCTTTGACGTTCTTGTAGAAACCGGGGATTAGCACCTTGCCTTTGGAGTCTTTCAGCTTGCTGATGATCTCGATAAGCGCGAATAGAGGATTCGGGGCCGCGCCGCCGTACATGCCGGAGTGCAGATCGGTCTTGGCGCCAACCGCTTCGATCTCTGTGTAGACCAGGCCGCGCAGACCCACGCAGAGGGTCGGCAGATTGGGCGCGAAAAGTTCGGTGTCGCAAACCAGCGCGAAGTCGGCCTTTAGCTTAGCTTTCTCTTTGCGAACGTATTCTGCAATCGACTCGCCGCCAACTTCCTCTTCTCCTTCGAAGATGATCTTTACGTTAATCGGCAGCTTCCCGCCATGCGCGTGCATAAGCGACTCTAGAGCTTTTACTTCCATCCAAAGCTGGCCTTTGTCGTCGACAGCGCCGCGGGCATAGATGTTGTTATTGCGCTCGGTGGGCTCGAACGGAGGCGTGTGCCACTCGTCGATCGGATCGGGCGGTTGCACGTCGTAATGCGCGTACATCAGCACGGTCGGCTTGCCGGGTGCTTGCAGCCAGTCGGCATAGAGCAGGGGATGCCCTTTCGTCGCAACGATTTCTACATTACTCATGCCGATGCGGCGCAGTTCGCTGGC
>Ga0075021_10001327_pt1 | contig 12629 bp, 8 predicted proteins | sample ColStrG_CSR_2012_FD_72749 | JGI IMG/M metagenome (GOLD analysis project Ga0075021, IMG submission 72749) | Freshwater sediment microbial communities in response to fracking from Pennsylvania, USA - Cold Stream Run_MetaG_CSR_2012 | ecosystem: Environmental > Aquatic > Freshwater > Creek >...
CAAGACGATCATGAACGGGCGGAACACGAACGCCACGACCAGCATGACGCCAAGCCCCGCAAGGCTCGCCGCGACGTCCGAGGCGGGGATCAGCGTGATCCTCGCGATGTGCGACACGCTCCACACGCTCAGCACCAGCCCCACCACCACGATCGCGGCGAGGGCAACAAGGCTGCGCGCGAGCACCGGGGCGTCGCCCGGCTGGGGCACCTGGCCCGCCGACAGGCCGGGCATGAGGCCAGCGCGGGCCAGCGCCGTACCCACGCAGGCGGCCACCACCCACGGCAACACGCGCCATCCCAGGCCAACGATGCCCGGGCGCCAGGGGATCCGCGCGCGCCGCAGGCGCAGGGAGGCGTCGACCGCCACGGCCAGCACCGGCATGATCACCAGGAACAGGATCACCGTCAGCGCTGCGGCGTCGAGCTGTCGGCCGGCGACAAACACGGCAGCTGTCGGGCCCGGGATTCCGGTCATGACATCGAGCGACCCGGCGAGCCCGAGGACCGCATTGCCGAACACCGCCTGCTGGGTCTCGCCGGCAAGCGGGGGCCCGTAGACCGGCGTGTCGGGACGTCCGGCCACCGTCACCGACGGGATGCCTTCCGCGATGGCCGGTGCCTGGTCGCCGAAGGTCTGGGGCACAGCCAGCCGGAGCAGCTGGGTCCCGACCCCGGGTTCCGGTGCGGCCATGCCGCCCGCCCGGGCGATTGCGGTCCGCGCGACCTGCTCCAGGCCGAGCGCTTGCCGGTTGTCGCGGCCGCCTGCCCACACCCATACGGCCCCCGACGGCGGCGATTCGTCGGGCGCGTCGACGTTGATCACGGCGCCGGTCCGCACGCCGTGCACCTTCGGCAGGAACCACCGCATGCCCGCGTTGCCGGCGATGCTGGCGTCGGTGGACACGAAGATCAACGGGCGCTGATGGGCCGTGTTGGCCGAGAGCTGCGCCAGAGCGACGAGCATCCCCGTGGCGCTGGCGTCGGCGGTCACGCCGGGCGGGGTGTCCCGGTGCGCGGCGATCACGATCGCCGGCTGTTGCGATGCGCCCGTCACGGTCCCCGGCAGGCTCAGAAACACATTGGTTCCATGGATCAGCCGGCCACGCCAGCGCGCGACGAACTGCTGCTGGCCGACGCGCGCCGCCCCGCCGGTCACCGAACCCTGCGCGCCCGAGCTCGCGATGAACTGCTGCTGGACCCATGCGGCAACGGCCTGGTCGCCAGCGGATCCCGGCGCCCGCGTCGGGGCCAGCGACTGCACGGTCTCGGTCGCGTTGACGATCGCGGCGCCATTGATCGCGGGCGGTACCGCGGGAGGTGGCACCGTGCCAGGGCTCTTAAGGGTCAGCAGCACCAGCAGGATCCCGGCGACCGCCAAGAGCCACGCGATCCGGTACATGCGAACGTTCAGCACCGGCCGCCCTCCGCCGGCGCGCGCCCGTACCGGGTGCAGCGCCGGTTAGGATCTTCCCAGCGTCGGGCCAGGCGCCGTCCAGATCCCGTTCCGCCCGTACCCGATAAGGGGTGACGTTCGTGCTTCGCCAGATCAACGTCGGCGTCAAGTCGCTCGCGGACTACCACTCGATCGTCTCGCACGAATTGATGACCGAGATCCGCGACCTGGCACACGAGTTGCGGGATTTGCGGGTCTGCCATGTCAACGCGACAAGCTTCGGCGGTGGCGTCGCGGAGATCCTCTACAGCCTCGTGCCGCTGATGAACGACGTCGGTCTGCACGCGGACTGGCGGGTGATGTTCGGCCGTGAGGAGTTCTTCAACGTCACCAAAGCGATGCACAATGCGCTGCAGGGCTCTCCGCGGACCATCACCGCCGAGGAGCAGCGCACCTTCGAGCGTTACAACCTCGTCAACGCTGGGGGGCTTGACGGGGACTACGACGTGGTGATCATCCACGATCCGCAGCCGATCGGGATCCGCGGCAACACGTCGGGCCTGGACACCGCGACGTGGATCTGGCGCTGCCACATCGACCTCTCGGATCCCAACCCCCAGGTGCTGGAGTACCTGCGGCCGATGATGGCCGGCTACGACGCGACGGTCTTCCATATGCCCCAGTACATCCCCCAGGGCACGATCCCGCACCCGGTGATCATCCCGCCGGCGATCGATCCACTCACGCCGAAGAACATGGCGCTCTCGGCCGAGGACGCAGCGTACATCGTCCATCAGTTCGGCCTCGACATCGAGCGCCCGATGCTGTTGCAGGTGTCCCGTTTCGACCCGTGGAAGGACCCGCTGGGCGTCATCGACGCGTACCGCGTCGTCGCCGAGCAGGTTCCAGGGGTGCAACTTGCGCTGGTAGGTTCGATGGCGACCGACGATCCGGAAGGGTGGGAGTACTACAACCGCACCGTCGACTACGCCGACGGCGACTCGAACATCTTCATCTTGTCCAATCTCAACAACGTCGGCGGGATCGAGGTCAATGCGTTCCAGACACAAGCGAACACCGTCATCCAAAAGTCGGTGCGTGAGGGATTCGGCCTGACCGTCACCGAGGCGCTGTGGAAGGCACGACCCACGATCGGCGGCAACACCGGCGGGATCCCCCTGCAGATCTCCGACGGGGACACCGGGTACCTCGTCGACTCGCCGGCCGAATGCGCGCAACGTGCCCTCGATATCCTGCGCGATCCGAATCGCGCGCGTGAGATGGCGCGCCGCGGGAAAGAACATGTACGCGCCGAATTCCTGACGCCGCGGCTGCTGCGGGACTGGCTGCGGCTGTTTGCCGAGCTCACGCGGGACTGATTTGACCGCACCCGAGGCCAACATCCCCGACGAACAGGTGATCCTGGTCTCGAATCGGGGCCCGGTGACCTTCGACACCGATGAGCACGGCGACCAGACGGTGATCGCCGGCGGAGGCGGGCTGGTGACCGCGCTGTCGGGGCTCGTCGACCTGACTCCGGTCGTCTGGATCTCGGCGGCGATCTCCGACGAGGATGTCCGCCTGCAGCAGGACGCGGGCGAGACGACGGTCCGCCTGCCGGACATCGGCATGCGGACCTCCGGCCGGTTCGTGCTCATCGAACCCGAGGTGTACGACCGCTACTACAACGTCATCGCCAACCCGATGCTGTGGTTCATCCAGCACTACCTCTGGAACCTCTCCCGCGCGCCGGATATCCGCCAGAACGAGCTCGATGCGTGGGAGCTCGGGTACCTGGTTGCCAACCAGCGGTTCGCAGAGGTCGTCGCGCAGGAGCTCTCGCGACGCCCCGATGCGACGGTGATGCTTCACGACTACCACCTCTATACGGCGCCGGGGGTCATCCGGCACGCGCACCCGGATGCGTTCCTGCACTTTTTCGTCCACATCCCGTGGAGCCAGCCCGACTACTGGCGCGTCGTTCCCAACCACATCCGCGAAGCGGTCCTCGAGGGCCTGCTCGCCAACGACATCATCGCGTTCCACACCGCCCGCTACGCCCGAAATTTCCTGCTGTGCTGCGAGGATCTGCTCGGCCTGCGGGTCGACTATGAGCAGCGCCAGGTCCAGTGGCAGGGCCGCGATGTCTGGGTTCGGTCCTACCCGATCTCGGTGAACGCGCCGGCGTTCGAGACGATCGCCGCCTCACCCGAGGTCCTCGAAGAGGAAGGGCCGATCATGCGCCGCCGGCGCGCGCACCTGATCGTCCGCGTCGACCGGGCGGACCTGTCCAAGAACGCGATCCGCGGTTTCTTGGCGTTCGACGTGTTCCTGGAGCGCTATCCGGAGTTCACCGAGGAAATCACGTTCCTCGCACTGCTCCAGCCAACCCGCCAGGACGTTCCCGAATACGTGGAGTACCTGGAGGCGATCCGGGAGGTGGTCTCCCGGATCAACACCAAGCACGGCAACACCGACTGGATGCCGATCGACCTGCGCGTCGAGTCGAACATGGCCCGCGCCGTGGCGGCCTACAAGCACTACGACGTGCTAATGGTCAACGCCATCTACGACGGGATGAACCTTGTCGCCAAAGAGGGCCCGCTGATCAACGAACGTGACGGTGTGATGATCCTGAGCGAGAACACCGGTGCCCACGAGGAGCTCGGATCGTTCGCGGTATCGGTGAACCCCTTCGACATCGAGAACCAGTCCGAGGCGATCCATCGGGCGTTGACGATGCCGATCGACGAGCGCCGCGAGCGGCTCGAGCACATCAAGACCATCGTCCGGGAGAACGACATCGAGAAGTGGCTGAGCGCCCAGCAGGCCGACATCGCCGCCAAGCGCAGCCACGACTCAGGCGGGGACTATGGATGATCTGCCCCACCTGAACCCACGCGGCCAGGCACGCATGGTCGGAGTGGGCCACAAGCCGGCCGTCGCCCGGAGGGCGGTTGCCGAGGCGTCGGTGCGGGTCCAGCCCACGACGATCATCGCCATCCTCGACGGCACGGTTCCCAAGGGGGACGTCGGCGCGGTCGCGCGCCTGGGTGGAATCGCCGCCAGCAAGCGCACCCCCGAACTGGTGCTGCTCTGCCACCCGCTGCCGATCGACGGGGTCGACGTCGAGGTCACGATCGATCCGGCGGGCGTGGTGACAATCACCGCAACGGTGGCCACGACCGCACGGACCGGCGTGGAGATGGAGGCGCTCACCGCCGCGGCAGTTGCCGCGCTCAACGTCTACGACATGGTCAAGGGCATCGACCCGGGGCCGGTCATCGAATCCGTGCGGCTGCTGTCGAAGGACAAGGCCCCGGCGACGGATGCCGAGCTCCGGTGAGCCCGCGCGAGCTCGAGTTCTCCGCGGCCGCGCCCGCACGACCCCCGATGGACGGAATCCTCGCCGCCGTCGCGCGGCGTCAGGAGCAGGGCTTCGACGCGGTCTGGTGGGCGGACCACCTGCTGCACTGGTTCCCGACCTCGATCTGGGTGCCTGACCTCGTCCCGCAGGCCGCGACCCAGGCAAGCCCGCACGTCTGGATGGACCCGTTCACGCTCGTGGCCGCGAGCGCCGCGGCCGCCGACCGCCTGAGATTCGGCGTCGGGGTCACCGATCTCGTGCGCCGCCACCCGGCCGCGCTGGCCCAGACGGCGCTGACCCTCGACCACGTCACCAAGGGGCGCTTCATCCTCGGCGTCGGGACGGGCGAGGCACTGAATCTGAGCCCACTCGGGATGGCCAACGCCCATCCGGTCGCGCGACTCGAGGAGGGCCTGGAGGCGATGCGACTGTTGTTCGCGACACCCGACGAGGTCGACTTCGACGGTGCGCACATCACGCTGCGCGGCGTGGCGCTCGGGTTGCGCCCCTTCGGCGCGGCACCGCCACCGATCTGGGTCGCGGCGCACGGCCCCCGTGGCCTCCGGGCCGCGGGTCGTCTTGGCGACGGATGGCTGCCACTGTGCCGCGAGGCGGGGGAATATGCGGCGATGTGGGCCGCCGTCCAGGACGCGTCGCGGGCCGCCGGGCGGGCGGCCGATGCCGTGACACCAGGGTGCTACACACGCGTTGTGGTCGCCGAGGACGACGCGACCGCCGAGCGGATCGCGCTCGGGTCGCTGCTGTTGCGGTTCATCGCCCTCACCGGGTCCGCCGAGGTGTTCCTGCGCCACGGCCACGAGCACCCGCTGGGGGCGGGCGTCGTCGGGCTGACGAGCTTCGTTCCCACAGGACTTGGACGGCGGGAGTCGCTCGGCCTCGCGGCGGCCGTACCGGACGCCGTGGTGCTGGACACGCTCATTGCGGGGAGCCCGGCCACCATCGCCGGACGGCTTGCGGCGATCGTCGACGCCGGGGCGCGCCACCTGCAGATCGTCAATATGACCCCCCTCGCGGATCCGTCGCAGGCCGCCGTCAGCGAACGCCTCCTGGCGGAGGCGCTCACGGACCTGCGGCGAGCCGCCCCAAACCCCTGAGCCGGCGGATCGGTCAGGCCTGCATCGCGCCACGCCACGACGCGCGCCAGATGCGCGTCCCAGGCGCCCGGTGGGGCCGACCCAAAGGTGCCGACGCCGCCGCGCGCATCCGACGGATGGCGGGTTAAGCTGCACGCCGTGCATCCGATCAGCCCCGACCAGCGCGCCCCGCTGAGGCCTCGTGATCGCGCGCGAGCCGCGCCAACTCGCACCGCGCTGCCGTCCGCCGCCACGCACGACGGTCGCCGGTGACCGGGACCCCGGTCGGCGCGGCGCGGCGGCGGCGGGCCGGGATCGGTATCGGCTTCCTGGTGCTGTTTCTGTTCGCGCTCGGCGTCTTCCTGTTGCCGTTCGCGTTTCCGACCGAAGGGGCGATCGTCGCGCGGTTCGCGTCGACGGCCCAGTTCAGCCCGAACACGCCCGGGGGCCGCGCGACAGCGGGCGTCGCGATCCAAATGCGGGATCCGGGGCGCCTGACGCTCACGGTGATGCAGGGCTCGCAGATCATCCGCACCCTCATCCCGACGCGCTCGGTGCGCAAGGGCTGGATCACCACCGCGTGGGACGGGACCAACCAGCAGGGCATCGCAATGCCAGATGGCGTCTACACACTCCACCTGACCGCCAGTTCCGGGAAGAAAGGCTACAACGCGAGCCGCAGGGCCACGATCGACCGCACGCGGCCACCCGCCCCGACGGTCACGGCGACCTCCGCGGATCCGTCCCAGCTGACGCGGGGTGCCCAGTGTGCGATCACCGCCACCCCCAGCACCTACGCGCGGCTCACGTTCGCGGCGCTGGGTGCTGGCGGCCGACAGCCGGTCAGCGGTCCGCAGTTCGTGGACCAGGGCACCGCGTTCACCTGGGACTGGAACGGGCGGGGGGCGAACGGCGCGGTGCTCGCGCCAGGCCTCTACCCGGTGACCGTCACCGAACTCTCCGTCAACGGGTTCTCGTTCACGGCCGTGCGTGAGTGCTGGATCGGCAATCTGCTCGGGACCGCAACGCCCGCGAACCTCGCCCCTGGCGGGGTCGCAGGACTCAACTTGACCACGCCGATCGGCGTCTCCCTGCCGGCCTCGACTCCGGTCGCCGTGCGCCTGTACCGACGCACCGGGACACCAGGCGTCCCGGGCCCGGTCATCGGGGGCGCCATCGGGGCGCCACGACACATGACCGCCGGCTCCGCGCGGGTCACGTTGCCGGCCAACGTCCCGGTCGCCGACGTCTGGATCGAAGCCCGCACGACGACCGGAACCGCGCTCGTGGCGGCCGGGGCTCGCCCGTGAGCGCACTGCACCTGACCCGCGACGTGGGTGCGGTGCTCGGTGCGGCGGGCATCGCCGCGTTGATGGCTCCGGTTCCGCGGATACTGCCGACGACTCGCCGCCTGGTGGGCCTCGTGTTGATCACCGTCGGCTGGCTCGTCCTTGCCGCGTCGCTAGCGCCGAGCTCGTCCGTCTCGCGCCTGCGGCATCACGCGCATACGGCCGTCGGCGCCGCAGAGGTCGCCGTCGGCGGCATCCTCGTGATCGTCCTCGTGCTTGTGCTGTTGATCATCGGCACCTGGGCAACCATGCGCTGGCCGCGCGCGTGGCTGGCCGCGCTGGCGATATCACTGCCCGTCCGGATCCCGGTGCCGATCGGCGGTGCGGCGCGCGATCTGCTGCTGCCCCTGTACATCGTGGGCGCCTGCGGGGTCCTCGGCTTCGTGTGGGGACGGGTGCGCGGCCGCTTCGGTCCGGATGCCGAGCCACGGACCGCGCTCGACATCCCGATCGCCGCGTTCATCTGCTTCACCGTCATCTCGATGCTCTGGACGATCGACACTAAGGATGCGGCGATCCAGATCGTGTTCTTCTACCTGCCGTTCCCACTGCTCATGTTGGCGGTGGTCGCATGGTGGCCGTCGATCCGACGGGCGCTGCCGATCCTGGCCGGTGTCACCATCGTGTTCGCGACGGCGATCGCCGTGCTCGCGTTGGTGCAATACGAGACCCGCTGGATCTTCTGGAACGCCAAGCTGCAGCAGGACGACATCTACAGCCAGTTCTTCCGGGTCAACGGGATCTTCTTCGATCCGAACATCATGGGCCGGTACCTGGCAATCGGGATCCTCGCGACGCTCGCCTGGATCTGGCTCCGACCGGGCAGGCGCGAGCTCATCGTCGGCGCGGCGGCAATCGTGGTGATGTCCGGCGGCGTCCTGGTCAGTTTCTCGCGCTCGAGCTGCCTGATGCTGATGGTCGGGATCGTCCTGCTGGCGTGGCGGGGGTTCGGCCCCCGTCGCACACTTGCCGTCGGCGGCATCGCCTTCGTCATCCTGGCCGGTGGCGCCATCGCCTCCAGCCACAACATCCGCCACGCCCTGACGAGTACGCACCGGCTCTCGACGGTGAGCGAAGGACGCTTCAGCCTCATGAGCGGCGGCATCGACATCTGGCGCAAGGAGCCGGTCGGCGGTTCGGGCGTCGGCAGTTTCCAGACCCGCTTCACCCAGACCGAGACCGCCTACCAGATCTCCCATAAGAAGGTGTCGATCAGCCACAACACCCCGATCACGGTGCTCGCGGAACTCGGCGTGATCGGCGCCGCGCTGTTCATCTGGCTGTGCGTTGCCGTCTGGCGCGTGATCGCGCGGCTCTCCCGCCAGGTCGGCGGGGCGGATGCCTGGATAGAGTGGAGCCTCCTGGCGATCATCACGGGAATCTTCGTGCACTCTCAGCTCTATGCCGACCTGTTCGAGGACCCAATGCTGTGGACCGCGCTCGCGGCGGCGTTGGCGATCGGGCTCGTGTCACGACGCGCCCATTCTGCTGCCGACACGCCGGTGTCGGTCGACCGCACCGACTAGGCCGCCCGCCGTGCGCATTCTCTGTGTGACCAACATGTACCCCGGGCCCGGAGCACCCGACTACGGCGCCTTCGTGCGCGACCTGTGCGACGCCTTGGAGGATCGCGGGCATGAGATCCGTCCCGCGGTCATCGACACACGCGCCCGGGGCCCGCTGAAGACCCCGGCCAAGTACGGACGCCTCACGGCGAGCGCCTTTGCCGGCGCCCGCTGGGCGGACGTCATCTACGGCCACTACCTGTTCCCGACCGGCGCCGTCGCCGCGGCAGCCGGACGCACCGCACGCCGCCCCTGGGTCATGACCGCCCACGGCGGCGATGTGGCGAACCTCGCGCGCACCAGCGTCCGCACGGCGACCGCGGCGGGCCTCGCCGGCGCGGCGGCGGTGATCGCCGTCAGCCACTACCTGGCCGACCGCCTGGTGGGCTCGGGTCTGCGCCTGCCACCGGTGTTCGTCGCCAACATGGGCGTCGACATGTCGGCGTTTACGATCCGCGACCGCGCCGAGGCGCGGTCGCGCCGGGGGCTCCTCCCGGACGGTCCGGTCATCGTCGCCGTCGGCGGCCTCACCGAACGCAAGGATCCGCTGACGCTCCTGCTCGCGTTCGCGCGTGTGCGGAGTGCCCTTCCGGCGGCACAGCTGGTGTTCGTGGGCGACGGGCCCTTGCGCCGCAGCCTCGTGCAGGGCGCCGCCCACCTCGGGCTCGGCGAAGCCGTGACCCTGACCGGTGCGATCCAGCATGCGGACGTCGCGGACTGGATGGCCGCGGGCGACGTGCTCGCCCTGGTCAGCCGGGTCGAACCGCTCGGGCTCGTGGCGCTCGAGGCCCTCGCCTGCGGCCGTCCGGTCGTCGCGACCGAGGAGGGCGGAGCGCGCGAGGTCGTCCCGCCCGAGTGCGGCGCACTCGTGCCGCCCGGCAATCCCGTCGCCATCGCAGCGACACTGCGCACCGTCATCGCCAGGCAGCCCGCGCCGGCGAACTGCCGCCAGGCAGCCGACCGCTACGCGCTGACGCGACAGGCCGCCATCGTGGAGGAGATCCTGGCAGGCGCGGTCAGTGGCGACCTCCCCAACACCAACCGGGCGTGACCGCCCAGTCCGGCAGCCTCGCACCACGACTGCCCCACTGGCCGCTGCTGGCCGGTAGCGCGGCGCTCACGGTGCTCGGGGCGATCCTGGCGATCCTCAGCCCGGCGGCCGCCGTCGGCCTTGTCGTCGTCGTCGCGCTCGTGACCTTCGTCGTCGGCGTCAGCAACCGCCCGGTCGACCGGCTGATGGTCCCGTTCGTCGGGATCACGGTCGTGGCCGCGATTCTCGGGCCAAACCTGGCGATCCCGCAGGCGCCGGCCGCGTTTCTTTTCAGGGTCATGATCGTCGCCCTCGGTGTGGGGACGTTGGGCTACCTGCTGATGGGCGGCCGTATTCGGTTCCCCAGCGCCATCGGGATCCCCGTCGCGCTCCTGGCGGCGATGACCGCGTGGGCAACGGTCTCCATCGCCTGGTCCCAGAACACCGGCGCCGCGATCCGCTGGACCGCGTTCCTGGCGATGATGATCGGCGTGGCGGTGGCGATGCCGATGGTCTTCACCACGCGCCGCCGTGTGATCACCATGCTCACGGTCCTGGGCTGGACGTTCGCAGGGGTGACCGCGCTTGCGTTCGTGGAGATCGCGACCGGGTATCACTTGCCGACGTCCCGCCTGACCCAGATGGTCGGTGGCACCGCATTCGCAGCAACGTCGGTCTTCGGCAACCAGAACAACTTCGCGACGTTCCTTACCCTGGCGTTGCCCTATCTGGTGACACTGCCACTCGTGTTCCGCGAGCGGCGACTGGTACTGATTGGGATCGTCGGCACCGTGGTCGATCTGGCCGCGCTGTTGCTGACCGGGAGCAAGGACAACCTGCTCGCTGCGGGTTTGGTGGTCCTGACGCTGTTGCTGTTCCTCGCCACGGACCCACGGCAGCGCTCGAAACTCGTCGGAGCGCTCGTGATCGCCGTCGTGGCGATCGCCGTCGTCGTGCCGTCCCTGAACGGCTCGGGCCTGATTCCATTGCCCCAGCGCGCCGTCAACAAGTTCAGCTTCTCGCTGCTCGAGAAGGAAATCGCCAGCGGACAGGGCTCCGGCGCGGCCCGGGCGAGCCTGCTCACGGACGGGGTCAACTTCGTGGGCCAGACCGGCGGGTTCGGCGTCGGGGCGGGCAACGCCGAGACGCACGTCCTCGAACTCGCCGACTTCCCGGGCGTCAGCAACCTGCACGACTGGTGGCTCGAGGTGGTCGTCGACCTCGGCCTCATCGGCCTGGCGCTCTACGCGACCTACTACCTGCTGCTGCTCACGCGCCAATTGCGGGGCGCCCGGCGCGCCGCCGATCCGTTGGTGCGATATCTGTGCCTGGCCGGCGCGGCGGCGCTGGTGGGCTTCGTCGTCGGCAGCCTCGCGCCCTCGACAATGATTGCGTTTTCCCCCATGTGGGTGATGTTCGGCCTCTCGATGACGGCGATCGCGATCGCCGACCGCGCCCGCCGGCACGGGGGCCGGCTGCCATGAGCGGCCCCATCGTGCGGGTCCGCATCGGCGCCTGTCGAGCGGGGTTCCGTCCCCGCGCGGAGTGGGTGCTCGGCATCATGATCGACGCCCTCGGGCGCACCATGCAGCTGACCGACGGACCCGCGGACTTGGTCTACGCGCCCGATCCACCCGATGCGGGGATCTGGATCCCGGCCGATGTACGCGCCCAGGAGTTTTTTTCGCAATCCACAGCGTTTTCCACAAAACGTGCCTTTTTTGTGCACGGAGCACCAACCTTGTTCGGCCCATGCGCGCCGTCGGCGCCGATCGGTGCCGACCTTGTGGCAAGCGCGTTCCACCTGTTGGTGCGGTGGGACGAACACTGCGTCAGCTCCCGGGACCGCTTCGGGCGCCTGCCCTTCGACGCCTCGACCTTCGGCCAGGTGGTCGGGCTGGACCCCCTCGATCCACCCGTCGAGCGCTACATCGGGCTGATCGCCGACGCGCTGGGCATCGACCGGCCGGCTGGCTGGCAGGTCTACCTGACCAACGACATCGACGACCTGCGGATGCGCACGCCGCAGACACTGACCACACTGGGCAAACAGACCCATTCGCTCGCCCCGGGCGGGGCGTCGGCGCTCGTGGGCACCGACCCGTGGAACAACGTCGGCGACCTACTGTGGAGCATGTCGCGTCGCGGGCTCGCCTCAACGGTCTTTCTTCTCGGCAGCCACACCGACCCGCACGACGGCAGTTCGGCGCGGACCTACGCCGCCCACCGGGCGCGGATCGCCCGGGCCGTACGCGGCGCCGGCGGCGAGGTTGCCTTGCACACGTCCTTCGGCGGTGCCGACTCGCGCGACGCGTTCGCCGCCGAGCTCGCGGCATTCATCGCGGAAGTCGGGCCGCCGATCCTCGGCGCCCGTGCGCACTTCCTGCGGTTCCGCTACCACGCGACGCCGGCGTGGATCGAGGCCGCGGGACTCGCGTACGAGGCCTCGTCGGGGTGGCCTGAGCGCCCGGGGTTCGCGTGCGGCATCGCGCGCCCGTTCGCACCATGGATCCTCGGGGACGAACGCCCGGCGCGGATCGATCTGGTGCCGCTGGCGGTGTCCGACTGGAACCTGTGGGCCGCCCAGGGGCTCGACGCCGAGGCGGGTCTGGAGGCCGCGAAACGGGTGACCGAGGTCATTCGCCGCCACGGGGGGGCCGCGGCGATTCTCTGGCACAACAGCGCCCTGGCGGATCCACGGGCGCCCGGTTACGGCCGGGTCTGGGAAGACCTCTTGGATTCGCTGGTCGCCGACGGCGCACATCTGGGTCCGATTCGGCCCCCTGCCGCGCCGGCCGGGGCGGATCTGAGCGGACGGCGCATCCTGCA
>Ga0075021_10001328_pt1 | contig 12627 bp, 8 predicted proteins | sample ColStrG_CSR_2012_FD_72749 | JGI IMG/M metagenome (GOLD analysis project Ga0075021, IMG submission 72749) | Freshwater sediment microbial communities in response to fracking from Pennsylvania, USA - Cold Stream Run_MetaG_CSR_2012 | ecosystem: Environmental > Aquatic > Freshwater > Creek >...
TCCGCGTGCAACCTGGGTAGCAGTTTTCGCGAACGCTCCACCAAGTCATTCGCCTCCTGCTCGCCCGGCACAATAGCGCGCGCTTCCGCCACTTCGATCGGCTCCACATCCAAAACCTCGCCGTCATCGTCGAAGTGATTGGGAAACCGCTCGGCGCGCGATTCGAACAGCTCCTGAATGCGCTTCCGCCCGGCGGCGATCTCCTCCGCGGTCTTCGCTTGCAGCGCGTCGGCGATGGTGATCTGCTTCGACTTTCCGGTGAGCTTCTCCACCGCGGTTACTTCGAGAATTCCATCCAGGTCGAGCCGCATGCGGCAGAGAATTTCGTTCGCGTCCCGCGTGGAGGTCAAACCTTCAATACGGAAGTCGCCTACTAGAATATTCTTCAGCGCGTCGTCATCTTCGCCCTGGTACACCTGAATATCTACCTCGGTTTGAAACGGATGGCTCGTCGCGAACTGATCGGTGCGCGTCAAGGGCAGTGCGGTATTGCGCCGGATAATCGGCTTGTAGCAGTGTGGATACGGAAAGCCGCCGCGCTCGCCCAAATACGACACGCCGAAGGAATAGGGCGAGACATCCAAGAGGACGCGCTCCACTTCCCGCCCCGCCAGGCGCGCCGCCAGCACGCCCGCGCCCAGCGCCACGCAAAGGTCCGGATGCACGTCCTGGCGCGGTTCAATTCCCATCAGCTCGCTGAGCAATCCGGACACCAAGGGCGTGCGCGTCGAACCGCCAACCAACAGCACAGAATCCATATCGCCGGGCTTCTTTGCCGAATCTTGCAGCGCCTTCGACACGCTGTCGAGAGTCGATTCCACCATGGGACGAATCAGAGCCTCATAGTCGCTCCGCGAAATCTCCGTTTCCAGATGCAGCGGTTTGCCCGAGCGGATGACCAGCGCCTCCTCCCGAATGGTGACGTAAGGTTCCTGGCTGAGCTTTTTCTTGGCCTCTTCGGCCGCCCACCACAGCCGCGCTTTGGCGGCCGCGTGCCCCTCCCGGACATCGATCCCATGTTGCTTCTGAAACGCCTGCGCGAGCCTTTCCGCAAGAAGATCGTCAAAATCGTCGCCGCCCAGGCGATTGTTGCCGTGACTCGCCAGCACCTCCGTGATGTCGCCTTCCACAGTCACTACCGAAACGTCGAACGTGCCGCCTCCCAGATCGTAGATCAGCGCCGTGTGACGCGACCCGTCGCCGTACCCATAGGCGAGGCTGGCGGCGGTAGGTTCATTTAGAATCCGCACAACCTCGAGCCCAGCCAGCGCGCCCGCTTCGCGCGTGGCGCTTCGTTGCGCGTCGGAGAAGTAGGCCGGTACGGTGATCACCGCCTTTTCGGGCCGCTCGCCCAAAGAGAGGCGAGCCCATTCGGCAAGCTCGCGCAGGATCACGGCGGAAATCTCGGGTGGCGTGAAACTCTTGCCGCCCAGCATCACGCTTTCCGGGTTACCCATGCGCCGTTTGATGCTGCGCACGGTGCGCTCGGGATACAACAATTGCTGGTTGCGGGCGGGCTCGCCCACCAACAGTTCGCCCTCCGCCGAAAACCCCACGCAAGAAGGTAAGATGCGCTGGCCGCCAGGCCCCAACACGCGCACTTGCCCTTCGGTGAACGCCGCCACCTCCGAGTTTGTCGTTCCTAAATCGATGCCAACAATCTGGTCGCTCATTTTCTTAAAGAGAACTCGCCGGGCCGCGCGATACCTTCACCTGCGCCGGACGAAAAACCTCGCCATTCCATTCGTAACCGCTCAAAAAGACTTCGAGCACGGTGCCACCGGGAACGGTAGCCGATTCCTCGCTCTCGATCGCGTTCATGCGGCGCGGATCGAAGCTTTCGCCTTGGCAGCGAATTTCCCGCGCATTGAACTCGTCGAGCGTCTGATCAAGGCGTTCAACGCCAAGTTCGTAGCCGCGGATTAACGCCGCGAGGGCATCGGCTGCCGGATCGGCGGCCCGCTTCCTAAAGACGCGCGCCCACCAGCCACGATTTGCGGCGGCTGCGGCCTCCACCTCGCGAGCCCGCACCGATTCGCGCCCCCGCCCGAGGCGGTCGCGCAGATCGATCAACGCGCGCAACGCCTCCCGGCGGCAGCGCCCCTGGGCCTCCCGTTGCACAGTCCGCTCGCGCTCGGCGTATACCGCGCGCAATTCTTCAGCCATCTTCTCCGTCTGCCCGCTGAGCGCCAGGTTGAGATCCTGGAAGGCTCTGCCCTGCAGCTTGATCTCCTGGGTCAAGGCGGTCATGGCCGTCCACAGCGCATAGGAATCGCAACGCCGATTTTCGTCTACGCCGCCCGCCATTACCGAAGACAAAATCTCCGCGTCTATTCCGCTGGGCGGCTCCTCGGCGGCCAAGGCGGAATCGAGCAGCGTTTCGAATCGGCGCAGGATCTCGTCCCGGTTCGTACCCACCATCATTTCGTCTTCAACACCTCGCGCCAAGGCCTCGGCCCGGCGAAGACCCGCCGCGACTGATGCCCCTCTATCAGCGAGACCAGCGGCGCGGCAAAAGACGCGGAGAGCAACATAGCCATGGCGCGCTTGCGGGGGTCGCGCAACGTTTCATAAGCGTCTCGAATCCCTTCGAATTCCCGCGGAGAGCGGTCGGGCGGAAACTCTTTGACTTTGCCTACGTAGGCGGCGCGAATCTCTTCTTCGGAGGCATTCGCCGGCACGCCCAATACCTCATTGGCAATCATCACTTGCGCCGGCCTTTCTTCTTTTTGCCGCGGCCGCCCCCGCTAACGCCGCCCAAGATTTGATCTATGATCTTATTGGGAGACTCGCCGCTGCGAAAGGCGTCCTTCATGATTTCGAAAAACATGTCGGCGATATCGGGAGGGATCTCCTCCGGTACCTGCTCATTGAACAGGTCCCTCATCTCTTTGTCAGTCAGTTCGTTAAAGTCTTCATAGTCCTCTTCATCGAACGGGCCGGGCGTTTCTCCGCGCCTGCGGGAACAATCCGGGCATTGGCACAAATTCTTGTGAAGAAGTTCCCTGTAGTCCGGGCCCGGCTTGAAGGCGCTGGGAAAGGCTGGCGAAGCGATCTCTTTGCGGACCACTTCCCGCGCCTGTTCGATCGTCAGGGGAAAAGACTCGCCCCCCAATGGATTGCGCCCGATCTCGACGGCTTGGTCCACTATTTTTGCGTCACGGTGAAAACGGCCGAGCTCGGCTGCGGCCGCGGCCAATGCCAGAAAACGCGTGGCCAAGTCAGGCGGCGCAGCGCGGGCTCGCAGCAGGGTGAAATACGCCTCGTCCGGACCGCCACGCTTCAGACCGGCTCCCGATGCGGCCCAAGCCAGTTTGGGATGTCCAGTGGCCATCCCCATTTCTCCGAGCGAGCGAATCTGTTCCACGTCGAGCGAATCGCTCACCTGAGGAAATTGCTTCTCTGCCTCCGCGAAGTAGGAAACAGGCAACTGGAACTTCGTGATCCCAAAGTCTTTTGCGATCGCCATCACCCGCGCCAAGCAAGCCGGAATCGCCGCCCGGTTCTCCCGCCCGATATCTTTCGCATCCGGCAGAGATACAAAATCAAGCCGCTTGGCGACCGAGGCTATCCCGAAAACCAGGAATCCCGCAGAAAGACTGCCTCCCAGCAAGGTCTCCGTCTCCGCGCGAGCCGCCGCCGCCCCCGTCTTATCCGCCGAACTCACGCAGATCAGCAGACGCAAAGCGGCCAGGAATGCCGACCGGTCACCTTGTTGCGATTGCGGAAGCGTCATCATCAGTTCGAGCTTTTCCATCGCCAGATGCGCCTTCTTCCGCTGTAGATCGCGCATGGCCCCCGCCGCCAGGAGGCGCAATCGAGCCGCGCGGACCGCCGAGTGAACGGCATCAATCCGTTCCGCCTTTTCCAGGTACGAAAGGGCGGCCGGGAAAGCGTTGCGCTTTTCGGAACGATCCATCAGGTAGAGAAGCGGATCGATGTCGCCGGGACGAAGTTTATGCCACTCGCGGGCCACCTTTTCCGCCTCCGATACGGACTGGCTGGCCGCCCATCTCAGCCATTGCGAAAAAGCTTCGGGATGCGGATCGATGGCGCACGACCGCGCATAGAGCTGATCCGGATACAGAAAGTAGCGGTCTTCGCCCGCCGCCGGTTTGCGGCCCCACTGGCCTGAGCGCTGCACGTCTTTCAGCAACCCGCGGGGAATCCCTTTCAGAACATCCGCCATGTGGAGGTACAAAATAGCCGCCTCTACGCCGTCTGAGCGGAACAAACCCTCGCGCAAAGCGTGCCGGCGGAAATTATTCCACTCCTCGCAGGCCTCCACCAGGTCGTCCGGGTCGCCCGAACTCTCAATAGCGAGCGCGTACATTCTGAAGAAAGCGGCGTCCTCGCGGGCCGCGCCATCCAGCGCCCCCTCCAGGCGCCCGGGATCCAAACCGCCCGCCTTGCCCCGCACGCTCACGATCTGTCTTAAGATCGCGAGGCGGTCGGGCGCGCTGCGCTGGCACTCGCGCACCGCCACGCGCATCGCTTTAAAGACATGGCCCTCGTCCTCTTTCGCGAAGGCATGGTCGAGATTGGCCAGTGCGGCGCGAAGCTCCGCCAAATTCACGTTGACTTGTGAAACCAGTGCGCTCTCAGACGCTTTAAGCGCGGCCGCGCCATTCATGCCGAGCATCTTTTGCAGCGCCGGAATCAGCCGCGACGGAACCGATTCGGGCTTAATGCCGGCAAGACACTCGCGGCACAGATCGTCCGCGCCGCGATGGAAACAGGCGATGGCGCGAATGAGAAACTTCCAAGGGGCGAGCGGACTGCGATGAGACACCTCCGGCAAGGCAATCTGCTCTTCCGTCACCGGTCCGCTGGTGACTGCGTTGAATGCCCGCTCGACCGCAGCCGCAGCCTGCCGTAAACTATGCTCCGGCGGCAGCGACGCGCAGTCCGCAAGGGCGTTGAGGTCAGTGATTTGGGTTTGAATGATTTGCTCAATGGCGCTACGGCGCACGGGGTCGAGTTGCGGATCGTTCAAAGGTTGCAGCAATCCGGCGAGGTCGCCGGAGCGCACGGAAGCCGCCACTCCCAGATTGTCTAGCCGCCTTTTCGCCGCGGGAAAGCGTTCCCGAACCAATTCCAGCAGCGACTTGGCTTCAGAGGCCAGGTTCTGATCGAGAAGCGCTTGAACGCGGGCCAGGTATGCGTCCAGCAGCAGAGACTCGGAAGCGGCTGTGGGATTTGTCTTGTGGAATTGCTTGGCGTTTTCGAGAGCGATCCGCGACTTGCCGTTGGCAATCAATTGCCGCACGCTGGTTTCAAATGCCTCGCCGCCGTCGTTGGCAAAAGGGGTGGGAGACACGCCTGCGCTGGAGTTTTGTGACACGGCGATGTTCGCGGTCCTTCTTCTCGGGGGCACTTCATTATAACCAGGCGGCTTCGCGTAGCGAAGTTGGAACAGCGTCGCGCGCCCGTCAAGCCTTCCGTACACTACCATGGAAATGTTCCAGCCAAGAGCGCGTAGCATGGCCACAAAAACACTAGCGATCGTCCCGATGACCGCCGACGAGTTCGCGCAAATGCAGACTGCCGAGACTGAGGACTACGAACTGGTCGATGGAGAATTGATTCCCTTGCCAAGCGAACTTTGCGGCATGCGGCGATTCGCGGACTGACAGAACACAAAATTCGGGGCTACTTTGAGCGGAGTCCAATCGGGCAGGCGTACTGCGAAATCGATTGCCGCATCTCCAACGACACAGTCCGCCGCCCGGATCTTTCTATCTTTCTCGGCGCAGAACGTTTGCGCCAAATCGACGAGGACAAAATTCCGGCGCCGTTCGCGCCCGATATCGCCATCGAAGTCTTGTCTCCTAGCGAAAGCGCCATGGACGCTCGCCGCAAAGTTCGAGAGTACCTCAACGCCGGCAGCAAAGAAGTGTGGCTGCTGGATCATGCCAACGGCGAGGTGCTGGTTCACACCAGCGGCGGGATTCGCGTTCTTCAAGGAGCCGATGTGCTCGCATCGCTGCTCCTGCCGGGGTTTGCGGCCTCCGTAGCCGAGCTTGTGGTCAACCCTGAACACTCGTTCAACCTCCCCTGACGGATCTTTGAAGCCACGAGGGGAGCGGGAGGGGCCAAGACATGAGCGCCAGGTGATCGTAGGCCCAGAAGTTGATGAGCGGAAGTCCGCGCGAACTCGCCAGCCCGAACTCGCGCGGCCAAGCGCAAGTGCCATTGAACCAAGGAACCAAATAAGCCACGTCTGCTTTATCCCACGAAAGAGGACTCGTCAGCGCAAATACGATCGCCTGCCGGGCCAGATCCATTTCCAGATAGGTGGCGCTCCAACTGAGCGCCTCTACCTTGAAGCGGTCGAGACCGCTGCCTATCCGCGTCAAGTATTGCGGCGGCAAGTTCACCGCGGCATTGAGCCGGCCGCCTTGCGCATAAGGCACGCCGGGGCCCAGCAAGCAGACTGGGTTGTTGACGTCGTTTGGATAAAGAATTTCGAACTTAACATCCGGGTATTGCGCTAGCACGGCCGTTCGTATGGCATCGATGTGCGCCTTTAAGCGCGCCGCCAGAAACGCGGCGTCGGCGCCGTTGTTGACAGCCGGGTCGTCATCCTGGCAAGTAAACTTATAGAGATCCCGCCCGAGCGCGGCCACAGCGGCCGCCTTCGTGACCGAGTCGTAGTATGCCATCGACCCACCCCGCACTTGCCCCGAATTTCCATCCCAAACGCCATTCGGCGCGACAGGGATGGTAAAGTGAGTCGCGTCCACGACAGTGATAGGCCAAGTCCCATTCACTGAAGTGCATCCGCGCACTCCGGTGATCACCACGCGGTCGCCGGTAGCCATTTTGTGAGGCGCACTCACGAATGTATTGCCCACTATCTGCCCCATTTCAAGACTCACCGGGTTTGACGAAGAAAGGGAGAACAAATTCAGAGCGGTTTGTGAAAAGAACCACCAAAGAAATTCGCCGAACTGCAGCCATGGAGTCAGTCCCGCCGCGCTTTGAAGTCCGGCCATCACCGTAAAGACCGATTTCTGAAACTCGGTCATGTTTGTGATGAAGGAACACTGCGAAGAAAGCAAGCTGGCGAACCCCGTGTCCGTTGTTACCGCCGCGCCGTCGAAATAGCGCGCCTGCCACTCGTTGCCGGGCTTTCCATCATCGGGCGGGTTGACCAACTCCATGGAGAACGAGGTGGTGATGAGCAGACCGGCAGCTTTCACCAGTTTGAACAAATCCGCGTGCCACTGGCGCACTGGGAAGTTGATGGGATTCGCGACAGCCGGGTCGACTTGCCACACGCCGTCTGCACCCTTGCTCAAACTTCCCGATACCGGGATCGTCTCCGTAACCCCACTCGACAATCTCGACGCCGTGATGGTATCGCCGAAGTTGGGAGTTCGCGTATGAATCGTGAGCTGTCCCATCCCGCTTTTCTCGGCCCACATGGAAACGGTGGCGGAGTTGATGTAGAAGACAAAATGCCGGGCAATGATATCGCCCTTCTCACTGGCCGGGACATTATCGGCGATCTCCCAAGTGAGTACCGATTTTGCCATGCTGAATCCGCCGATTTTGACGAATGCCGTGTCCCCGTTGGCCCAACTCTGCTGGCTGAAATCGATGACCGCCGAATTTCCGCTGCCGCCGCTCCTCTTCCGCTGATTCCACCAAAAGACGCCCAGGTATTCGTTGAGTTGGCCCCGAAAGCCGAGCTTGAGCAGATGCCAGAAAAGACGTTGCGGGCTCATCTTGTAGGTCGCGTCGGTGTCAAAGTCGAGCGCCGGACTAACATTGCCGTAGGTGATCATCGCATCGTTTATTTCCGTAGTAGGAACCGCGGCTTCCAGGTAGTCGAAAACAAAAGCATAAACTCCGGCGGAAGGCGTTGCATTGACATTCACACCGCCGGTGGTGATCGTCACGCTGTGGGTTCCGGCCGTCACTCCCGTTCGCAAGAGCCTGCGAGTGACCAACTCAGAGCCCGTGTACAGATAGCAGTCGAGTGTTGTGGCCGCATCGCCGTCAAGCGTGACACTCACAATCCGCCGGTCGACATAGAGCGACGTACCCAAGTACAAATCGTGGTTCTCCGTGGCCGTATAAGACACGGTGACGGAATCGCCCGCCTGGTGGGTGACTCGCGAGAACCCGCGCCAGTAGTTGTTTGCCGATTGAACGCTCCAGCTTCCCGAGTATTCGCAGGTTCGGTCGGCATTGCCGACGCGGACGCTGGCAGGCCCCGCGATCTTCAATGGCCTTCTATTGCCCGGGTCGTCAACTTGCCAGTTGCTGAACGTGACCGTCCATTCAGTGTCGCTATAGACGGTTCCGTTGGCCAGTTGCGGCGCAAACGTGATCCACGCCTGGCGAATCTGATCGATGCCCAAGGCTGTGAAATCAAGCGAAATATGCCATGTAACGTCGGAGCTGCCACCCGTGAACGGCAAAATCGTTTTGTCTACTGAAAGACTGAGGTTGGGCGTTCTGACAGTGATGTAGGCCATCAGATTATTGCCGTCAACGCCGCCATATTCAACCAAGTAAGGTACGAACGCTTGCGTGCCGGCCGAGCTCGTGAGAGTCAGCGAGGTCGCGCTATTTACGTTGGCGACTGTGTACGGAGTCGGATCCACGTCGCCGGTATTGGCCGGGTTAATGTAGATGGTAGCGCCCGCGGCTATTCCAGGAAACCGATTGCTCGTGACCTTGGTGCCGTCCGCCGCCACGTCGCTCAATTTCACCGTTGTTCCCGAAACATTCGCCAACCCAGTGCGGGCATACTTCAAGGTGAGTGTTCCATTCGCATCGGCTGAAGCGATGACAGAGACGCTATTTGTGGCGTATCGCCACCAGGCATAACTATTGATCGTCCTGGCGAACCATTGCGCAACGTGGGCCGCGCTCTCCCCGCCTGCCGCAACGAAGTCAAACGCCGCGTTATTCACAAACAAGGTCAAGCGGTCGTAGATAGTGCATCCTCCGCTCTTAACGGCGAACGTGAAGGCGCCTTGCGCAACCGAATGAGTGCCTGACCTAAGAGTGGCGTGATCCCAGAGCCGTATCTGAAGCGGGTTACCGGCCGCGTCGATGACATCCAATTGAGCCCAATCGATCCAGGAATATTTCGGCGAATCGATGGGTTGCAGCCCCTGGTAGTGGAGGTCGAAGCTGAGCACCATGCCGGTTAGGTCGAAATCCGGCAGATATCTGACCGAATAGTGCTCGAAGATGTTATCCGCGTCGTAGAGAATCAAGACGCAAAAGTCCGCCATGTCCCGAAAGACTCCGTAAACGGTGAAGCCGGTGGGGCTGGCCTGGCAGAGCGCCGCCGCCGCTCCCGTGCCGTCAAAGCCGCGGAGGTAAATAGTCCGATCGGGCTGCAGTTTGAGAATTTGTTCTGTGCTCATAGCTTTTCCTTCACGGTCCGATTGTCACGGGGAGGCGTTCGCCGATTCAGCAAAATTGAAGGCAAGTTGTTGAATGCAGGGAAGAAGAAAAAGTTCAAACTTTTGTGATCGCCGACGAGGCGAAAAAATAGAGATAAGAAAATGCAAGAGAGGGTGAGTTAGCGCCACCTCGTTCGCCGCGGCAGGCTGATCGGCGAAGTCAGTGCGAGGCGGCGCGAAAAGGGGTCCATTTCCCGCCTATAAATAATATAGGCGAGCGGCGGGAAATAGACGGGTTTTCGGCGGAGCCGAGGGCGAATTTTCCCGAGCGAATTAACGCGGGGAGACGCCGCGCGAATTGGGCGATTTTGAAGAGACGGGTTTGCATGATAAGAATTTTGTCGGCCGCGCACGAGGCGGAAGCCTTTCCGATATTGAGTGTGGACGGTTGTCAAGAGGCGAGGATGGGGGAATGCGGGTAAGTGTTTGATTTTATTGAGAAAACGTTTTGGGGAGTTTTGGGGTGGGCCAATTCGTGGCGGCTAGGGCGATACTGGCTCGGAGAACCAAATCGGCGTTCCGTCTTCCCACTGATTGTCGGTCAACTGGCGCAGGCCGGTTCCATCCGCTCGGATGATAAGAAGCTCGCCATAGGGCTGGGGCGTCGTCGACAATGCGCGCTCGTCTTTGAATCCCAAGCGGGCGCTGGTAAAAACCAGCGATTTGCCATCCGGCGACCAGGTGCAATGGGCGTCGCCCGGCGAGTCAGTCAGCTTATGCAGGCCGGTTCCATCGGGCCTAATAAGATAGATGCGAAATTGCTCGTCGCCGTCGCGGTCGCTGGTGAAAACAATCCAATCACCTTTGGGCGACCACTTGGGAAAGTTGTCGCGCTGGCCACCGGGGCTGGTGAGGTTCACCCGGTTGTTTGCCGCCACAGTTAGAACGGCGAGATGCCCATCCTGTTCATACACGATCTTCTGGCCATCAGGAGACCAGGACGGAAAACCACTATTCGTGCCATCGACCGAAAGGGAACGCAGGCCGGCGCCATCGATGTTCATCAAACTGACTTGACCCACTGGATGGCCGCCAGCACGGAAATACATCCCCTGGGAAAACGCAATGCTTTTGCCGTCGGGTGACCATGCGGGCGCGAGCGCGAGGCCCTCCTTTTTTGAGAGCACGATCTTTCGATCGCCGCCATCCGGTTTCATCAAAGTGAGCGAGTCGAAATTCCCTGTCGTTACGGCGACTTGGTCAGCCTGCGGGGAAATCGCGGGGAAGACCATTCCTTCCGCCAGCTTCACGAGTCGAAACCCAGGTTCACGGGAGAACGCCGGAAGAACCTCTGGAGCCTCAGACTCGCTGAATTTGTAATACACGACGTGTTTGCCGTCGGCCGACCACCAAGCTCCGTGAATGTTTCCGGGCTGGCTTTCCACCTTAGAGCCGTCATGCTGGACGACGCGGATCGCGCTCCCGTCTTTCAGACTCGCCAGGTAGCCGAGAGCATCATGAGGCAGAGGCTGAGGCGCAAGACGAACGCCATCGCCGGCCGTATGCTGAATCATGCTACCGGCTGCGACATCGATGGACACAATCTGTGTCGTGCCCTTTGCCTCATTGCCAAACTCCGCATACCAGGCACCCAGTTCCGTGGTTTCGTAGTAGTAGATCCGCCTGCCGTCGAGTGACCAGCGCGGCGAACCGGCGACGCCGCGGCCACGCGTGACACGCCGGAGACCTGACCCATCAGGGTGGATGACATATACGCCGAGGGATTGGAGGCGTTCCCAGCGCCCGGGAAGATGACCAGTGTTGGAGTCGCGATCGGAGGTGAAGGCGAGCCACTCGCCGTCGGGCGACCAGGCTGGGCGAAAGTCGCTGCCGGCGTTTGGCGTCAACAGGCGAGCGCGGCGCGATGCCAGATCGAGCAGCCAGATGTGCGCCCTTCCCGTTCCACGCGAGGATACAAACGCGAGCGCCTTGCCGTCGGGAGAGAGGACCGCCTGATCGTCGAAGGCGGGGTCATCCGTCAGCCGCTCCAGGCCGGAGCCGTCGAGATGAACGCGGTAGATGTCGGCGGATCCATTGCGCTCCGATGTGAAGACGACCCAATTTCCGTCGGCGGAGAACGACGGGGAATAGTCCATGCCCGTGAGCGGCAACAGCGGCCGTTCGCCAGTGCCGTCGGCGTTCGCAACAAATAGCTGGGAGTGGACCGGGGTGGCATCGGAGCTGAACATGATCACCTGCCGCGCGGGTGCGGCGATGAGGGACAAGGCCGTCAGCGAGCCAAGCAACACGGAAGAAACAAGCGCGTCGCTATCCATTGGTGTTCCTCCTTGATTCGAGCCTAACCTATGGGTCAACATGGGGCAACGAAACGGCCAGAGCGAGGCGCAGATAGCAGACGCGCTCAATTGCGCCCTATTCTGTAAAGGGAAATTCGGGGGCGAAGATGTTCATTGCCCGCGAAAAAATCTGGGTAAGCGCTTGCCGGCGCACGCGGTTCGCTTTCGGCGGCTCGGGCGATACCAAATCCCGGCGCAAAAAAAGGCCGCGTGGAGCACGGCCCGCAAGGCGCTTGGCGCGGTTTGCGCCCAAGCGTGATTTCCCTCAAAACTCAAGCGACTCTCTTGATGGGGAACCTTAGAAGATTCTTCAGTCGCGGCTTGGCGAAGTCGTCGTCATCCTCGCCCGGCTCCGACTCGATTCCAAAAGGGCTCAACACCGCCTCTAGAGGTTTTTCATACCGGCCGGTGCTGTTGAAATACTCGTCCACGGGAAATAGGGCGTGCGGTTCGAGTTCCCGAAAGGTACGTCCTAATTTTTGCTCAATTCGATAAAGCTCATGAAAAAAAGTCCCCCGATCCATATTTAATTTGCGGCAGCAAAGCTTCCAATCGGCTCCCAATAAGTAGTGATAACGAAACACTCTGTGTTCGCGCAGCGACAGGGATCTTCTGCTGACCAAGCAGAAATCGGCGATAAATTCCTCGTCTTTCAATCCCCAAACGGCTTTCCGGTTGCACCCGGGATTGGCTTCCAAAGACACGCGGCTGACATGCCTTTCGCGCGCTACGCAATAGCGGAATTTTTCGTGGCAAGCCCGAAAAATCGCGCGAAATACACAGTTGCACGGGGTTGACGCCCCTGCTCTCCCAGGCCGAAGACCTAACCCGTAACAAAATGTGCATGACTGCATAGCGAGGGCTAGAGTCTCCGAGCGGGTCCACTCCATTTTGTTCTT
>Ga0075021_10001329_pt1 | contig 12624 bp, 10 predicted proteins | sample ColStrG_CSR_2012_FD_72749 | JGI IMG/M metagenome (GOLD analysis project Ga0075021, IMG submission 72749) | Freshwater sediment microbial communities in response to fracking from Pennsylvania, USA - Cold Stream Run_MetaG_CSR_2012 | ecosystem: Environmental > Aquatic > Freshwater > Creek >...
TATATTTTTTAAAGGAGCACTCCATGGAAGCCACGCGCGAAATATACTGGAACGTCGGGCACGGGGTCATCTTGCCGATGTACTTCTTTGCCTTTGTTGCCATCACCGTGTTTCTCTACGGTTTTTACCGGCGCTTCGCAACGTATCGGCAGGGAAAGGCCCTGAACAGGCTCGATCACCTGCAAGAGCGGATCGTACTGCTTCTGAAAAATACATTTGCCCAGACGCAAGTGCTTCGCGTGCTCGGCCCCGGTTTTCTCCATGCACTTTTTTTCTGGGGCTTCTGCGTCCTCTTCATCGGGACCCTTCTCATTATGGCTCAGGTTGATTTCACCCAGCCAATCTTTGGGTGGATTTTTCTCAAAGGGACCTTCTATAAACTTTTCTCCTTATTTCTCGATGTGGCAGGATTTGCCGCGCTGATCATGCTCGGGGGGCTTCTTGTGCGCCGCTTCCTGATAAAGCCGGAAGGGTTGGAGACCATCCGTGACGATTACGTGGTGCATGTCCTGCTGTTTGCCATTCTGTTGACCGGATTTGTCGTCGAAGGATTACGAATTGCCGCTACGGAACTTATTTCCAATCCCGGCCTGGCGCTCTTCTCTCCCGTCGGCATGGTCATCGGGAAATTCTTCTTCCTCGGCATGACACCCGAGGCACTGTCCCGTATTCATAAGATACTCTGGTGGGTCCACTTTTTTCTGAGCATGGGATTCATCGTTCTCATTCCTTTCACCAAGCTGCGCCACATCTTCACCACCTCCACGAATTACCTGTTTACCGACCTGGCACCGAAAGGGAGTATCTCAACTATCAATCTGGAGGACGAAAGCGCGGGTCAGTTCGGCGCGGCAAAAGTAAGTGACCTTACCTGGAAGGACCTTTTCGATGCCGACGCCTGCACCACCTGTAAACGCTGCCAGGAACGCTGCCCGGCTTATGCAACGGGCAAACCGCTGTCTCCCATGAAAGTAGTGAAACAGATCGGCGAGAATGCCTTCACCAAAACACAGGCCGATCTGATAGAAACAATCAGCACTGACGTCCTCTGGTCCTGCACCACCTGCTACGCGTGCCAGCATATATGCCCGGCAAATATCGAGCACGTGAACAAGATCCTCGAAATGCGCAGGGACCTCTCTCTTATGCAGGGGGTTTTTCCTGGCGATGAAGTGCGGACCGCGGTCAACGATATCGAGGTGAACGGCAACCCCTTCGGCCTCGCCTTCGCCGGGCGGGGGGAATGGGCTGATGGGCTCGACGTGAAGATCATGGAGCAGGACAACGACGTAGACATTCTCTACTTCGTCGGTTGCTACGCTTCCTTTGACAAGAGAAACCGGGAGGTCGCCAGGAATTTCGTCAAAATCTGCAACGCGGCGGGTATCAAGGTAGGTATCCTAGGGAAAGAGGAAAAATGCTGCGGCGAACCGCCAAGGAAGCTTGGGAACGAGTACCTCTACCAGATGGTGGCCGCTGAAAACATCGAACGAATCAAGGCCTACGGTGTCAAGAAGATCGTTACTACCTGTCCCCATTGTTTCAATACGCTTACGAGAGATTATCAAGACCTTGGAATGGAGATCGATGTTGAGCATTACAGCACCTATATCAACGGGCTTCTCAACAGCAACCGGCTCAAGCTAAAGCCATCAGACTTCGAATTCACCTACCATGACTCCTGCTATTTGGGACGCTACATGGACATTATCACGGAACCGCGCGCCGTGCTCAAGGCGGCCGGCGGCCGGATCAATGAGATGGAGAAGTCCGGGTATGCGAGCTTCTGTTGCGGCGGAGGCGGAGGCTTAATCCTGGCGGAAGAGAAGCTGGGGACGAGGATCAATGCAACGAGGGTGAACATGGCCCAGGCAACGAGCGCTCCTTTGATTGTGTCCAACTGTCCCTTCTGTCTTACGATGTTCGAGGATGGGATAAAAATTAATAACTGCGAAGGAAAATTGAAGGCAATTGATCTGGCCGAGATTGTGGCGGCGAGATTATAAAATCGTGAGGAGGTCGGTTACGGCAATGAGGCCCGTATCGGCTACGTGTTTCGTCGTTCGTGGTTTTAACGTTACCGTTACCGAATCACGATATGGGCATCGTTACCGTAGCCTTCTGATGTACCTTTCCAAGAAACAAGGATCGTAACCGTTACCGTGGCATTTTTTTGTTTCCGGCTGGTCCGGGCTAGGAGAATGAAATGAAAATACTGGTTTGTATCAAGCAGGTGCCTGACATGGCATCCAGGTTCAAGGTCAACGGGGAGGGGACCTGGTATGACGAGACCGACCTGGCATTCAGGATGAACGAGTACGACGAGTATGCCGTGGAGCAGGCGGTGCAGCTTAAGGAACAGTCCGGGAATGCCCCTGATGTGACGGTGTTGTCCATCGGCCCTGACCGGGTCGTCGAGGCGATCAAGAAGGCCCTGGCTATGGGCTGCGACCGCGGGGTCCACATAAAAGATGATGCTTCCTTTCGGAAAGACCCCTGGCAGATCGCTTCGGCCATCGCGGCCTTCAGCCGCGACAAAAATTTTGACCTGATCTTCTTCGGGTTGCAGTCACAGGACCGGGGCTCCGGCCAGGTTGGGGCCATCGTATCCGAGATAGTAGGCATCCCCTGTGCCACCACCGTGGTCGGCTTTGCTTTTGCCGACGGGGTCATCACCGCGAAGCGTGAACTTGAGGGCGGGGTTAAGGCGGTGGTAAAGCTCAAGCTGCCTGCGCTGATTACGTGTCAACTCGGGCTCAATACGCCGCGTTATCCGACCCTTCCCAATATCATGAAGGCCAAAAAGAAGGAACTGGTTGTTATCCCAATCGCAGACGTACTTCAAGAGAAGGAACTGACTGTGACTGCAAGCGCGTATCCACGCGCGAAGAAGGGGAGCGGTATTCTGCTCGAGGGGGACGTGAACGACATGGTCGAGCGGCTTCTCGGCATTCTGAAAGAAAAAACCAAGGTCGTGAAATAAAAACTTTTCAACACGAAGGCTCCAAGACACAAAGAAGGTCTTAACAGGCTGTTAAACCAATAAGTAAATCAAACCCTGAAGCCGAGCAAGCATTTCTTCGTGCCTTCGTGTCTTCGTGGTAAATCGGGTTTCGGATTAGGAGAATCGACATGAAAACACTGCTCATTTGCGAATACCGGGAAGGAAAACTTCTCGATTCCAGCTATGAACTCGCCGCCTTTGCCGACAAGCTGGGCGCTGACAAGACAATGGTCCTGATCGGGAGCGAAGCACAAGCCCCGAGGATCAACGGTAAAGTGTACTTGGCTGATGTTGCGAAATACGGAGAATACAACCCGGACCTGCACAAAAGTATCGTACTGGAAGCAGTCAAGAGAGAAAAACCGGACTCTATTGTCTTCCTCCACTCTTCCTATGGATGGGATTTGGCCCCACGGGTGGCCGCAGCCCTCAAGGCGGGTCAGATATCCGAGATCACCAGCATCACTCCTGAAGGGAAATTCGAAGTCGGTTTGTGCAATGCCAAGCTGCGACGGATTGTCACTCCGCAGACCGGGAAGATGGTTCTCACCATCCAAGCAGGCGCCTTCAGCGTTGCCGGAGAACCGCAGGGAAAGGCGCAGCTTGAAAAGATCGAGCTGTCCGATGCTATATCGCGCCTTGAGTTCATCGGTTATGAGCCGGCCCAGAAAAAGGACGTGGACCTGACACGGGCGGAAGTGATCGTGAGCGCCGGCCGGGGCGTAGGGAAAAAAGAAAACATCCCGATCATTGACGCGCTGGCCAAGGCCCTTGGGGGGGTGCTGGGAGCGAGTCGTCCGGTGGTCGATGCGGGATGGGTCGAGCACAGCCGCCAGGTCGGCACCACCGGCCAGACCGTGGCGCCGAAGCTCTACGTGGCGTGCGGTATTTCTGGCGCTATTCAGCATATTGCCGGAATGAAAAAATCCGAGTTTGTGGTTGCCATAAACAAGGACAAGGACGCTCCCATCAACGAGGTGGCGGACGTTCTGGTGGTGGCTGATGTGATGCAGTTCGTTCCCGCTTTCACTGCAAAGCTCCAGAAGTAGTCCCATTTGCATACTTGACTGTTCCGATTTTCAACAGGATAATGCCATTCATGACCCAGACAGAGGCGAAGCGGATTATTCAGCAGGCACTTGAGTCGAACGATCTCGATAGAGTTGACCAACTCGCGCAACAGAACCGGAAAGTATTGAGCTTACTCATACGCATGGCGTATGACAAGGAGACGCTCGCGGGATGGCGCGCGATCAAGGCAATCGGTCGCGCTGCGCAAACGCTCGCAAAGACCGATCCTGAATGCCTGCGCGAGATTGCTCGGAGGCTGTTGTGGTCTCTGTCGGATGAGTCAGGCGGTATTGGCTGGGCAGCTCCGGAGATCCTGGGAGAGATCGTCAGCGCGGACCCGGGAAAATTCGCTGATCTTATTCCCCTTATCGCATCGGTCTATGATGTTGAAGAACGGGTGTTCAAGGCCGGGGTCGTGTATGCGCTGGCGCGGATCGCTGAGATTGCACCCGAGCAGGTAGAGGGTTATCAAAAAATCATCATATCGTCTCTTGTGGATAGAGATCCCCTCGTGAGAATATATGCTCTTCAGCTTGTAAAGCATCTGTGGAGTCTGAAAAATATGGATAGTATATGGAGCGGAGCGTATAAATTAAAAGTTATAAGTTCCATACAGGCAATGACAAATGATGAGTCAGTGGTATGGATATATGAAAATAATAACTATTTAGATGTTGTAGTGGGTGATGAGTCCAGAAATGTTTTAGAAAAAATAACTTAAGTTGCAAAAACATAACTTTTATATTTTTTTGCCTAAAGCTTGACAATAACACACTCATATTTTATAATAAGAAAAATGTAACTTTGTGAGGTGGATATGGCAGCTGGTACAAAAAGAGATTATTACGACGTCTTAGGGGTTAAGAGAGAAGCACCTGAAGCGGAAATCAAGAAGGCATTCAGGAAGCTTGCGAGGAAGTATCATCCCGACATTAATCCCGGAGATAAGACTTCTGAACAGAAGTTCAAGGAGCTGAACGAGGCATATGAGGTGCTGTCTGATCCTAAGAAAAAACAGCAATACGACCAATTCGGCCATGCCGCATTTGAGCAGGGCTTCGGACAGGGCCCAGGTCCTGGGCCAGGACCCGGGTTTGAAGGTTTTGGTCATGGTGCGGAGTTTTATTCCGGCCGTGGGTTCGAGGATATTTTCGGGAATATATTCGGTGAAAGGGCAGCGCGCGCGCGCGGACCGCAGAAAGGCGAGGACATTACCTATGCGGTTGAGATCGAGCTTGAAGACGCGATATTCGGCAGGACCATGCAGGTAGATCTGCGCCGGGATGTGACCTGTTCCTCTTGCGGAGGCAGCGGCTCGCAGCCGGGAACGTCCCCGCGTTCCTGCCCCACGTGCATGGGCACGGGCAGGGTTTCTCAGGGCAGGGGGTTCATGCAGTTTGCGCAAACCTGTTCTACCTGCCACGGCGCAGGGACCATCAACCCGAATCCCTGCAGGACGTGCAGCGGGAAGGGCGTTGTTCCGAAAATGGACCGCATCAATGTAAAGATCCCGCCCGGAGTGGACAACGGTTCCAAGGTAAGGGTAGCGGGTATGGGCGAGTCGGGCGAAAGAGGCGGCCCCTCCGGAGATGTTTATATCGTAACCAAAGTGCGACCCCATGGCTATTTTGAACGGAAGGGTGACAACCTGCACTCGGAAGCGAGCGTTACAATAAAAGAGGCGGCTTTGGGAGAGAAGATTGAAATTCCAACCGTAGATGGAATGGTCTCGCTTACGGTGCCGCAGGGAGCTCAGACCGGACAGCAACTCAAGCTCAAGGGAAAAGGCGTGCCGCACCTGGGCGGCGGAGGGACCGGCGATCACTATGTGACGATCAAGGTGGCGACACCTGCAGTGCTTTCCGAGCGCGGCAAGGAATTGCTGCTTGAACTTGACAGGCTGCATCCGTCAAACCCTCGGCAGAACATTTCGTTCAGAGGGTTCAGGAAACGGTAAATACGCAGAGCGCATAGAGCAGAGGGCAAAGAGGAAGCGAAGGATACATTCTGCGCCATGCTCCAAGCGCGATGCGCACTTGGTAGGGGTGATCTATGGTTGCTCGTGAACACAGGTTGTTTATGATCAGTGTGGTGTCGGAGATGCTCGGGATACACCCGCAGACGCTCAGGCTGTACGAACGGGAAGGTTTCATCAAACCCAAGCGGAGCGGAGGGAACACGCGTCTTTACTCCGAGGAGGATGTGGAGAAGCTCGAGATGGTCCTGAGGCTTACGCGGGAACTCGGCGTGAACCTTGCCGGTGTGGAGGTGATCCTCTCGATGCGCGAAAAGATGGAGCAGATGCAGCGAGAAATGCAGGAGACCATAGAGAGGCTGCACGACGAACTCACGCGGGAAATACGCCGGCGGGAAGAAATCAAGAACGCGCTCGTGCCGATAAGAAGAGTAAGAATCGTGAGGGGAGAATGAAAAAATACGAGGGTAGGAGGTTAAGAAGGTAGGAGAGGTGATAGTAATGCGTTTTTGTCTTACCTTCATACCTTCCCACCTTCGTACCTTCAGTAATGCAGGGAGGAAACCATGGCCCGTTTTGACAGACTTACCTTGAAGGCGCAGGAGGCGGTGCAGGCGGCGCAGGAAGAAGCGAGCAAGCGACACCACCAGCAGGTGGAAGTGGAGCATCTGCTGTTTGCGCTGATTGAACAAACGGACGGCGTGGTACTTCCGCTGCTGAAGAAGCTCGGCGCTGATCCAGGCGGGATAAAGTCCGATATAGAAAATGTTCTCAACAAGCTGCCGAAAGTGGAAGGACTCGTCCAAACATATCTTTCGCCGCGGCTCGGGAAACTTTTCGACAAGGCGGAGCAGGAAGCTGAACGGCTGAAAGACGAATATATCAGCACGGAACATCTTTTGGTTGCCGCGGCTGACGGAGACGGCGCGGCCCGGGACATTCTGACCCGGCACGGCGTGACCAAGGACAAGATCTTCGCCGCGCTGGTCGACATTCGCGGAAGCCAGCGCGTGACCGACCAGAACCCGGAAGATAAGTATCAAGCCCTGACGCGGTACGGCAGGGACCTCACGGATTTCGCCAGGCGCGGAAAGCTTGACCCGGTAATCGGCAGGGACGAAGAGATCCGGCGCGTGGTACAGGTGCTTTCACGCCGCACCAAGAACAATCCGGTGCTGATCGGCGAGCCTGGGGTGGGCAAGACGGCCATTGCCGAGGGACTGGCGCAGAGGATCGTGTCCGGCGACGTGCCGGAGGGCTTGAAAAACAAACGAGTGGTGGCGCTCGACATGGGCGCCCTTATTGCGGGCGCAAAGTACCGCGGCGAGTTCGAGGACCGGCTCAAGGCCGTGCTGAAAGAAGTGACTGAGGCAAGCGGAGAGGTGGTCCTGTTCATCGACGAACTCCATACGGTGGTAGGTGCAGGCGCTGCCGAAGGCGCCATGGACGCATCAAATATGCTCAAGCCCGCGCTCGCGCGCGGCGAACTCCGGTGTGTGGGCGCAACTACGCTGAACGAATATCGAAAGTACATTGAGAAGGACCCCGCGCTTGAACGGCGGTTCCAGCCCGTGCTGGTGCGCGAGCCGTCGGTGGAGGACACGATCTCTATCCTGCGCGGCTTGAAGGAGCGCTATGAAGTGCATCACGGCGTCAAGATCAAGGATTCGGCTCTCGTGAGCGCGGCAATCCTCTCACATCGATACATTGCGGACCGTTTTTTGCCGGACAAGGCCATCGATTTGATCGATGAGGCGGCATCGCGTCTTCGCATGGAAATCGACAGCATGCCCACGGAGCTTGATGAAGTCGAACGCCGGATCAGGCAGCTTGAGATCGAGCGAGAGGCAGTCAAGAAAGAGCAGGATCGCGCATCGCGTGACCGTCTCGTGAAGATCGAGAAGGACATCGCGGAGCTTTCCGAGAAGCGGAGCGGACTCTCGGCCCAGTGGCAGTCGGAAAAGAACGGCATTCAGAAGATCAGAGGCATCAAGGAACAGATAGAACAAGCCAAGACGGACGCGGACAAAGCAGAACGAGAAGGCAATTTGGGCCGCGCCGCGGAACTGCGGTATGGGAAACTCCTCGAACTCCAAAAGCAGCTTGAAGCGGCGTCAACCAGCCTGACAGGAATCCAGTCCCAGCAAAAAATGTTGAAGGAAGAAGTGGATGATGAGGACGTGGCGGAGATCGTATCCAAGTGGACCGGCATTCCCGTGACCAGGATGCTCGAAGGCGAGATGCATAAACTCCTGCACATGGAAGAACGTCTCCGCATGCGCGTGATCGGCCAGGACGAGGCCGTCACGGCCGTGTCCGACGCGGTGCGCAGGGCCCGGGCAGGCATCCAGGACCCAAACCGGCCGATCGGGAGCTTCATCTTCCTGGGGCCCACGGGCGTGGGTAAGACCGAGCTTGCGCGAGCGCTGGCGGAGTTTCTGTTCGACGACGAGCAGGCCATGATCCGCATCGACATGTCCGAGTATCAGGAACGCCACACGGTTTCGCGCCTCATCGGCGCGCCTCCCGGATATGTGGGGTACGACGAGGGCGGCCAACTCACGGAAGCGGTGCGCAGAAGGCCCTACTCGGTGGTCCTGTTCGACGAGATAGAAAAGGCGCACCCCGAGGTATTTAACGCGCTGCTGCAACTCCTCGAGGATGGAAGGCTCACGGATGGTCATGGCCGGACTGTAGACTTTAAGAACACCGTGGTGATCATGACATCCAACATCGGCAGCCAGGACATCCAGGAACTGCAGGACGACGAAGCAGAGATGCGGCGCAGGGTGTCGGAGGCAATGCGCCGGCACTTCAGGCCCGAGTTCCTGAACCGTATCGACGATACGATCATTTTCCATCCGCTGGATACCGAGATCCTAAAAAAGATCGTGGCAATTCAGGTCGGACTTGTGCAGAAGCGGCTTGCGGACAAGAAGATTGAAATCGAGCTCACTGACGGGGCAAAGGAGCTTCTGGCAGAGGAAGGATTCGACCTGGTGTTCGGCGCGCGGCCGCTCAAACGCGTAATTCAACGAGATGTTCTGAACCCGCTGGCATCCAAAATACTTTCCGGAGAAGTCAAGGAAGGCTCAAAGGTCACTGTCGACCAAAGCGGCAGGAAGCTGGTGTTTAGAACAAAGGCGCGTCCTGTCAGCGCAGCGTGAGGAGGAGAAAGCCTGAATTACAAAATCCAAATGCCAAATCAAAATTCAAACGAATAATGCCTAATTTCGACATTGATTCTTTGAGCTTGATTTGAGCTTTGGCATTCGTCATGACTCATCCGATCGTCCGGGAATGCAAATTATCTATGGTTTAAAAAAGAAAGTTGTGGTATACTACAAAATGTAGACAGGGACTTTCATGGCCTGAACAGGTGGCGGATGCCTAAAGCGAAACCTACAACTGCAAAGAAAAAAAAGAGTTCCCGGCCTGCTCCTGCGCGCGATTTCAGAACTCTCTTCTACCGGAAACTTACCGAGACTCACCTGTTCTACGAGGTCGGTAAAATCATCGCATCAGAGTTGGAACCCTCCGAACTGATTCAAAAACTTATGTCCTCCATCGGGAAGTCGATTGCCTTCGAGGACGCCTCCGTCTATATGGTAAAAAAGGACCTGACCGGACTTGAAGCGATCTATTTTCACAACGCTCAGTTACAATCCAGGATCGCGGAAACGATCTTTTTCGATAACGGGGCGCCGGGTGTGATCGCGGCCGGCGGCGAGCCGCTTTTTTTGGACGACACCGCCCTCTTCGAAAGCTTTCTTCACCATCCCGATGAGAAAAAGGAACAAGGGAGCTACATCGGGATACCGCTCAAGAATGAAAATCGTATTGTGGGCGTGCTGGGCTTCAGCCATGGAAAGCCCGCGGCATTCCGAGTTGAAGATTTCGATATACTGCGGACCCTGTCCCATCTGATCTCCGCAGGACTCGAAAAAGCCGAACTCTTCAGGAAAACGCTCGAGCTTGCGCGAGTGGACGAGCTGACCGGTCTCCTCAACTACCGCGTCCTTCTGGAAAAGCTCGAAGAGGAGATCCGCAGAACGGTGCGCACCGGAAGAGACTTTTCCTTCATCATGATCGATATAGATGATTTTAAGCGAATCAATGACCGCTACGGCCACCTCGAAGGGAGCAGACTGATTGCGCAGATGGGGCCGCTCCTGAAGGCGGCGTGCAGGACCGGAAGCACGGATACGGGTTTCCGGTACGGCGGGGAGGAATTTTCAATACTGCTTGCGGAAACCGACATTGAGGAAGCCATGGCCGTTGCCGAGCGGGTGCGTAAGTCGGTTGATGAGTATCCCTATTCCGTGAAAGTCGCCCATCCCTATGAGCGGGTGACCATAAGCCTCGGCGTTGCAACGATGTCGCAGGGCAATGCAAAAACAATTTCCGAACTGATCCACGAGGCCGACGTCGCCCTCTACCGTTCAAAGTCATTGGGCAAGAACCGGGTCACCTGTTACTGCGAAGCGTTTACCATGCCCGGCTATCAGCCGGACCTGGATCATGACAAGCAGTAACCTCTTCCCTAAAAACATCCGAGCTGGCAGGCAGTGATCTTGATTTTCAGTTCGTTGCAGACCGCGCCGATCTCCTGCAGCGAGACGTTCAAGGTTTGGGTCATTTCATGCGCTTTCTCACAGCTCAGCCGGTTGGTTATCGCTGCCGCTTGAACCGCTTCAATGAGCTTTTCCCGGGTCATGTATCCTCCCCATTCATAATCTACACCTTATACTACAATACTACACGACGGACAAGGCATAATGCAATATGACAGTTGACGTTTCCAGGGTTGACTTGTCGATGCCTCTCGGATAAAATGAAACGTCCTCATCTGCAGAAGCTTTCATTATATACTTTAAGGAGGAAACAGGAATGTCGCAATTTTACGACGCAATCATCATCGGATCGGGTCCCGCCGGGCTTACCGCGGCCATGTATCTCGGGAGGGCCGGCCAAAAATGCATCGTGCTCGAAAAGGACTTCGTCGGCGGCTATACCGCGAAAATCTCCGATGTCGAGAACTATCCGGGCTATGAAACCATCAGCGGGATGGACCTTACGCAGATCATGGCAAAACAGGCGGAGAAGTTCGGCGCAACGATCCTGTACCCGGTGGAAGTGGTAGACATGGAGTTGAAGGGAACGGTCAAGCGCGTACGCACCCGTGAGGAAGTATATGAAGGACACGCCGTAATCATCGCAATCGGGGTGGCCCGGAAGAAGCTTGAGGTCCCGGGCGCCAAAGAATTTCTCGGCAAGGGCGTGTCTTACTGCGCAACCTGCGACGGCAACTTCTTTAAAGGCAGGAAGGTGGCCGTGGTAGGAGCCGATGATGAGACTGCCGAGGAAGCACTCCATTTGGCGGATCTTGCGGAAAAAGTTACCCTGGTTCCGCATAAGGAGTTGGATATCGTTGCGGCGGTTTTGAACCGGCTCAAGTCCAAGCCGAACGTGGAAATACGTCCGGTGACCAAGATTCACTCGATCGTCGGCGACGAACTGGTGACGGGTCTCAGAATCGTTCAGGATGGAGCTGAACAAGTGCTGCCTCTTGAGGGTGTGTTTATCGCCATGGGCTCCACGCCTATCTCGTCTCTCATCCTTAAGGCGGGCGGGCATACCGATGATCGCGGCTGCCTGATCGTTGACAAAAATCAGCGAATGAACCTCGAAGGGGTATTTGCCGCCGGCGACTGTACCTGCGGCGGCATGCAGATCGTGACTGCCGCGGGCGAAGGGGCTATCGCCGGAATGCGTTCGGCAGCATATATACGGAAAATAAAAGCAAAGAAATGACAATCTCCAAGCACCAAATAGCAAATAAATCCCAATAGCCAATGACCAAGCTCCAAACGATGACGAATTGGAATTTGTTGTTTGTATATTATTTGAAATTTGTGATTTGGATATTGAGATTTTTCCGGTGAGGTACCAATGACCCTCAAAGACATGCTCGGCCGCTCCGGAGTGGTTGCCCGAGAAGATGCGTTCAAGATTCTCGAAGAGCATTTCGCCATTCCCTCACTCGCAAAAGAAGAAATATCGATCAGCCAGGCGCTCGGTCGGGTCCTCTTTGAAGACATCCTATCGTCCGAAGACCTTCCTGAGTTCAACCGCTCCACCATGGACGGGTATGCGGTCAGGAGCGCGGATACCTTCGGCGCTACCGAGTCATTGCCTGCATTGCTCAGGGTCGTGGGGGACATCCCAATGGGCACGATATCCGCGCGCAGCATCGGAAAAGGCGAGGTCATGAAGATTGCTACTGGCGGAGCATTGCCGCCAGGGGCCGATGCGGTAGTGATGTTCGAGCATGCGCAGCCCGTCGACGATACAAGGATTGAGGTGGTAAAGCCCGCTGCGCCTCTTGAACATGTAATCCAGGCGGGTGACGACATCAGAAAGGGCGAACTTGTTCTTTCCCGAGGTCACCGGTTTCGTGCTCAGGACATGGCCGCGCTCGCAAGCCTCGGCATCACTCGCATCAAGGTTATCGAGAAGCCGAAGGTAGCGATAATCTCGACAGGAAACGAGATCGTGCCCGCGGACAGCACCC
>Ga0075021_10001331_pt1 | contig 12614 bp, 12 predicted proteins | sample ColStrG_CSR_2012_FD_72749 | JGI IMG/M metagenome (GOLD analysis project Ga0075021, IMG submission 72749) | Freshwater sediment microbial communities in response to fracking from Pennsylvania, USA - Cold Stream Run_MetaG_CSR_2012 | ecosystem: Environmental > Aquatic > Freshwater > Creek >...
GTCGTGGCACTTGCCCGCCTGCGTCGTGCTCGCAACCACGTAGTCACCCGACACCGGACTCGCCGCGTCAAAGTTGCACGCGGCAACCCCAGCCCACGTCACGACGGCCCTGTTGTTCGTACCCGCGCCGCCGCTGACAATTCCTACCACGCCGTCAGTGCTCGCCGTGGATGCCGTCTGCACACCCGTAGCTCCGCCGTTGTAAACCGCCAGGCTATTGAACGTCGTTCCAGTCGTCGCGTCATTGTTGAATTCAAAATCCTGCCTGCCCGCGGTGTAGATGTTGAACGAAGTCTTGGCAAAGACGCTGTGCATCGCCTGCCCGCTATCCGTCCCAATGTCGAAGGCATTGTCGGTGTTCGGCTTCAGCGTGCCGTTTGCCGCAAACGCCCACTTCAGGCTGGACCCGATGTACATTCCAAGGCCAAGCGCATTCGCACTTGCGGCATCCTCGCTGCGCAGCACCTGGTAGCCACTCGTCGCGTCGTACCCTAGCGACATTCGCTGCCACGTCGTGGCGTTCGCGTAACTGGAATACACCCGCAGATTCTGCGCCGTTGTTCCATTGCGGTGTTCGATGTTGTTCGCCGCATCGCCCCCCGGATCCGAATTGAACACATTTGTCAGCCCCAACTGCACCACCTGGCCGTTGTTCTCCAGGACCTTCGGTGCGTGCGTCGCCGAGTCGAACCAGAACACGCCCCAGTTCGGAATTCCAGCCGGCGGTGTCGTTTCCGCCAGTTGGATCACGTTCGGCGTTGTGCAGTTCGCATTGCCATTCGCCGCGATACCCGTGGCGAACGACCCGCTGCACTGCGTCGGTGTCGCCGCCAGCGCCAGCGCCGTGCCCGCCTGTCCGCTGATATTCGAACTCGTGTACGCCACCTGGCGCGTCGTTCCACCGATGTTCACCACCGGCAATCCCGCCGTAGTGTCCAGTCCAATCCCGCCGCTCGCCGGAGCATACCCGCTCCCCTGCGGCAGGATCAGGCCCCCGCTCGCCGTGACGCTCTGATCAAACTTCACTCCGACATTGAATTCCTTCAGGCTCGCACTCAACCGCTCCAGCCAGTTGGTGTGCACCCCGTCCCCGGTTGCGCCGATGTAATTCGTGATCGACACCGGAGCGCCGAAAGCGAGCTGTCCCACGTTCAAGCCAACTCCGGCCGCAGGCACATCCGTGCCGATCCACACATCGTTCGCGCTCGCTGGCGGCCGGTAACCGACCGTCCCCTGCGTCAGGCCGGGCTGCGAGTCCACCAACGTGACGATGTGGTGCGGCTGGAGAGCGGCCCACGGAGATGTTCCAAAATTCAAACGGCCCTTCGAAACCGTCTGCCCGCCACCCGACGCTCCCCCATCCGTTACCAGCGTTGCCGTCTGATTCGGCACACTGTTGTTGGGCGATGTCACGCTCGCTATACACGCCGTATATCCCCCCGGCGACGTCTGCCCATAACTCGCGCACCGGCTCGCCACTTGCAAGGGACTGTTACTGAGCCCGACGCCCACCACGTTCGTATGTTCGGTATCCACTGCCACGCTCTTGTTGACCGATACAATCGATCCCGGCCAAAAGATCAGGTTCCCGGCGTAGCTGCCCTGCCAAACCGTGTAAGACTGCGGAACCGCGCTCCCGCTGTCTGTATACGTGCAAACCAGTCCCGTGCACTGCGCTACATTGTGCGCAACATACCCGCACGATGTCGTCGTCCCCCCGTTGCAGTTTCCATATGACGGATACACCGACCCGACTCCCACCGGCGTCGTCGTCCGGATCACGTCATACGTGATCGTGTCGGCCCGGTTCGCCACTCGCGGCCACCGCACCGGAATCGAATCGCTCCCGGTCGAGCTGTAGTTCAGAATCTGCATCGGTGAGGTGTGCGTACCCGCGGTCGCATCGTTCACCACGATGAAATACGAGTACTGCGTGCTTCCGCTCCCGCCCGTGGGAAACCACCCTTGCACTCCGCCGCTCCCAGCCACGGCGAAGTTTCCCGCCGCCGAAGTTTCTCCAGCAATCAATCCCGCGACTCCCGTCCCCGCGAACGGAGAATACGCCGGACTCAAAGGGTTCGCGCCCAACGAACTCTCCGAGTAGATATTCTTGAGATACGCCCCTTGGTAGTTGCCCGTGTAGTTCGCGGCATACACTTGCCACGGTCCACTTGCCTGAATCACGGTGTTCTCAACATATACACCGTTCGAGTTGTAGACCGTGACGCCGTTCGACGTGCCCGCCGTGATGTTTGAGTCGCGAAGCGTAATGACCGGAGCAATCTGGTGGAGCGATCCCTGGTTTCCTGCTGAGAAGAAGAACGATCCCGTCCACGTGATGCTGCGGTTCAGGTTGATCGAGTTGTTGTTGAAATGATCGACCGTGGCGTTTTCGTCATCCCAGAAATCGAAGAAGTTGTTGAATGCCCCGTTATCCCCCGCCACGTCGTAGGTGACATCAACGAAGTGAGTATTTGCGGCGTTATCGAGCACCGCCGTGTATGCCAGCGCCACTACGCCCGGCGTCGTCTGCGACGCAATGTCGGTGCCGGTGTGCGCATACTGGAAGGTGGTGCTCGTGGGAACCGCCGTGACAATCGCATCTCCCCAATACGCATTGTCGTCGGTGAACAGGATCGTCACCATGTCGCCCACCCGGAATCCATGAGCGGAAGCCGTGGTGATCGTGATGACCTGTGAGGTCTTCTGCGTGGCGGTAATCGGCACGCCGGCGTAGGCTGGACTGCCGGAGTAATTCGTGGGTGAGCGGAAACTTAAGCCCTGCACCGAGTTGTTACCGTAGTCGTTGGAGTTAGTCAGATCTCCAACTTGCAGGCACGCTTTCCTGCCGTAGCAGTTCAGGGAAACACCGTAACCATTCAGGACCGATTGGTTCGAGTGAAGATAGATGGTGCCGTAAACGTTGTACGTGTTGATGGAGTGCACCACACCAGGCCCGTTCGCCGGGATCGTCACGTTGCACTGGGTATTGTGCCAGCCGATCGCATCGGTTCCGCAAGCCGCGTTCAATGTCTCCTGGATTCCCGAGGACGCCGAACCGATCGTATATCCTGTCGCATACGAAAAGTACGGCGTGAACGCAATCGTCCCAGACGATGCACCCGAAGTGCAGCTTCCAGAAACCACCTTGACGGATTCGCTGTTCCCGCCTCCCGAAACATAAACCTCGTACCCAGCGCCACTTGTCGTGTCCACGCCTACCGGACAAGGCGTCAGCGTGACCGTCGCTTGTGTTCCTCCCGTCAGCGTGCCGGAGATTGTCTGCGTCCAATTCTGCGCCGTCGTAGCGTACGTCACTCCCGCCGGACTCCCACCGCCACACGCGCCCCACGTCGAATTTCCGTTCAGGCAGGTGGATGCGCTCGCGACTCCCGACCCTAACTGCCCCGGCGGCACCACTCCGCCCACCAGATTTGCCTTCGCCGCCAGCGCGCTGTCTACGTAGTGCCGGGTTGACGCCTGGTTCGGCGCCGTCGGATCGCCCGCCAGCGTCAGCGGCCCGTCCATCGTGTCGCCCGCCTTCGAGACGAACGATCCCGCTCCCACATTCGCAACCGCACCGTCCACATACGCTTTCGTCGCCGCGTCGTTTGTTCCGACCGGCGTCGGAAGCACCGGAGGCGCCGCAAACTGTTTCGTGCCCGTGATCGTTTCCGTCCCTGTCAGGTGGACAACCGCCGAATCCAGCGCGCGTCCCGCCACCGCCGCATTCACATATTGTTCCGTCGCTGCGGGATTCGCCAGGCCAACTCCCGGCGTCGTCCGTATGGCTGTGATGGTCGTCGGCGATGTCGCCGGTACCGACCAGAACTCCGTCCGCACCGTGTAATCGTCCAGTTGAAAAACCACCCGGTACAGTGTCCCCGCCGGACTTGCTCCAACATTGGGGACTAATTGCGTGGTGAACGATCCCCCATGTCCGATCGCCACGCTCTGGCTCCCCGCCGCCACCGCATCGCCTTCGGCAGTCTGAAAGGCCGGCCAGGAAATCAGTACTGTGCCCGCCGCCGCCGTCCCGTCCGCGCGATACACCGTGTCGCTGATCGTCGTCAAAGCCGGTCCCGCCGCCCACAATCCCGGTGTCATTGCCAGCACAGCCACTAACGCCCAAAGCGGCCAACAAAAAAGCCGCTCCACTGAGCGGCGTCCCTTTCGCATAAATCCTCCCAACACAACTCCATGTAGGGCGGACACTCCTGTCTGCCCAAGCCGATATCACCAGTGTTATGGCTTAGTCTTCAGCTGCTAAAGAAATCCCCAACGGCCACTTTTTAACGCCTGAGGTCGAAGTCTTCTCCCTGCCTACGATTGCGTCTCGACCCGCGACTCCACAAACCGCCTTACGCTTTCCACATACACGTCCGCGAAATCCACCACCGGGCGCTTGGTCTCGATCAGCACCATTGCTGGATCGAGTTCCCATCCCATGGTGCACAGCACCGCCAGCGTCATCATCGGCGCGCGATGAACTCCCGCCGCGCAATGAATGTACACCTTCGCCTCCGGATCGGTCAGCGCTTCCTGGGCAAACTCGACTCCACGTTCCAGCAGCGCCGGCGCCTTCGGCAGAAAATCATCGTCCGTCGGATTCCACAACACCCGGACGCCGCACGCGTCCCCGAGCGGCCTGTCGTCGAACTCGATCTGCATGTCCAGCACATGCGTGACGCCCGCCCGCGCCAGTTCCAGCATGTTGCTCGTGTTCCAGATCCCACCCCCCAGCGCGATGCGCTCCGTCACCCACGTTACGTCCATGCCCTGTGTCGTTCGCCTTTCTGCTGCCGCAATTTTTCTCGGAGCCCTGCGTATCCGTTGGCGCCTGAGGATCCTCACCGGCCTTCACTCCGCCGGTTGTGATGCTTCTGATTCTACGTCACCATCCGGGCCTCGCTCCCCTCCCGGAAGCTCTTCGTACAACCCCAGCTTCTCCAGCAGCGCTCTCCCCGACGCTTCCTCTTCGCTGTCCTCCGCCGGATTGTTCGGAAACATGCCCGCCACTTCCCACAGAAAGCGCAACGCCGGGACGTTTCCTCCGTCGCTCACCGACCGCACCACCCGTTCGGTCATCTCCACCGAACTGTCCACGATCAAGTTCACGACTCGGTTCCGCGCGTGTTGCATCTCCTCCGGCTTCTTAGCGACGCCGGTGATCTTGGGCGCCCGCTTCGTCCCCGACTGTTTCTTGATCTTCGCCTTCGTTTTCGCCATCAATCCCGCCCCAAAAAGGAAAAGGGCGCGATTTACGCCGCGCCCTTCAGAGTTATTTGTTTTTTCTCTACTCTTAAGTTTAGGATATCAAATCCAACGGGGGTAATCCGAAGTAATTTCCAAAATTATTTTTGCCTTCATTTGAACCACTTACAGACAAAATGCCATTCTTACCCCCTTGACAAGCTTTTCGGACGAAATCTCGAACTGAGAAATCCGCTTCATCAACCCGCAGCCTCGAGAGCAAACCGCTGCGTAGCCATTCGCTTAGTGGTCCCAATCAATGTCGTTTTGCTTCTGCGGGTACCCTTCAACGTCATAGAAGTAGTGTGGTTTTTCTCCCGGCTCTTGTTGAATGACTCTTATTGCCCAAGCCCATCTGCCGTTGACAAGGCGCTCCCGAAGTTCCTCTGTCCAGTATCCGTTCCGGCCGTGAAAGAAAATATTAAAGTCATGCTCCGTTCCAGAAAGTGCGTATCTGATCAAGTCAGTCCGAGATGAGTTGAAAGTTAATGTTGGGACACTCAGAAGTGCTATGTCTGTCAGTGGGTCTAACCGCAACCGCTTTTCGAAATTCGCTAAGGTCCGTTATTCGCGCCGTAACGTCTGAAAGCGGGTAGCGACCGTGATGAATTTCCCATACCGACGTGACGTTCGGATTATCAGTCGGCAAAAGGCGGAAATATACGAAGCTGTCTCCCCCGGTAATGCTGCCGATGGCGTCCTTGGAGAGCCCCATTATCTTTACGGCCGCTAGGATTAGCGCATCCGATTGTTTCAGCGTCGCCTGGAAGTTTTCTTCCCTATGTGTGTTGGAGTTTTCTATACCTTGGGCAATGCGTTCAAAGTGTTCGCTTTCTTCGCGCCTGATGGCCGCCTGCTCTGCGTCATGTTCCTTGCGATCCTGATAGACGGATTTTATTTCAAGCAGTAGCAAAACAAACACGACGAGGGTCCATAGCGCCTTTTCACGCCTGCCAATTCTGTTCAAGTCTCTAATCAGGGGCACGAGCACCCCCAAAAAGCCTAGAACACCTATCCAGACACCCACTGGTGGATGCCAGTGCCACAAACTGACCATGTATTTGATCATGTGCACACCCTCGCACTGATCTCGGAACATCCCGAAGAATATTCCGGAGATCATGCACGAAGTATACGGCCTTACTTTGCGCCATATATTTACTCCCGAATATTTTCGCCATCGGTTGAATCATTGACGGAAAAAACTCCGTTTCTGCCCACTCGACAATTTTCCGGACGACTCTCGGCCTGGGCCATCCGGTTCATCAATTTGCACTCCAGCAGGATGCGCGTCATCTCGTCGATTGCTTCCGGAATGCGAAGCTCGATCCAACGTCGGCTGCAGCCCAGTAAACGGCCAATTTCCCCTTGCGTGTACTCCTCAAGCACATGCATCGCAAGCAGCTGTTTCTCCAGCGGGCCGAGCTTGTTCACCGCCATCTCCATGTCGTGTACAAAAATCACGATGTCCTCGAAGCTGTTCATGTTGTATGACGTAACCCGCGCCCGGAAGCACTCTCGTCCCAGCAACGACGGAAGCCGCCCGACCTCGACCGACGCTCGGGCGTATCGTTTCAGCAGCGCCACCGTGCGATTCCGGTAGGGCCACAGGTCGATTTGCGTTTCGGCGAACAAAGCTGCTTGCGGCAACTCTGTGTGGGCCAGCAGAGTCCATGCCTGCGCCGCGATCATGCCCGCACCTCCAACTCGGTAACCGCCTGTAAATATTCAATTTGGGCTTGCCCCCGCAGGTCTTCCGCTTTCGGGCACGGCAGCCGCGGTTTTCTCGGGCGCTCGTAGATGGGCCGCGGCATGTCCGCCATGCGCAGCCGGCAACTCCCGCAGTGCACTTCGCTATCTCCCTGCGGCCGCAGCCACAATCCGCCGCAGCGCTCGCAATACTTCAACTCCACCTGGGTCTTTGGGCCTTCGATCCAACCTAAGAAATTCATAACTGCCTCTCCGGTATGAAATGACTTGCTCATGATTCCTTGATGTGCCCGCTCCTGCGACCTGCCTCGTGAAAGGCGAATCGCCATAGCGGGAAAAACTAAAAAAGCCCTGATCCCGATTGCTCGGGTCAGGGCTCGTTTCTCTTACGATGGCCTGCTCGGTCTATGTAGTTCGGAATGAAATGCTTACATCTACTGCGGCCTGACTGGCAGGCTGGGCTCGTGCTGCCGGAAGTAGCCTTCCTCGTATCCGGACTTCAGCACTTGCCCATTCTGCACAACCACGCTTAAGCGTCCTGTGAATTGCAACGATCGCAGCAGACGCTCCATGGCCGCCGAGAGGACCTCGGCGGAACGTACTTTACGGCGGAATTCCCCAAAACTTCGTTCTTCGTTTTCGTAGGATTGAACTTCGATCATGGCGGCACCTTTCGAGCTGTATGAGTTATATGATTGTGTGATCGTATAGCTCAATCGCAATCTAGTCAAGAACTTTATTGTCTTGCGGATGTTGAACTTATATCGTTAATAGCAATTTGATATAAACTGGTGCTATACTCCCGTCATGAGATTCCGGACTCTGCAGGAAAACCTCCGTAAAACGCTGTGGGAACGTATTGATGAGGGGGACCTGACTGGTTTGCGTCTGGCCGAGCAGACTGGATTCAAACAGGCCCACATCTCAAACTTTCTCAACCGCAAGCGCGGGCTCAGCCTGGAAGGCATGGATAAAGTGTTGAATGTACAGCACCTTTCCGTGCTCGACCTGCTCGATCCCGCAGAAGTCAACAAACGCGCTTCGATCATTGCGCCGAGCGAGGACGAATTCGACAGCGTAGTCGTCTCGGAACCCAACATCGTCGCCTCCCAGCCGCTGATTATGAGTATGCACGTCAAGGAGATCCTGAAATTTAAGAGGACCTTCTTGAAGCGGCTGAAGGCTTCGGTGGAAGGGGACCGCGACGGCTGGGAACGATTTGCGGTGATCAAGGTGGATGCCCGCGAAGGCATGAGCATGTATCCCCGTATGCTGCCCGGCGCCACGCTTCTGATCGACCGCCACTATAACTCTCTCACTCCATACCGCAAGGGCGAGAGCAACATGTACGCTGTCCGCAAAGAAGACGGCAGCTGCACTATTAAATACGTGGAAATGGCCAATAACCACTTGGTTTTGCGCCCGCAAAACCAGGCTTACCCGGTGGAAGTGCTCACCATGGAAGACGGCAAGAAGCCGTGGGACTACATTGTTGGCCGGATTTGCTACGTAGGGATTGAAACCTAGGACGCAAGTGTGGCGCGGACATTTCTGTCCGCGCCATTTTTCTTTTAGCTGCCGCTGCGGGCCCCACTATTTTGGCGGGCGGGAATGCCCGCCCCACACACAGCTATTGCTTGCTCTTCAGAAGATTGCTTAGACCCTGAATGTCTTCCTGGGATGCGTCGCCGATTGCGAAGTAGCGAAGACGGTTGCGCGTCCAGGTTTCGAAGTGAAAGGACCTTGCGTCGATGGGACCTGCGCTTGGAAATCTCTCGGAAATGGCTCGTGCCTGAAAAATGAAAACCGAGATCTGGTGCTTGCGTACACGGAAGATCAACTCCGCTCCGGGAGATTGTTCGAGGTAGCTCACTCGCCCCCCGACCAACTCAAACGGCGAACCTTGCAGTTCGGGCACATCGAAAGTGAAGGGAATTTTCCCGGCAAACCATGGCTTGACGGTGTGCCGGTCGGAAGAGACGACGTCCACCGGCGTCGAGCTGGCTAGGGTGGAGACGTGCAAGTCCGCCAACTCGCTTACGATCTGGTTGTTTCTCTCGCGGTGGACGTTTTCGCGATAAAGCGAAATTCCGGCCAGGCCGAGAATGATGGCTAATGCGGCGGCCGCGGCTGGTCCCAGACGCAGGGCGGACAGGAGTGTCCGCGCTACACGCGGACGGAGCGCCCGTGCCACGCGCTCGCGCAGCTTTGGATCTGCAACGTAGCGCTGGCCTGCCGCCTGAACGGTCTTTTTCCACTGCAGCCGGCGAAGACCTTCGGCGGCGCAGGCTGGACACTCGCGGAGATGGCTGTCGAGTTTCGTCAACTCGCCGGAGTCAAGTTCGCCGTCCAGGTAGGCGTCCAATTGTCCGGTCCACAATTCGTGAGTCACGAGGCGCTCCTAAGCTGTAGTTTTCGTTCGACGGCCTGGCGCAGCAACCGTCTGGCACGCGACAGCCGCGACATCACCGTTCCGATCGGAATCGCAACGGTTGCGGCAATCTCCTGGTACGACATCTCTTCCACCTCGCAGAGCAGGAGAACTTCACGATAGACGACGGGCAGTTCTTCGATGGCTGTTTGCATGATTTCGCGGCGGGTGCGATCGATCAGGATCGTTTCGGGAGTCTGGTTTTCCACCGGGAGAGCAGGATCTTCCTCGGAGGGATCGAACGGGACCGTAGCCGCTTTCAGTCCGGTGCGGGAATTCAGGAACGTGTTGCGGAGGATCCGGAACATCCACGCTTTGAAATTGGTGCCCGGTTGAAACGAGGAGAATCCTTTCAGCGCTTTCGCGTAGGTTTCCTGCACCAGGTCTTCGGCCTCGTCGCGGTTTTGGGTCAGCCAGTGCGCGAAGTTGTAGAGCCGGTCGAACAAGGGCAGGGCCAACTGCTCAAACGACATCGCAGACGGGCGCTCCTCCGACACGCATATAAGACTAAACCAGTTGAAGGGACTTTTATTCCCGAGTGTGGCGAGAAATGTTTTCCGGGAATAAGACGCCTGCCCGCTGGTTGTAAGCGTCAGTTGCTCGTTTCCAGTTTCTGGTTTCTTGTTCTTCCGGGACGGCACGAAATCGCTCCCGGAGGCCATGTTCTGAGTTCGAGACCGGGGGCGGGCAGGAATGCCCGCCCCACAAGGGCTCTGCCAGAAACAAGAAACGAGCAACTAAAAACTTCCCGGAGGCTCTATGGCTGCGAAAGACGAGATTCTCTACAACCACAATCACGATGGCATTGATCGGCGCGGGTTCCTGCAGTGCATGGCATGGGCCGGAACGGGAGCATTTTGCGTGCTGGAAGGCGGAGTGTTGAAGAGTTACGCGCTCGGTCGCGGGGGTGAAATGGCCGAGGTGGCCAAAGGCGAACTGGCGTTTGTGCAGATCAGCGATAGTCACATGGGGTTCGACAAGCCGGCCAATCCAGACGTCGTCGGGACGTTCAAAGCGGCGATCGACAAGATCAACGCGCTGCCGGTCGAGCCGGAATTCATCCTGCACACGGGCGACGTAAGCCATCTAGCCAAGCCGGCCGAGTTCGACAATGTGGAGCAGATTCTCAAGTCTGCGAAGACGTCGGAAGTTTTCTATGTCCCCGGAGAACACGATTTCATCGGCGATGAGGGCAAGCAGTTTCGAGAGCGATTCGGAAAAGGATCGCAGGGATCGGGTTGGTACAGCTTCGATAAGAAGGGTGTGCATTTCGTGGGGCTGGTGAACGTTGCGAACTTGAAGGCGGGCGGACTCGGATCGCTTGGTTCGGAGCAATTGGAGTGGCTGGAGAACGATGTGAAGCATATCTCCAAAAGCGCGCCGGTAGTGGTGTTCGCGCACATTCCGCTCTGGACGGTGTATCCGGAGTGGGGGTGGGGAACAGAAGACAGCGCGCAGGCGCTGGGGTATTTGAAGAAGTTTGGGTCGGTGACGGTGCTGAATGGGCACATCCATCAGACCATGCAGAAGGTGGAGGGCAACGTGACGTTTCACACGGCGTCGTCGACGGCATTCCCACAGCCGAAGCCGGGAGCAGCGCCGTCTCCGGGTCCGATGAAGGTGCCGGCGGAGCAGTTGCGCGGGCTGCTGGGGGTAACCGACGTTCACTACAAGAGGGGGCAGCACGCGCTGGCCGTGACGGATTCGACTCTGGGGTGATGCGGCGGTTTTTAGGGGCGGCAGAATCTCGGCATGAGCGCGGAACCCTTGACCACAGAGGTCACAGAGGAAACCAGGGAGAACATTCGATATGAAATTGAAACGGATTCTCGTGCCAGCGCTGGTTGGTCTGGCGGTTTTGGTTGCGCTCAGTGCCGGAGCGGTGGCGGGCGAGAAAGCTCCGGGCAAAGAAATCACGATCGATAATTTCAGCTTTGGCCCGCCGAGCCTCACCGTCAAGGCGGGCACGCAGGTGACTTGGGTGAATCACGATGATATTCCGCACACGGTGGTGAGCGAGGACTTGGCCACATTCCGGTCAAGACCGCTCGACACCGACGAGTCGTGGAGTTTCACATTTACCAAGCCGGGGACGTATACATATTTTTGCTCGATTCACCCGAAGATGACGGCGAAGGTTGTTGTACAGTGAGGCTGCTCGCCCGTTGAGGATGGATTCCGCGCCACTTGGCGGGCAGGAATGCCCCGCCCCACACCTCTTTTTCCTGGAACTGCTCTCACCAAAGGCTCGTATCTACGTCTGACTACGTAAAGATACCTGTGTCTGGGACCCGACTGGGTCCGGGAGAGAGCTAACATGCGCAACCTGACGTTTGCCGCGATTCTTGCCGTTCTCAGCCTTGCCGCCTTCGCTCACGCCGACGACTGGTCCAAAACCTATGATCTGACCGGCAAGCCCGATCTACGAGTGGAGGCGGTTGACGCCCATGTGCGGATCGAAGTGTGGGACCAGAACAAGATTGAGGCGCATGTGACGACCCGTGGCTGGCATATCGGGGGCGGAGGTTTGGAAGTTGTGGAGCATCAGCAAGGGAATGCGGTGGATCTGGAGTTGAGGCACCAGCACCGGACGCATGTGTCGTTTGGGATCGACAACCGGCGGACGGACCTGGAAATCCACATGCCCCGCAGCGCCAAGGTCAACGTGCACAGCGAGGACGGAAGCATAGTGGCGAGGGGGCTGGAAGGGGAGTTGGAATTTGCCAGTGGCGATGGGCGGGTCGAGCTGGAAGATCTGGATGGCAGTCTGCGAGCGAAAACCAGCGATGGGTCGATGCGGGCTTCGGGCCGATTCGATGTGCTCGAGTTGCACACGAGCGACGGGCGCATTGAGGTGGAAGCACGGCCCGGGTCGCAGTTGCGGGAGGCCTGGGAAGTGCGCACGTCGGATGGGAGTGTGTCGCTGAGAGTGCCAGGGGATCTGGCCGCCAATGTCGAACTGCACACCAGCGATGGCCGTATCACGACCAACATTCCGATCGTGGTAGAAGGAAGTCTCGACAGTCACGATGTGCGCGGGAAGATGAACGGTGGCGGACAGCGGCTGACCGTCCACACCAGCGACGGGTCGGTGACGCTGGATAAGTTCTGATTGAAAGGGTAGTCTCGGTGGGTGAGTGGGGGCCCTTCGACTCCGCTCAGGGTGACAGAGACTAAATTCTTATATGAAGTCAAAATCTTTCTTCTTCTTCTTCTTCCT
>Ga0075021_10001333_pt1 | contig 12604 bp, 8 predicted proteins | sample ColStrG_CSR_2012_FD_72749 | JGI IMG/M metagenome (GOLD analysis project Ga0075021, IMG submission 72749) | Freshwater sediment microbial communities in response to fracking from Pennsylvania, USA - Cold Stream Run_MetaG_CSR_2012 | ecosystem: Environmental > Aquatic > Freshwater > Creek >...
TCGGCCCCGCAGAGGAGCTGGACCCCAGACCGACCTCGTTGCGTTTCATATTCATAATCTAATCACTTGATCATAATATCAAGTTAATCCATGAGGCGGTCAGTGGCCCGTCGCCCGCAGCCTGTCCATCCCACGGCAGGTTCACTCTCGTGTGCGAAAGTGGGCCGATGACGCGTCCTTCCCGCCATTTCCAGCTGCGCCCGGCGGGTGTCGTGCTGCTCGTCCTCGCCCCGGTCGTCGCCGGCCTGGTTGTGACCGCCGCCCCCGGTCCTTCCGCTCAGGCGGCGAGCCCGGGCAACTATCTGGTGACGTTCGTGGCCCGTCAATGCCCGACGTACGCCGACATCACCGCCAACCTCGCCCGTAACAACATCCAGGAGAGCCTCCAGAACCTGGGTGGAAATACCGCCTACTCGGCGGGCCAGCCGATCTCCCCATCCGTCGAGCAACCCAACCAACCGAACTGCACACCGTTGACAAACTGGCAGTTCACCTTCGGCAACGGGATCAATGGACAGACACCCGGAACCAATCTGTCCCGGGTTTCCAACCCGGTGAGCCCTCCTTTCGTCACCCAGGCTTCCGTCCCACTGCTCGATACCAGTGGCAACCCGACGGGATCGGCCATCGCCGGAGCGGTCACCACCACACTGACGGCGGCACAACTGACCCAGGCGGAAAAACATCAATTGTGGTTGCAGGGCGGGACGACGACCGACCCACTGGGCACAGCAAACTTCGGTAACCGCTACGCGTTCGGCGCCCTGCGTTGCGCTATCGACAACCTGAACGGCGACAACGTCGAGTGGGTCGGCTTTCCGACCGGCCAGAGCCACGTGTTCTGTTACTACTACGCCGTCGACCAGAAGCCCCAGCCCGGCACGATCCAGATCTCCAAGGTGCTCACCAATGCCGGAGTGAGTGTCCCCATTTTCCCCTTCACCGGATCCGTGTCGTACAACCCGGGTGGCACTTTCGACGTCAAGGCGGGTCAGTCGATCTCATTCGCTCGGGATTCGACGGTCGACTGGAACTTCCAGGAACAGGCGCTCGCCGGCTACTCGATGACCTCGGCGGTGTGCACCTCGAGAGACGGGCTCAGCACGTTCAATGGCCAGGCCGCGCCCATCGGCACGCCGGTCACGTTCACGACCAACGTCCTCATCACGGTCAACCTGTCGCCGTCCGATCTGGCCGCGTGTGTCTACACCAACGTCCGCAACGTGGTGGACCTGTCCGTGCTCAAGCAGACCGTCGGTGGAGTGGGGTCGTTCAACTTCACGGTCACGCCACCGGCCGGAGCGGCAACCATGCTGAGCGCAACTACGACGACCGAAGGCGTGCCGGCCGAGGCGTGCACCAGTGCACCTTCGACCTGCCACGTGGTCGACAATCCGGCAACTCTTCCGGCTGACTACACCATCGTCGAGACGGTGCCGGCTCCTGATGCGACCGGAAGTTGGGCGGTCACAGCTTTTGACTGCAACGGTGTGGCCGGCCCGGTGTCCGCCACCCAGACGATCCACGTGACCACCGCGCTCGAGACCCTGGCCTGCACATTCACCAACACGTTCACGCCGACTGGCAGCATCACCATCACCAAGACCACACTGGGAGGGAAGGGCACAACCGAGTTCTCGATCGTTCCCGTGCCAGCGCTCGGCGAGACCGAGACGGTGGATCCGATCTATTCCGCCACCACGGCATCACCAGGCATCGCCGTCACCGCCACCAAGATTTCCGGCGACTACTCGCTCGACTCCCTCGTCCTCGGGAAATACTCCATCGTGGAGTCGGGACCGGAGAACACGATTGCCGGCTCCTGGGCACCACAGGCCATCACTTGCACCGGAGCGTTCACCACACCGTCAAATGCCGATGTGCTGGTGACACTTACGTCTGCCGTCCCTCACGTCACCTGTTCCTTTACCAACCTGTTTACGGCGGCGCCACCTACCACCACCACGACCACAGCCGCACCTGCCACCACCACGACCGTTCCCGGCGGAGCGGCTGCGGCCAACACCGGAGCCAACGGCAACGGCAACGGCAGCGGGCCGGGTCTGGCCATGACGGGTGAAGACGTGCGCATCCCCCTGGGTGCGGCGGGAGTACTGGCCGGTCTCGGCGCCTCGCTGTTGGCCCTGGACCGGATCCGGCGTCGCCGCATGGTGCCGGTAGTCGTTGACCGGGGCCACGACCGCCCACCGACCTGACGACCCCGAACGGACCGGTGGAGCTGTTGGAGCCGTTGGAACCGGACGGACCGATTGAGCCGTTGGAACCGGCGGTTCACATCCCCCCGGAACGGCCGTGGGACACGCGTCCCCGACCCACCCTTTTGGGCCGCATCGGTAGATGGATGCTCATCACCTCAGGGCTGTTGGTGGCTTTCGTGGCCTACCAGCAGTGGGGGACCGCCGTTGGCCACTGGCAGGGCCAACGGGATCTGCGGTCCCGCTTCGACGAGGGGCTGGTCCAGGCCCACTCCCTCCACCTCGGAGGAGGTACGACGGTGATGGCCGAACCGGCGATCGGGGACCCGGTCGGCGATCTCGTGATCCCTCGCATCGGCCTTGACCAGGTGATCGTCGAGGGGGTCCAGGCGAGCCAACTGAGCGTCGCACCCGGCCACTACCCGGGCACGGCACTGCCCGGACAACGTGGCAATGCCGCCATCGCCGGTCACCGGACGACCCATGGAGCCCCGTTCAATGGACTGGCCGACCTGCGGCCCGGCGACCCGATTGTGGTGACCACGCTCCAAGGGCGGTTCATCTATAGCGTGACCCGGTCCTTGGTCGTGTCACCCAATGACCACTCAGTACTTGCGCCGACAGCAGCCTCCCAATTGACCCTGACAACCTGCACGCCGAAATACAGCGCCGCCCAGCGCCTGATTGCTGTTGCCCGATTGGTGACCCCGCCGGCACCGACCACAGGACCAAGTCCTGGTGCGAGGTCCAACCGGTTGGCCGGGACGGACCCGGCAGGTTCCGCCGCGGTGTGGCTGTCGCTGTTCGGTTGCGGCATCGCCCTCAGCGGTCTGCTCGTGTCGGTGGGAGTGGTGCGGCGCAGGACGACCTCGAGCCGGCTGTTCCGGTTGGCCCCCTGGCTAGCCCTGGTAGTGGGTGTGGCGCTGCTGTACGCCACATTCGGGATACTCGACACTCTGTTGCCCGCCAGCTTCTGATCGGTCCGGTGCCCACACCGGGTGCGATGCTTGGCGGAGTGCCGGACAGGTCCGGCGGGTCCATTGCCGGGCGGTAGGCTTGGCGCTCGGCGCACAGGCGTGCGCCACCTGTCCGCGACCCTTGATCCATCCGAGGTGACTCTTCCCCATGCCGTTCGTCTTCGACTTCGACCACTCCCATCGCAAGCCCCCGATGGAGATGAAGGACCTTCTCGGCGGCAAGGGCGCAAACCTGGCCGAAATGACGTCCGTGCTCGCACTGCCGGTCCCTCCGGGCTTCACCATTGCCACCACCGCTTGCCGGGCCTACATGGAGGGAGGTTGGCCCGACGGGTTGACCGCCGAGATCGCCAAAGCCCGGACCCGCCTAGAGAAGAAGATGGGCAAACTGGTCGGCGACGCCGACGATCCATTGCTGGTGTCGGTGAGGTCGGGAGCCAAGTTCTCCATGCCCGGGATGATGGACACCGTCCTCAATCTGGGCCTCAACGACAAGTCGGTGGAGGGCCTGGCCCGCCAGACCGACGACGAGCGGTTCGCGTTTGATTCGTACCGCCGGTTCGTGGCCATGTACGGCCGCATCGTTCTGGGCGTCCCCGGCGAAGAGTTCGACGCGCTGCTCGAGGCGGCCAAGGAACTGGCCGGAACCACCAATGACGCCGGGGTGCCGGTCGAACTCCTCCGCTACCTGGTCGAGGCCTACCAACAGATCGTGGAACGTCATACTGGCAAACCCTTCCCCCAGGACCCTGACGAGCAGCTGCGTGGTGCGATCGAGGCCGTCTTCGCCTCATGGGACGGCCCCCGGGCCATCGCCTACCGCGTTCGCGAACGCATCGCCCACGACCTGGGTACCGCAGTCAACGTCCAGGCCATGGTGTTCGGAAACCGCGACGACAATTCCGGCACCGGCGTCGGCTTCACCCGTGACCCGGCAACGGGCGCCAAGGGAGAGTACGGGGACTTCCTGATCAACGCCCAAGGCGAGGACGTTGTGGCCGGCATCCGCAACACCGAGCCGTTGTCGGCCCTCGCTGATGCATTCCCGAAGATCCACAAGGACCTGCTGGCCATCTTCGGCCGGCTCGAGCACCACTACCGGGACATGTGTGACACCGAGTTCACCATCGACCAGGGCAAGCTCTGGATGCTCCAGACCCGCGTGGGCAAGCGCACCGGGCGCGCCGCTCTGCGGATGGCCGTCGACATGGTGTCCGAGCGGGCCATCAAATTGACCAGGGCGGAGGCGATCGGACGGATCACCGGCGAGCATCTGGAGCAAGTCCTCCACCCCCAATTCGCCTCTACGGGCCACAAGGTGCTGGTCACCGGCCTGGGCGCCTCTCCCGGTGCCGCCGTCGGCCGGGTCTACCTGACCGCCGACGATGCCCAGGCGGCAGCGGAACGGGGCGAGGCCGTCGTGCTCGTCCGCAGTGAGACGTCCCCCGAGGACGTCCACGGCATGCTGGCCGCTGAAGGCATCCTGACCGCCCGCGGGGGGCTGGTCAGCCATGCCGCGGTGGTCGCCCGGGGCTGGGGCAAGCCGGCTGTCGTCGGAGCCGAGGCATTGCGTATCGGCAAGGGCTCGTTCAGTGTTGGCGACGTTGTGGTGACCGAAGGCGACTGGATCTCGGTCGACGGTACGAACGGCACCGTCGTACTGGGTCAGGTCGAGGTCTCCCAGGGCGAGACGCCGCCCGAATTCGAGACCGTCCTGGGCTGGGCCGACGACATCCGGGCCGGTCACCTCGGGGTCCGGGCCAACGCCGACAACGGGCCGGACGCCACCAACGCCCGTATGCACGGAGCGGAGGGCATCGGCCTGTGCCGTACCGAGCACATGTTCCTGGCCGAGGACCGCCTCCCCGTGGTGCGTCGGATGATCCTGGCTGACACGCCGGCCGAGGAGGAGCGTGCGCTCGAGGCCCTGCGCTTGGCCCAGAAGGCCGACTTCTACGAGATCCTCGAGGCCATGGACGGCCTGCCCGTCACTATCCGACTGCTCGACCCACCGTTGCACGAATTCCTGCCCGACACCATGGAACTGGCCATCAAAGAGGCCACGGTCGGGCTGTCGGCCGAGGAAGCGCTGCTGTTCGACGCGGCCAAGACCTGGCATGAATTCAACCCGATGCTCGGCACCCGCGGTGTGCGACTTGGTGTGATCAAGCCGGGCCTGTACGCCATGCAGGTCCGGGCGCTCATGGAGGCCGCCCTCGACCGTGTCGAGGCCGGTGGCCACCCAATCGTCGAGATCATGATCCCGCTGACCGTGACACGGGAGGAGCTGGCTCTCGCCCGATCATGGGTTGAGACGGCCGTGGCATCGACCCTCGGGGCCGGAGCTAAGGCCAAGAAAGGGACCAAGGCCGCAAAGGGTACCCTCGAAGTCCTGATCGGCACCATGATCGAGACTCCTCGGGCCGCTCTCCGTGCCGGCGAGATCGCCGAGGAGGCCGACTTCTTCTCCTTCGGCACCAATGACCTGACCCAGATGACCTTCGGGTTCAGCCGTGACGACGTCGAGGGCCGGATGATGTCGGCGTATCTCGAGCAGGGGTTGCTGAAGCGCAATCCGTTCGAAGTCGTCGACCCTGACGGAGTGGGGGAGCTGGTCCGCCTCGGAACCGAGCGCGGCCGTGCCACCCGGCCCGACCTGAAAGTCGGGGTCTGCGGCGAGCACGGCGGCGACCCCGAATCCATCGCCACATTCGCTGCGGCCGGTCTCGACTACGTCAGCTGCTCGCCCTTCCGGGTGCCGATCGCCCGCCTGGCCGCGGCTCAGGCCGTCCTGGACGGCCACACCGCCACTCGCAGCAAGGTGACCGGCGCTGCCGTCAAGAAGGCCCCGGCCAAGAAGGCCCCGGCCAAGAAGGCCCCGGCCAAGAAGGCCCCGGCCAAGAAAGCCCCGGCCAAGAAAGCCCCGGCCAAGAAAGCCCCGGCCAAAAAGTCGATAGCCAAGTAGGCGGCCCCCAAGAGGCCCCCTGCTCACTGAGCCGAAAGGCCGGTTTGCCCGGTTTTTTGATGGCTTGGAGGCCGATCGGACGGGGTCCAGTCTGAACGCGGTACCGTCGACACCATGGGCATTCCCGACGAGGACGTAGCCCGCGTTCGGGCGGCGACCGACATCGTGGCGCTGGTGGGGGAGCACGCTGCTCTGAAGCGGGTGGGTCAGCGCTGGGTCGGCCTGTGCCCATTCCACACCGAAAAGTCGCCTTCGTTCAGCGTCAACGCCGAGCACGGCTTCTACCACTGCTTCGGGTGTCAGACCAGCGGCGACGCCATCAGTTTCGTGCGGGCTATGGAGCATCTCGACTTCGTCGACGCCGTGCGGCGGTTGGCCGATAAGGCCGGCATCACCATCCGCGAGGACGGCGACGGTGGCAAGGGCAACCAGAAGCGGAAGATATTCCTCGACGCCATGGAGCTGGCCACCGAGTGGTACCACCACCGACTGCTGACCGGCGAGGATGCCGGCCTGGCCCGCGACTACCTCCGTAGCCGTGGTTACGACGGGGAAGTGGTGCGCCGATTCCGCCTCGGCTGGGCGCCCGACGGGTGGGACACGCTCTGTAGCGCACTCAAGCTGAGCGATGACGTGGCGATAGGGTCCGGCCTCGGCTTCGTCAACAAGCGGGGTCGTTTGCAGGACGCCTTCCGGGCGCGCGTCCTCTTCCCGATCTGCGATCCATCGGGCAACCCTGTCGCTCTCGGTGGCCGGGTACTGCCGGGCAGCAGCGACCCGGCCAAGTACAAGAACTCCATGGAAACTCCGATCTATTCGAAACGGCGGACCCTCTACGCACTCAACTGGGCCAAGAAGGATGTGATCGCCTCGGGAGAGGTAGTGGTGTGCGAGGGGTACACCGACGTGATCGGCTTCTTCGAAGCCGGGATTCCGCGGGCGGTGGCCACTTGTGGCACGGCATTGGCGGAAGAGCACGTGAAGCTGTTGAAGAACTTCGCCACCCGGGTAGTGCTGGCCTTCGATGCCGACGGTGCCGGACAGACGGCGGCCGGACGGTTCTACGAATGGGAACGCAAACTGGAGATCGACGTGGCTGTAGCCGCGCTTCCCCCCGGCTCCGACCCGGCCGACCTCGCCCGGTCCGACCCCGAGGCGCTGCGTGTAGCCGTGTCCGGGGCCAAACCCTTCCTTCAATTCCGACTCGAGCGGATCCTGGACGCCGCCGACCTCACTACTCCCGAGGGTCGGGCCCGGGCCGCCGATCATGCTCTGGCCGCAGTGGCTGAACATCCCGACGATCTCGTCCGGGATCAGTATGTGATGCAGGTAGCCGAACGGTGCCGGCTCGAGCCCGCGTCATTGCGCGACCGGCTCGAACGGATCCGACGGGAGGGACCTCGCACTCCGCCCACCAAGGCGGACCGCACGCAGGCCCGTCCGGCGCCGCCGAGCGACGATCGCGACCCCCGTGGCTATGACGACCTCGGTGATCCGGGCGACGAACCGGAATGGGACGAGTGGGACGACGGCCCGGGGTTGGTCAGCGGCCTCCAGCGGACGGCCACCATGGAATTCCGGCCCGGACTCGAGGCTCTGCGGCTGGCCATCCACCGACCCGAGGAGGTAGGAGACCGACTCGAGGCAGCGCTTTTCTCGGACCCTGTCCAGCGGGCCGCCTTCGTGGCCCTGGTCGAGTCCGACGACCTCGGCGAGGCGATCGACGGTGCTTCGGGTCACGTGCAGGCCATGCTCGTCCGGTTGACGGTCGAGGAGCCGCGCTCCGAACCCGACGAAGTGGTGGCCCAACTGGTGCGGGACACCGTCCGGCGGGAGTTGCCGGTCCTCACCGTCGAAGCCCGGACGTCGCCCGAGGCCATGCACGAGGCTGCCGAGGTGGCCGGATGGCTCCAGGACCTGGACGGATCCACCACCTCAGCAGAAGCGTCCCGTCGGTTGGTAGCCTGGATCCTGGTGAGGGCACAACTGAATGGTTCCGGACAAGTCGCATGACGGCGAAGAAGGTCGTACCTCTTCGTCCGACCCTTCCGGTGGGTCCGACCGATGCCGACCTCCTCGACCTCGGGCTGCTGGCGGAGTCCCCTTCTGGTGTGCCTGACGAAGTCGACACGACAGGTTCGGTGCTCGGAACGCTACCCCTCGAGCAATTCGAGATGCTCATCGCCAAGGGTCGCCTGGCCGGTGGATTGACACAGCACGACGTGGTCGATGTACTGCGTTCCGTGGAGTTGAGCGCCGACCTCATCTCCGGTGTGGTGGATCGGATCCGGGCCGCTGGAATCGAATTCACCTATGACTCGGGTGAGACGGCGATTCTGCCGATGACACCGATCGATATGGTTGTCGATCCCGTTCCCCGATTGGTCGCCATGCCGACCGAACCGGCCAAAGCGACCAAAACTGCGGCGAAGCGGTCCCGACCTTCGCGGACCACGTCGACCAGCTTCTCCGAATCTGACAGTTTCCGGGGTTCGGCCGCCGACCCGGTACATATGTATCTGAAGGAGATCGGCAAGGTAAAGCTGCTCGACGCCGCCCTAGAAGTGGAGTTGGCCGAGCGGATCCTGGCCGGCGCCGAAGCGGAAATTCGGCTGGCCGCCGACGAGGCCTTGACCGCTCGGTCCGGTGTCGAACGCCGAGCCGATCAACGACTGGTGCACCAGGGTCACGAGGCCAAGGAAGCCCTCATCGAGGCCAACCTGCGCCTGGTCGTGTCCATCGCCAAGCGCTACCGCAATCGGGGGCTCGCCTTCCTCGACCTGATCCAGGAAGGGAATTTGGGCCTGATGCGGGCCGTCGAGAAGTTCGACCACACCAAGGGCTTCAAGTTCTCCACCTACGCAACATGGTGGATCCGCCAGGCCATCACGCGGGCTATCGCCGACCAGGCCCGCACCATCCGGATCCCGGTCCACATGGTGGAGACCATCCACAAGGTCGTCTGGGCCCAGCGACAGTTCCATCAGGAGATCGGCCGGGAGCCCACCGATGAGGAGTTGGCGGCACTGGTCGACATGTCGGTCGAGCGGCTGCGCGAGATCATCCGAATCAACCAAGACACCGTCTCGCTCGAGCAGCCCATCGGCGACGAGGAAGACTTCAGCCTGTCGGACATCATCGAGGACCGTGAGGCAGTCGTGCCCGGCGATGCCGCTACTCGGCTGATGCTGGACGGTGCACTGCGTGATGCGCTCGGTCATCTGACGCCCCGTGAACAGGATGTGGTGCGCCTTCGGTTCGGACTCGAGGACGGAAAGATCCGGACCCTGGAGGAAGTCGGCAAGGCGTTCGGGGTCACCCGGGAGCGGATCCGTCAGATCGAGGCCAAGACGCTGGCCAAGCTCCGTCGGCCGGAGTCGGCCCAGCTGCTTCGCGACTACCTCGAAGAGGCGTAGAGCGCGGTCGGCCTTCACGGACCTGGTCAGCGGCTGTACCGGGGTCTTCGCATCAATCGGTGTGGCGACCCAGGACGGCTCTGCGGTCGCCGTCCCCATCGGTGAGTACCGACAGTCGGTCGTAGCCGGCGGAACGCAGCAGTTCGCCGGTCGGATCTACTTGGTCGTCACCGACCTCGAGGAGCAGCCAGCCACCCCGGCGGATCCAACGCAGACTGGCACCGACCACCTCGGACACCACCTGCAGACCGTCCTGACCCCCGTCCAGGGCTCCTCGGGGTTCGAAGGCGAGTACGTCACGGGGGAGGAGATGCAAGGCGCTGGTGGGCACATAGGGTGCCACGGCGACCACCACGTCCACTGTGCCGGCCAGATCCTCGGGTAGCGGGTCGAACAAATTGCCCTCACGGACGTCGACGCCGTTTCGGCGGGCGTTGGCGACGGCCAACAGGTGGGATTCCGTGGCCAGGACGAGGGCCCGGGGGCGGGCGGCAGCCAATACGAGGGCTACAGCCCCGGACCCCGTGCACACGTCGACGCCCGTCCCTTCGTCCGGAAGTAGTTCGGCTGCCTTTTGGGCCAGGGGCTCGGACTGCCAGCGGGGTACGTAGACACCGGGTTCGACGCAGACGGGGCTGCCGCAGAACTGGGTCGTACCGGTGATCCATGCCAACGGTTCCCCGGTTGTTCTGCGAGAAACCCATTGGTCAAGGGTGCGGTCATCGGGGGCCGCCTTCGTCAGCTCGAGTGCCTCCTCGTCGGCCGCCACACACCCGGCGATGGCCAGGGCGCACGCAACCGCGGCGACGCGCGAGTCGACCTGGAGCGGGTGCCCGGTCAGACGGCCAGTGAACTGCGCTCGTTGATGGCTGTCGCCAGGTCGCCAGTCATCTCGATGACCAGGGCATCCGTGGCCTCCTCGCCGTCACGCCAGCCGCCGAGTACGCCGAACGCATCACGCATCCGCACGACCGAGAGCACCATGACGGCACGGATTTTGGCTCCGAGACCGGAACGTGCGCCGACCGATCGGGGTCGCACGGTGGAGCCGTCAGGGGCAACCACACGAAGGCGGGTACGCCTCGATCGGACGATTCCGACGACGAACCCGGTGATGATGGCCGCTGCAGCGGCGATACGGAGCTTCACGATGGCCATCATGGCGCGGTTTGCCGGTTCGTGCACCTGCGATTCTGCGGGGTACGGGGAACGGCTAATCTCCTCTGGCACGCCGGTGCCGTCCCCAGGGTCGACGAGGCGTGAGCGGACAGTTTCCGGGGTAGCTCAATCGGCAGAGCATCTGACTGTTAATCAGAGGGTTGTGAGTTCGAGTCTCACCCCCGGAGCCAAAGAAGTCCAGGTCAAAGGTATATCCCGCTATCAGGTATGCCTTTGACTCACTCCCGTGAGAACATTGTGAGAACAACCCGGTAGCCAACCCGCTCTCACGGAGGTCCTTGCCATGCCAGCGAAGCCAAGCGGTGTCTACGCCGATGGCCGAGGGGGTTGGTACTTCAAGGCCCGGCTTCCGGCGGATGCAGCAACCGGTCGACGGGAGCAAGTCACCAAGCGGGGGTTCCGGACCATGGCCGAAGCCGGCGGGGCGCGTCGGGAGCTACTCGCTCAGATCGAGACAGGCCGGATCAAGTCGACGCCGGTAGGACTCACGGTCGACAAGCTTCTTGACCTGTACCTGGACGGTCTCGACGCTGATGGCGCACTGTCGGCCAAGACTCGCTACGACTACCGCCACTACGCCGATGATTATGTCCGCCCGCACCTTGGCTCACATCGGGTCCGTGACGTGACTCCCGAGGTTGTCCTGTCATGGCAGAGAAGACTTACAAAGGACGGCGGAACCAAACGAGCGAAGGCTGACGACGGCACCTTGTTGCCGGGCAAACCTCTTGCGCCGAACACGATCAGGCTGGCCCGATCTCCATTGTCGGGAGCGTTCAAATTGGCGGTCGAGTCTGGCATGGTCGTTCTCGACCCGACGACCGGAGTGCCCCGTCCGAAACCGAAGCGATCGATCCCCAAGTACTGGACACCCGAGCAGGCTCGAGAGTTCCTGTCCTTGATGGAAGGGGATCGGACGTGGGCGGTGTGGGCCTTCCTCCTCGGTTCGGGCGTGCGGATTGGCGAACTTGTGTGGCTGCGGTGGCCGAATGTCGACCTCCGTGGGCGAACAGTACGGATCGTGGAGTTCGCTTCGACCCTCGGACACGATTTGGTGCCGTCAGAGGGCAAGAGTCACGACGCCGTTCGCTCCATCGACCTTGACGATGGCCTCGTCAAGGTCCTGAAGGCCCAGCGCAAACTGCAATCCCAGGAAGCGCTGGCGGCAAAGGTTTACGAAACAACCGACTTCGTCTTTACCAAGCGGGCTGGTGGCTCCTACCATCCACAGCGTCTGTCGCGCATACTGGGCGTCTACAGCGAGGAGCTCGGGCTTCCACGTCTCACCGCGCATGGATTGCGACATACGAGCGCGACGCTCATGCTGGCCGTCGGCGTCGCCCCAAAGGTGGCTGCTGAACGGCTGGGACATTCTGATCCCACGCTATTTACCAATCTGTACTCCCATGTGACGCCAACGATGCAGCGGGACGCCGCTGATCGAATCGGCTTGCTGCTTTTTTCCACACCGGAGCGGCAATGAAGTAGGTTCGATTGAGCAAGGGCTGAAGTTCGGTAGCTATCAATCAGGTTCGGCAATTGGTCGTCGTTCACGTACTTCCGTCGGGAGTTGTAGGCAAACATTCAGACCCCCGCAGACATGGGTAGAAGAGGCCTCTGACCCTGCGGTTCGCGAATTCGGCTAGAACGTGTTCGAATTCCACGAGTGTCAGATCCGGAACGTGAGCAGCTCCAAGCGGAGGTCTCAGGGCTTCGTGATTGGAACGCCACGCTCACCGGTGAGGTGGAGCGCTTGACCCGTCGGGTCGACGACTTCACACGACTGATCGGCAAGGGATCGAAGAACTCGTCGGCACCACCGTCGTCGGACTCGCCGAAGAACTAAGGCAG
>Ga0075021_10001335_pt1 | contig 12599 bp, 10 predicted proteins | sample ColStrG_CSR_2012_FD_72749 | JGI IMG/M metagenome (GOLD analysis project Ga0075021, IMG submission 72749) | Freshwater sediment microbial communities in response to fracking from Pennsylvania, USA - Cold Stream Run_MetaG_CSR_2012 | ecosystem: Environmental > Aquatic > Freshwater > Creek >...
CTGTCTCTGGTACGGCATCCCAGCGCTGGTCGCTCTTGTCTGTGTGTTTGCGACCTATGGCCCTGCTCTTGTGGTGGCCCACCAGATCACAGAGTGGCTCGTCCGCTAGGCCTTTCGTTATTCCACAAATCCAGCAACTCGCGGCGCTGGTGGCCCCATTCTACGTCTACTAGGGCTGGTAGTAAGACGCCTGTATCGCTAATCTGCTTGCCTCTGTCTTGCCGCGGCAGATAACTTTTCCGTAACCAGTAACGCGGCGATCCCCCACATATTTGGATGATCACTGCCATGCGCGAAAAAATCTTGTTTCCCGAAATGCGAAAGTTGCGTCCGTGCTCCTGCTGCGTTCTGTTGATCTGGGTGCTCTTTCTTACGCTGGCCGGATTCGCCCAGAATCCCAACGGCTCGCTGCGAGGGGAAGTTTTGGATGCGAGTGGCGCACGCGTGCCCGGGGCCCAAGTGGTTGTAAGGTCGTCCGGGTCGGCCCTGACGCGCGAAGGGGCGGCAGATGACCGCGGAGAATTCCGGGTCGAGGGCTTGTTGCCGGGACGCTATCGCATGACGGTCACCGCCAAAGGCTTTGCCGAGGCCTCCGCCGACGTGGAGGTTGTGGTCAGTTCCGTGCGCGATGTCACGGTTGCGCTGAAGCCGGAGAGCGGACGCGAGACGGTGAATGTGCAAGGGAGGGCATCGTCGATTACGACCGAACCGGTCGATACCGCAAGCGCCGTCCATCAGGGCGCAGTCACGGCGCGTGATCTTGAAACTATTCCGCTCGCCCATCGCAGCTTTGCCAACATTGCGTACTTGGTACCCGGGACCGAACCGGTCGAGCCGTCCGATCCGACCAAGGCGCGCATCACCGCCGTCTCGTTCGGCGGCAGCTCTGGGCTGAATGTGGATGTCTCCGTGGATGGCGGTGACAATTCGGACGACTACATTGGCAGCTTCCTCCAGAATTTTTCCGTTGACGCGATCCAGGAATTTGCCGTGAAGACCTCGCAAGAAGATGCCGACACAGGCCGCACCGTCGGCGGTTCGGTCGTCATTACCACCAAGCACGGCACCAACGAATGGCACGGCAGCGGCGCTTTCTACGAGCGTGGGTCGCGATGGAACGCGCGCTTCCCGATCGACAATCCTGCGCCCGACCCAAAACAGCCGTTCTCCCGTCAGAACTATATCGGAACCATCGGCGGCCCGATCCAACGTGACAAAGTATGGATCTTTGCAGGATTTGAGGCGGTCCACGAAGACGCCAGCATCGGCTATAGCCCGGACAGCCTGACGCAGTTCAACGCGCTGGCGCAGTTGGCCTCCGGGGGACACATTACCGGAGTGAACGACCAGGGACAAACGATCGGAGTGGCTTCAATCGCTGTCCCGAAGAACGTGAAGGTGCCCTTCCGCGATTTCATGGGCACAGTTCGCTTCGACTATGCGCAATCCCCGCGGTCCCAATGGTTTATGCGTGGGTCCCTCGATAACTACACGACCAACAACGACCTGATCCAGCAAGCCACCTTGCCTTCCACGGGCGCAATTTCGGGTTCGAAGTACGAGAACTTTGTCCTCGGCAACCAGTTCACTTTCAGTCCAAGCTGGCTGGGATCGTTCACCTTTGACGCCAGCTATCTCCACCACACTGAATCTCGGAACGGATACCTTGGTTTTGCTCTTGCGTTCCCCTTCAGCTCTACGTTCCACACGATTTCAGGTTTTGAGACGTTTGGCGATAACCTGTTTCAGACGGGGATCACCGCGTTTCCCGTCTTGCGTAACCAGGAAAAATACCAGTTCCGTTACGACGTGAGTCATTCGTCCGGCCGGCACGCTCCGAAATTCGGCATCAATTTCATTCATGAGCCTGTATTGAGCGGCGCGCTCGCGGGAGCGGACGAGACGTTTATTCAGTACACCATTCACGACCCAAATTACTACGCGGACCCGGCGCACGCCGCGGAGTTCTACTTCAGTCCACAGTGCCTGGCGCCAACGCCCGATGACGGTTCGGTGAGCTGCACCTACACTCCAGCTAGCGATGGACGCTTCTCACAGAACGTGAAGCGGCTTGGACTGTTCGCGCAGGATTCGTGGCGCGTGAGTTCGCATTTCACCGTGAATTATGGGTTGCGCTACGACACGACTTTTGGATTATTCACCGGCTCTGGCCGCAGTCAACTGCAAAACCCCGCATACATCACGCTTAAAGCGCTCCAAATTCCGCTGATCAATGGTGCCCCGCACGACTACCGCAAGCAGTTCGGGCCTCGGCTGGGCATCGCGTATTCGCCGGGGCGCAGCGAGAGCACGGTGATCCGAGCCGGCATCGGACTGTACTACAACGACCTGGCGCAGAACGGCTGGGTGGGGGCCTTTCAGGCCTTGAATGCAGCACCGCAGCCCTGCGTTAACCTGGGAGTCGACGTCGGCTGCGTCGGCCAGGGGGCGCTGATCGATCCCCACTACAGAACTCCCTACGCGCTGCACGCCAGCGCGGGAATCCAGCATGCGTTGAATGAACAATGGATTCTCAGCGCCGATTGGACCCATGAGCAGGGAAACCACGCTTACCGAGGCTACAGCTATACGGCGGGACAAGACCTGTTTTCGCCCGACCCAGCCAACCAGCAGTTTGTCCCCAACGTCGACGTCTATCGCACCGACAACCGCTCCACCTATGACGCAATGACGATCCGGCTGCAAGGGAACATGAGCCGCCTCAACCTGACCGCGCACTACACGCTGGCGTCGGCGAAAACCTGGGGCTGCAACGTCGGAGAGCTGTTCGACTACGTGAACGGCGTTTGCGATCCGCTGCATGCGTTTGCGCCGGGCGATTACGGCCCCTCGGGAGAAGACGTCCGTCACCGCTTCGTGCTGGCGGGGACGTTGCATGCGCCAGGCAGTTTTGAAATCTCGACGCTCGTCCAGGTCGAGAGCGCGCGGCCCTTCACCCTGAACGACGGCGCCAGTCGCGCCACGATCAACGGGGCCAAAACAACCCTTGATCAATTCCGCGGCACTCCGTTCGCGCAGGTCGATCTGCGCGTCACGCGCCCATTCCGCATTGGCGATCGCTGGTCGGTGCTGCCCTTTGTGGAGTTCTTCAATCTGTTCAATCGCAACAATCCGTCGAATAACTACGTGGCGGATGTTGCGGCCCTGGGCTTCATTCCAACAGGTGAGCTAGGTGGAAACATCACCGACATGTGCGTAGATGCCGCCTGCACCCGGACGACCCCCATTACAAGCCTCAATCAGTTGCGCAAGCCGGCCGGCGCGCTGGGAGACTTCTTCGGTCCGGGAACCACGGTCGGCGTTCCCTTTGCCGCGCAACTCGGAGTGCGCGTGACCTTCTAAGTTCGCAGTCCTCCGGAGCGGATTCCCGCCTATGGCCACTTGGTGGTCGTGCAAATAGGGCGGACAGGAGTGTCCGCCCCACACGGAATTCGTCTAGCCGCTCGATGGTTTTCTGGCGGCTGCGACTCGGGCGATTCCTTGTAGATCGTTTGTAAGTTCGACCTCCGCCCAGCCCGCCAGCAAATGTCGTACGCCCAGGGCGATTGTCCCGCTGATCTCGAACACCAGCCAACCGCCCGGCCTGAGTACCGCCCGTGCCTGCGGGATCAGACGTTCGATGATCTCCAACCCGGTCGGCCCTGCGAACACCGCGCTTCTCGGCTCGAACTTGCGGACTTCGAGCTGCACGGAATCTTCCTCCGACTCGCCCACGTACGGAGGATTGGAGACCACGAAGTCGAACACTTCCGGCGAGAATCCGCCCAGCAAATCCGCCTGGTGAAACTCGATTCGCGATGTAAGTTCGTGCCGTGCCGCATTGGCCCGGGCGACTTCCAGCGCTTCGGGAGAAATATCGGTAGCCTGGATTTGCGCAGTCGGGAGTTCCTTCGCTAAGGCGAGCGCAATCGCCCCCGAGCCCGTGCCCACATCGACAAAGCGTGGCCTGGACACTCCTGTCCGCGGCTGTTGATGTTGACTTTGGTTCGAATTAGTTCCCGAGATCAGCCCCAGCACTACTTCCACGACGTGCTCCGTTTCCGGACGAGGAATCAGCACGGCCGGTGACACGATCAGATCCACCCCCCAGAATTCCTGATGTCCCGTAATGTACTGCGCCGGAACCCCCGCAACCCGGCGAGAGAGGGCTTCGTCGTAGCGCTGTAGTTCTTCCACCGTCAGTTCCCGCTCCGGATGCGCATGCAAATACGCCCGTTCGCAATCGAGCGTGAACATGATAAGCAGTTCGGCGTTCATGCGCGGGGAGGGAACATGCGCGGCCGTCAGACGTTCGATTGCAGAATTCAAGTTGTGACGAAGATCCACAACTCTATTTCAACACGAAACACGGAGACAATAGGACTGATCGATGCGAAGCGCTCTTAGCCCGCCGCGAGAGTCAGCCGACGATCAAAAAGGCGTGGCGGCGCTTCGGGCCGAACCGGAATACGGCAAAGTCGTCATCGAATGATGCGGCACGATCCAGACCGACACGACGCATGACCGCGAAACTGGTGCGATCCACAAGAGAGAAATCCTGATCTCGGTAGTGCAGGCCAATCTGCCAGGCTGCTTCCATGTCCGCCGTGCCGACCGGCTCGACGGTTGCGGTTCCGCTTCGCAAGCCTTCCCAGAAACGCTCCGCGGCATGGCGGTGGATTCGGTACCGCAGTAGTGTCCAGGTTTCGACCAGCACGTGATCGGTCGTAAACAGCGGCTCGCCACTCTTGAGTATGGATTTTGCACGCCCGTTGCGGATGTCGGAAGAGTCTGCAGCGGCGTACCAAACCGACGTATCGACAAACAGGCTCATGGCCGGGCAGCCGAATGGCGCTGCGATTTCTTCGGCCCGCGCTGAAAGGCATCCGCAAGCATCGTGTTCTTATTTTTCGCAACGTCGGACCCGCCCGAGCCTCCCAGGTCGAACACGCAGGCCACATCCGCTTTGGCCTGTGGCGCGGCGAGATCGCGCGCTACAAGACGGCGCACATACTCCGCCAAGGGTACTCCCAGTTCACTGGCCCGTTGCCGGGCGCGGCGGTGAATCTGCGTGTCCAGCGAAATCTGAGTGCGCGACATCATGATGGCGCCATCATACCATACATACAACCAAGCACTCAACAACCCGCTTCCGGCGGAGGCGAGTTGCACAACCCCGTCCCACGAGAGCCTTCCTTACACTACGCTCGTGGTTTCCTGCTTCATCTTCTCCGCCTGATAATGCGTGATCAACGCGTCGATGATCGGCTGGAGCTTGCCGTCCATCACCTGCTCGAGTTGGTGAATTGTAAAGCCGATGCGATGATCGGTGAGGCGGTTCTGCGGGAAGTTGTAGGTGCGGATTTTTTCCGAGCGGTCGCCCGAGCCGACCATCTGCTTACGCTCTTTGGCCAGCGCGTTCTGCTGCTTTTGCATCTCGACTTCATACAGTCGAGAGCGGAGCACGCGCATGCCCTTTTCGCGGTTCTTAATCTGGGACTTCTCGTCCTGGCAACTGACGACCGTGTTTGTCGGGATGTGGGTGATGCGCACCGCCGAATACGTCGTATTCACCGACTGCCCGCCCGGCCCAGAAGAGCAAAAAGTGTCGATACGCAGATCCTTGGCCTCAATCTTGACATCCACTTCTTCCGCTTCGGGCAGCACGGCTACCGTGATCGCGGAAGTGTGCACTCGCCCTTGCTGCTCGGTCGCGGGCACGCGCTGGACGCGATGCACGCCGCTTTCATATTTCAGGCGCGAATACACGCGATCGCCTTCGATCAGCGCGATCACTTCTTTCAATCCGCCGACCCCCGACTCCGAAGTAGACAGCACTTCCACTTTCCACTTCTGCGTCTCGGCGTAGCGGTTGTACATGCGAAAGACTTCCGCTACGAACAGCGTGGCCTCATCGCCTCCCGTCCCGGCGCGAATTTCCAGAACGATGTTCTTCTCGTCGTTCGGATCCTTGGGCAACAGCAAAACCTTGAGATCCTCTTCGACGGTCACGACTCGCGCTTCGAGCTTCGCCAGTTCCTCCTCGGCGTAGGCGCGCATGTCGGCGTCGCTTTCGTCCGCTAGTACTGCTCTGCTCTCGGCGATGCCGCGCTTCAGGTCTTTGTACTCGCGATATTTCTCAACAACCTCTGAAATTTCGCTATGCGCCTTGGCAGTCTTCTGGTATTTCGCCGAATCGTTGGTAATGTCCGGCGACGCCAGCGCCTGGTTCAGTTCGTCGTAGCGCGCTTCGATTTGGTCAAGTCTCTCGAACATGCTTCTCCGTAGAGGCGAGTCTTGCCCCGTCTCACTCTGCGACAGGAGACGCGGCGAGCCACGTCCCTACTCTCAATTGTATGTTGGACTAGACAGGAGAGAGCAAATGATTCGCGGCGGGCGCCGCTACGCAATCACCAGTTCGCCGCCGCGCTGCTTTTCCAGCTTCATCGCTTCGTCCAGAGCCAGAATCGCGCATTCAACTTCGCGGTTATCCGGAGGCTGAGTCGTAATGCGCTGTAGCCACAGTCCAGGCGCCGTCATCAGCGCAAACAGCGAGCCGCGATGCTTGGCGGCAAAGCGGATGATCTCGTAGGAAACGCCGGCAATCAGCGGCAGCAGAACGATCCGCTCCGCAAACCGCGCCCAGAACGTGGTTACTGGAATAAACATGTAGACAATCATCGAGATGATCATCACCGTCATCAGAAAGCTTGTCCCGCACCGCGGATGGTAGGTTGAGTATTTCTGTACCGCGGCGGTGTCGAGCGCATCGCCATTCTCAAACGCAAACACCGTTTTGTGCTCTGCCCCGTGGTACTCGTACACGCGCCGGATGTCCTTCCACAAAGAAACGCCCCACACGAACAGCAAAAACATTGCGATGCGAATCAACCCGTCCACCAAATTGAAGATGAACTGCTGGCCGAATGCCGGGTTCACTCGCTTCAGTTCGGTCGTTGCCAACAGCGGCAGGTACTTGTACATGAAAATGAAGAAGGCGACGGAGAAGGCGATGTTCACTCCCGCCATCCAGCCGGTGATTTCCATTTTCTTGCCCTGATCGTTCGCGGGCATCTCATCCAGCACCGCATTGGCGGAGAACTTCAGAGCGCGGAACCCCAGAGTCATCGCGTGCCCAAGTGTCATCACGCCACGAACCACCGGCCAACCCATCCACTTGTGCTTCTCAGAAGGCCGTTCGAGGGGCTCGCTGTGGGTAACAATCTCGCCCGACGGCTTGCGCACGGCGATGCCCCAGGCGTGTGGCGAGCGCATCATCACGCCTTCCAGCACAGCCTGTCCGCCGACAAGGGTTTCCTCGCCGCTCTCCAGAGCCGGGAGCAGTTGGATCGCCGTCAGAAAACGCAACATTTGACGCCAACGCCGCATGGGAGATTGCATGACCCTTCGGGGTAGGAAGACTCCTAGGATTAGGTTACCACAACCGACGGGGAGTGCGGCGCCGAGTAGTGTGCAGAATGCAGGAAGCATCGCCTTATATTTCAATCGGTTACCAAGCTCCAACCCGCGACCCGATTAGTGTGCGTGCCCGTGGTGCTCGTGTTCCGAATGAGCGGGGCCGGCCGAGTCGCGGTCATCTTCTGCCGGGATCACGCAGCCATGGGTCGTTTCGCACACCACGTGCTCAAGTTGAATGGTTGTGTGGTGAATGCCAAAGCTCTGCCCGAGTTTCTCATTGATTTCGCGAAGAATGGTGTCGCTTTCTGACGTCGGCATATCGGTTATCCCTACGTGTGCCGAAAGCGCGTGATTCTCCGACCCGATGCTCCACACGTGCAAATCGTGCACATCGCTGACGCCTGCGATCGTCCGCATGGTTGACTCCACGGCGTCCAGGCTCATGCCTCGGGGTGTGCCCTCGAGCAGGATGTTCAGCGTCTCACGCACAATGCCGAGGCTTGACCACAGAATCAGCGCGCCGATCCCGAACGAGAGCGCCGAGTCGATCCAGTACTGTCCGGTCCACAGGATGGCCCAGCCGCCGGCGATTACGGCTGCGGTGGAAAGCGTGTCGCCGACTTCGTGCAAGAGAGCGCTGCGCACGTTCACGTCGCGCCCCGAACGCCACAGCAGCAGCGCGATCGCGCCGTTCATCACCACGCCGGCCGCTGCCACGCCGATCATCAGGCCGGCGCGCACGTGCTCAGGATGTTGAAGCCGCTGAAAGGCCTCGTAGAAGATGAAAAACGCAACCAGGATCAGCGAGATCGAATTGACCAGCGCGGCCAGTACTCCGGCCCGCCGATACCCATACGTCTTGGTGGGGCTCGGCGGACGCCCTTCCAGATACACCGCTACTAGCGACAGCAGCAGCGCGAGGAAATCGGAAAGATTGTGTCCCGCTTCCGAAAGCAAGGCCAGGGAATGCGCACGGATTCCCGCCACCACCAGCAGCACGATGTACAGCGCGGTGACCGCCAGCGAGATGCGTAGCACCCGCCCCGTCCCATGCGAATGGCCGTGGCCGCCGTGCGAGTGCATCATTCAAGTGTAGCGCGGACACAGTACGTGTGGCGCGGACACTCCTGTCCGCCCGGAGCCGGCTGTTGTATGCCGATTGTGGCGCGGGCGCCCCCGACCGCGGTATGCTTAGCGAACTTCGGAGGATGGCATGAAGAAGACTCTGTTGCTTACGGCCGTTGTGGTGGCTGCCGTATCCGCGACCCCCGCCCAAACCAAGAACCCCATCAGCAGCGCGCTCCGCGACATTCTGCCGGGTCGCCAGAAAAACACCATCGCCGCCATCGAAGCGATGCCCGCCGACAAGTTCAACTACAAACCCACCCCTGACCAGATGACATTCGGCCACCTCGTCGCCCACATGGTCGAAGCCAACAACATCCTGTGCAGCAAAGCGGCTGCCGCCCCCGCTCCCAAAGTGGAAGAAGTGAAAGAATCCGACACCAAAGACAAGCTCATCTCAGCGCTCAAGGCCTCCTTCGATTTCTGCTCCGACACGCTCGGGAAAATGGACGACTCAAAACTAGCCGAGACCGTCGAAGTCTTCCCCGGGCGCCAGGGTTCAAGAGCCTGGGCCAGCATGGTCCTCGCCAGCAGCTGGGCCGACCACTACGCCGAAGCCGCCATGTATCTGCGCCTGAACGGAATATTGCCACCGACCGCGAAGAAGTGAGCGGCGATTGGACGGTGGAGAGACGGGCGCCTCGCCCGTCACAGCGAAGTTCACTAGCCCGGATTTCCGGCGTGCGGGCTGTCGGTTTCCCGGATGAGCGCCTTTCTCATGGGCAGGAAGCCGGCCAGTATCATGCTGGCTCCAATCAACATCCAGTTGTCCAGGTCCCAAAACGCAAGAAACAGAGAAGCTCCCAAGGCAACACTCACAATGGACCACGTTGGCGCCACGCCAGTTCCCAGCAGAACGAGAGCCTGCGTCGCCAGACCGAGCATGACCAGTTTGGCGAGAGACGTTGTCACTAGGAATGCGCCTTGCGGAGTAGTCATAGCTGTAAACGTGGCGATTGCTCCCGCCTGGTTCGCGGCATCCACCAGACCGAGCCCCCGGTAAAATGCGGTCCACATACCAAACACGCCGCCCATGTAGGTTGTGCCGCTGATGGTGATCATCAAAGTGACCGCACTCGCAACCGGCCGCGCTCCCCGGCCCAGCAGATACAGCGCAAAAGCGGACATTGACAGCAGGGGCATCGACAGATAGGCGATCATGTGCGGGTCGTGGATCAGCGGAAAGCGGTTGTGCGCAGCGATCAATGCAGCCACGACACGAGCCGGGTCTCTCGGTACATAATGCCAGCGGAAGGTGAGAAAGTCCGCGAAATGGCGGAAGTGCATAATAAAGACAAGAATGAATACGCAAGGAAAAACCAGCATCGCTGCCGCCAGAATCTTGCGGATCGGGTCCGTTGCCGATGGAGTCGCCATGCCGCCGATGCTACAAAACTGGTCGCGGCGGACCAAGCAGAAAAGTTGACGGATGGAGCTTATCAAACACAAATCTGCAACTGTCTCGGATGTTGACCGGAATAGCGCCAACCGGGACCGGCGCGTCCTGCGAACTCGCGAGCAGCTGGACGCCGCTTTCGTAGACCTTCTTCATCGTCGTTCCTACGCCAACATCCGCGTGAGCGACATCGCCAGGAAAGCTGGCGTCGGACGAGCCACGTTTTACGCTCACTATGCTTCGAAAGACGATCTGCTGTTGTCGCAGTTTCGCAGGATTGTCGCGCCCATGCTTGTCGCCCGGCCGCGCGACGCCTGCCCGCTGGATGCCATCGCCTTTTTCGCGCACGTGACGGCTTCGCCCCGGATCTACAAAGCCCTTATGGGACCCGAGGCCGGAGAGGCCCCAAGGATATTGCGAGATTGCATTGAGCAGCGTGTCAGGCAGTCGCTGGGTGAGGGCGATGTCCAGCCTGACGCCGTCAACGCCGATGTCCGGAAGACAATTGTTTCGCGATTCGTGGCCTCGTCCCTGCTTGCCGTGATCGAGTGCTCGATTCAGGGGAAAGCGTGCGAGTCGCCCCAGAGCCTGCAAGTGATCTTCAGCGAGTTGGTTGGGGGAGGGCTGTCTCTTTTCGCGAACGCAAAGGCCAACTCAACCCAAAAGCCCCTCTAACTCCTCTTCCCCAATCACCGCCACCCCCAGCTCCCGCGCCTTGTCCAGCTTCGATCCCGCATCCGCTCCCGCCACCACATAGTCCGTCTTCTTACTCACCGACCCCGAAACCCGCCCGCCTGCATCTTCAATCATCTTCTTCGCCTCGTCCCGCGTGTGACGTACCAGTGTTCCCGTCAGCACAAAAGTCTTTCCCGCCAGCTTCGTACCCTTTTCTTTTTTCTTGCCAGTGAACGTCAACCCTGCCTTCCGCAGATCGCCCACCAGCTTGCGATTGTGCTCATCGCCGAAAAATTCCACGATGCTTTCCGCGATCCGCGGCCCGACTTCGTTCACTTCCTCAAGTTCCTCTGCGCCAGCCTTCATCACGGCATCAAGCGACCCGAAATGTTCGGCCAGAAACTGCGCCGTGCGCTCCCCTACAAATCGAATCCCCAGTCCATAAGTCACCCGCTCCAGAGGCAGCTTCTTCGACGCCTCAATCTCCCCCAGCACGTTCTCCGCCGACTTGTCGCCCATGCGCTCCAGCTTCAGCAGATCGTCCTTCGTCAGCCGGTAAAGATCCGCCACGTTCTTCACCAGCCCGCGTTCCGTCAACTGATTCACCAGCGCCTCGCCCAGGCCGTCAATATCCATTACGTGCCGCGAAGCAAAATGCAGAATCGCCCCTTGCAGCTTCGCCGGACAATTCGCGTTCACGCAGCGATGATCTACCTCGCCCTCGGTCCGCACCACATTGCCGCTGCACACTGGGCAATGCGCCGGCATCTTGAATTGCTTGCGTCCCCGCGGGTGCTCCTTGTCGTCCACTACCTTCACGACTTTTGGAATGACGTCGCCGCCCCGCTCCACCTCGACCCAGTCCCCGATCTTCACCCCCAACCGCTCGATCTCGTCCATGTTATGCAGCGTCGCGCGCGAAACGGTCGTGCCGCCGATAGGCACCGGCTTGAGCGCAGCCACTGGCGTCAGCTTGCCCGTGCGCCCGACCTGCACCAGGATGTCCTCGATCTGCGTTATGCCCCCACGCGCCGCATATTTGAACGCAATCGCCCACCGCGGAGCTTTCCCGGTGAAGCCCAGTTCCCGCTGAAGCGCCGTGCGATCGACTTTCACCACGATTCCATCAATCTCGTAGGCAAGCGAGTCGCGCTTTGCTTCCCAGCTCTGGATAAACGCCCACACCTCCTCCAGGCTCTTCGCGAGCTTTCGGTTCGGATTAACTTTGAAGCCCGCCGCTGCCAGCGCATCCATTGCTTTCGATTGACGGTCGAAATAGGTGCGGCCATCTTTCAGCAGCATGTAGCCGAAGAAGTCCATCCGGCGTTGCGCGGTGATGCTCGGCTCCAGTTGGCGCACGGTTCCCGCGGTCGCGTTGCGCGGATTGGCAAACTGCGATAGCCCCTGTTTCTCGCGCTCTTCATTCATCCTGCGGAACGCGGCGATCGGCATCAGCATCTCGCCGCGCACCTCGAACTCCGCCGGGATGCCAGCCTTCTTGAGCTTGTCTTTCGCAACCGACAGCGGGATCGACCGTACCGTCCGCACATTCGACGTCACATCCTCGCCCTCGCTGCCGTCGCCGCGCGTGATGCCGCGCTCCAGTTGCCCGCCCGAATAGTGCAGCGCCAGCGACATGCCATCCAGCTTCAGTTCGCACATGTACTCGACGTCGCTGCGCCCGCTCAGCTCATGCACACGCCGCTCCCAGTCGCGCAACTCTTCTTCGCTGTAAGCGTTGTCGAGCGAGAGCATGGGCGACGAGTGCCGGACTTTGACGAATCCCTCGCGCGGTTTGCCACCAACGCGCTGCGTCGGCGAGTCGGGAGTGATGAGCTCCGGATGCTCCGCCTCGAGCTTCTTCAGCTCGTTCATCAGCTTGTCGAATTCGGCGTCTGTGATCTGGGGATCGTCCAGCACGTAGTAGCGGTATTCGTGATGCCGGATCTTTTCGCGGAGAGCTTCGGTTTTCTTGTCGAGGGCG
>Ga0075021_10001337_pt1 | contig 12595 bp, 16 predicted proteins | sample ColStrG_CSR_2012_FD_72749 | JGI IMG/M metagenome (GOLD analysis project Ga0075021, IMG submission 72749) | Freshwater sediment microbial communities in response to fracking from Pennsylvania, USA - Cold Stream Run_MetaG_CSR_2012 | ecosystem: Environmental > Aquatic > Freshwater > Creek >...
AGGCACCGTCGGTCGGCCATGAAATGTCCGTCAGCGGTCACGGTCGCCCGTTCAATGTCCACTTTATGCCAATAGCGGACGCAGCCTAAACGCCACTTCTTCGCTTGCAGTCCAAACAGAAAGACCGCCTTGCGGCGGTCTCTCCGAAATCTGACGAAGTCGCGATTGTTCCTACCCTTTGGTTTGAACCACCGGCGCCTTGCCCTTGCCGACCGGAGCCTTGCCTTTGCCGATACAACCAGCAAGGCCAAACGCCAGTACGACGGAGCAGATTACAATTAGAAATTTTTTCATGCGGTACCCCCTGCCTGCTTTCTTTCTACCAAAATCTGTAGTTCACGCCGACCAGGACAGTAGCCTCGGTCGCTTTGGCTTACCCAGTTTTCGAACTCCTGTACCTAAAATGTCGCAATTTTACCCTACCAGAACACCTTAAGAGCAGACATGGTCCTGGCGCCAAATCGTAGGCCGGTTTGCGCAGGGAATGCTCTAGGAGCGCTCTAGTCATTTTCTCGGGTTATAGTCGGCGCCGAACGCGAGATAACACGTGCCAAGGCGACAGCGATGACAACGGGCTTGGCAGTGACGTTGCGTTTTTTAATAACTACGGCGGCCGTGCTCTTATTGTCTGGGTTCACTCAGACTGAGCTAGAAAAAGCTAAAACACAAAGCAATTTTACAAAGACGGTTATTGGAAATGTCTAGCCACAGAAATTCTCAGAGTGGCCCCGACAAATATGCCGGCAGAATTTTCTGTGTTCACAAAACGGGCCTGCCCAAAAGAACGAAATGACTTTTTTGTTACACTTTCCAATTATATCGAGATGCTACATCCCGACGCTGATAAAAGTACGGTTATCTCAGCAGCAAATATAGCGGTCCTGGAAGCGCAAAAAGATGCGGTACAGGCTTTAAATGATTTAAGATCTGGCAAAAGAAAATGGCCAAAGTAATCCCGCACGCGGCAACAGTTGTGCAATAAAAAAACAGCGCGCCGACGGGGCTTGCATTTCGAGAGCCATTTGATCTGGGTCAACGATTGTTGAGCCAGAGGCTATGATTATCGCTACTTCAAGGAAATCTCTACGTGTGAGGAATGTGATGCCCCTGAAACAGCGCCGGGCGGAGGAGAGCGGCGCTCCCTCTACGCTTCCCTTCCCCCATTTCACCGGAACAGGATTTTACCGTGGCTGAAACAACTAAGCTCTCCGTCGGCCAAGCGCTCGAAAAACTGCGCGGTACGGATGCGCCAAAAGCGGCAATGGCGCGGCTCGACGAGAAAATTGACACGCTTGACGAAGAGACAAAGCGCTTGAGGGCGATGAGACACCGCCTGGAACGGGACCAACGACCCGCCACGACTGGGCGCGATGCTCAAAAGACGAGCGTAAGGCGCGTCAAAAAACTAAAAATATTAAGGATCACAATTGGGATAATCATCGTGATCATCCTCTTGGCGTGGAAGTGGGAACTTTTGTCACGCTTTTTTACCTCGCTTTAGATCTCTGTCGACGCCCCAGAGCGTCCGGAGTACGCGTCGCCTCTTTGGATCATCCATATTTTAAACCTGACTCTGGCTGTATCTCCGGCCCGACTATCCGGATGTCCTGCTATGCTCTCAGCCCGTTACTCGTTCGGAAATGATCTAAAACGAACACGCGGATTGCAGACGAGAGATTGCCGCTATATCCACCGCCAGCAATCGTGGCTATTAATGCCGAAGTCGTCAGATTTTGTTGCCGCGCGATCTCGCGCAATCCATTCCAGAACTCATTTTCAAGCGATACACTTGTCTTATGACTGCTGATATAAATGGAGCGCCTGATTGAGTTTTTGGACATCGTCCCGCATCGCAAAAAATGTGTAGTTCGGCTCTGAAGAAATCAAAGCCACGAAGTGTTGCAACGCATTGACTTAGATCAAGAGCCCTTCCAGTAGCATCAGCTCAACGCATTGATTCCAGGCAACCGCGCAGGGCTATCGTGTCGGCCGTGAACGAACCCTGCAGTGACGTGATTTTATCCAGTCGCCTCGTAGCCAGACATTCACGAATGTAATTGCCGCTGCCGCACAGAGCGAGGAGTTTTTCCAGTCCGCCGCCGGAAGGCATGCGTAAACGCGCTGACTTCCTTGTATCCTAGCAGCCAAGCAACTTGCGATATTCGCAGACTCGGCTCGGCAAGATATCGGTAGGCCAAGGCCGAACGCATATGGTCAAGAATTTTTGTAAATGTTGAATGCTCAGAAGTTAATTGGCGCGACAGCGTTCTTGTACTCATGCCCAGCTTTGCAGCTACATTTTCGAGATGTGCTTGCCCATGCGGCAGAAGCTCAGAAATTGCATTTTCGACTTTTACCGTGACAGAGCTAGACCGCAATTGCTTTCGGCGGGCCAAGGCTTCGTCGCAAAATTTTACAAGGCATCGATGGAGATAGGGATCGGCGTTTACAATGGATAAATTCGAAGCAGCCGGACGGAAGTCAACCGAATCGCCGTCAGAATGTTGTTCAACCTTGGTGCCAAAAAATTTCTGGAATTCGTTTTTGGGGTCATTTCTAAGGTGCGCCAGACGCACCTGAATTGGACTAACTTCGTTGTTAGTCAAGTGCCTACAATTGCGTATTAGCGCGGTGATCCAAAATTCAATTTGATGTTTGTCTGTATGCCTTGCCACATCGCTATAGTGGAAAGACACCCTCAAAGAGTCTGTCAGTCCAATTTTTAAAACGATACCTTCATTCGCGATTGAGCTATATCGCTCTAACCTTTTTAAGGCGTCTCCCAAAGTATCTGCCGACGCACCAATATAGTACAAAAAGCCCATCTCCCGGAGATCAAAATCTTGGGCGAGATGAAAACCAAAATTAGTGTCATTAATGTCCTCAGCGACCAAATTGACAAATTCAATTTGCTTTTTGACACTCAGTCGAGGTTGTTCACTGCTTATTTCTTTTGCTGTAAGCCCGACGCGAGTTAGTAGGCTGTCAATGTCAATACCTGCCGCTCTGCCTTTTGCGTAAGCAAGACGCGTAATTAGTCCACCACAGGTTCGCACCGCAACGAATTGCCGTAATCCCGGTTTTTTCATCTCCGATCTCTTTCGTGGCCCAATATATACGAGCTGACTACGTCGTATCGGCGGCGAGAGTGTCCACTTTTGGGTCACTAACAGATATGGCGATCAGTCCGCGTCTTTTCTTTGCGGCCAGGGCGTGTCGCCTATTTGAACGGTCTGGTGTTCCACCAAGTATCGAAAGCTAGAGCGCCAATAAACAAGGCCATCACGTCGACCGACGGCTCAAAACTGCCGCTATGGGTGAAAATGCGCCAAAGTATCCACCCTGCGATAGTGATGATGAACATCCTTGCGTGTTGCCAGACCCTGTCCATGCCTTCTGCCCCAGCTCTCAGGCCCTTGAGAGCGGACATTCGTTGATTACCGACGCTGTTCAATTCTCGCCTATGCCTTCGGAATTCTGTTAATAAGATTAGTTCATAATCCGCATGAGTGAGGCACGATTTTTCAAGATCAACGCTCGGAGTGATGCTCTGGTGATGAAGCCGGACCGTTCGAATCCAGTGATTACGCGGCTGACGGTTTCAATTTCAAGCCCAAGATAATCTGCAATGTCTTGGCGAGGCATCGGAAGATCAAGATAGTCTGTTTTTCCTGTTCGCATTGACAGATCGATTAAGAAGGTCGCCACTCGACACTGGGCGCTCCTGCTGATCAACACAGCATACTCTTGTAAACGGCGAAGCTCTTTTGCCGTATTGGCCAATAGAAAATTCGCAATTCGGTTATCTCTAGCGGCCATGGCAAGCACGGAGCTGCGCTTGAGAACTAGCACAGTTGCGTTCGTCGCAGCCTCGGCAGAAAGCGAATGCGTCAGTTCACCATTGAATCCAAACAGCTCCCCCGAAAGGTAGAAACCAACGATACTGCGGTTGCCATCTTTAAAGGACCTGCAAGATCGCACCACGCCGTCGACAAGGAAGAAAATATATTCAGCAGGATCGCCCTCGATGAAAATCATCTTGTTGCGCGGATGATGAACGGGCCCACGCCGAAGAGCGAGGATACTCCGCATCACGAATTGGGGATCCTCGCCGTGCATAAATACTGGAGCTGCATCCGGCAGATTCCCTTCGATCCCGAGCAATCTCTGCCGGTATTCGAAGCCGATCTTGAGTTCCGCATGGCCCTGCTGCATGTTCTCGTGCCTCCTCGTGGCAATCGCAAGGAGACTACAACTGTGCACAATAGCCCATTCACCAATGGGAAAGACGGACTGTCGAAAAAGGGGGGCGGCCTATCCTTTGGTCTAGTGCGATGATTTCACACGGTGCCGCGGTTCTTCAGCGCCTTTTCCAGGCATTGAATAAGGGCGGCCTCGTCGAAGGGCTTTTTCAAATACCCGAACGCTCCGTCCTTCAGCACGCGCGCGCAAATTTTCTCATCGTCAAAGGCAGTCATGAAGATAATCGGCGTGAAATTACCCTCGGCAATCAATCGTGCCTGGAGGTCGGCACCGCTCATTCCTGGCATCTGAATATCGGTGATCAGACAAGACGAGGACCCATGCGCATTCGAGCGTAAATAATCTTCAGCCGACGCATGCTCAGCAGCGTGATATCCCAACGATCGAACGAGGCTTTTGACGGCATCTCGAACGAATTTATCGTCATCAATGATCGAAATCACGATAATATCCGACAATCTGTGTCCTGTCTGGTCGATAGTAATGGGATTCGGTAATCGCAGGCCATTGTCGACAAGTGATTTTTGCACGCATGTTCGTCAGAAAAACTGTACCTGAGTATAGGTTTCAGGTTCCAGTCTTTCGGACGCCTAAGGCGTCGGCCATCCGCACTAATTCGGCGACCGATTTTGCGCCCATCTTTCGCATCACGTTGCCGCGGTGAAACTTGACGGTCACGACGCTTACTCCGGTCTCGCCAGCGATTTGCTTATTCATCAGGCCCGCAGTCACGAGCTTCATGATCTCTTGTTCCCGCGGCGTCAACGAATCGAAGGCGGACCTTAGTTGCAGCGTAACGTCCGCGGTCTTTCGCCGCTTTCTGTCCTGCTCAAGACCTGCTTGAACGGCATCCAGCATGTCTTGATCTCGAAAGGGCTTGGTCAGGAAATCAACCGCTCCACCCTTTATCGCGCGTATGGACATGGGGATATCGCCATGAGCTGTCATGAAAACTATCGGCAAGGGTAGGTTTTCCTTGTTCAATTCCGACTGAAAGTCGAGCCCGCTTAGACCCGGCAGTCTGACATCCAAGACTAGGCAACTCGGCACGTCCGGCAGTTTCCATTTCAGGAAATCCGGTACGGAGGCGAACAGTTTGGCCTGAAGGCCGACCGATCGAAGAAGGTCAGAGATCGCCCCACGCACGAGTTCGTCATCATCGATGACTATTACCACGGGTTCTTGATCGCCACGTTTCATCGATTGGCACTCGGCCATGAGACATAAAAGACTAACCCGACATCTCCGCGGGACGCCCACAGGCGCGCCCTATGGTCCCACCATCGCCGATTGCCATCAAGGGGCGGAAATCAGCCCAGTGCGGGTTATGGGTAACAGCGAACAGCAAGATATGCGGTCGCTACGTGTGCTCAAAGCGGACATCCTTATCGTGGCTCTAATCGCTCGTCCGCTTCGGCACTGCAGAGGTGAGGTCTTTAACTGGGACGTGCTTTTTCCTTTAATAATTTTGCTCGGTACGCGAATTCGCGCGCGACGGCTTCATAGGCCGATCGAATCTTCGGATCTTTAGCGGAGCGAGCCTTGGCACAATATTCCGCCTCCTTCTGCAGGCAGGAATTTATGTCGAGTATTTGTTTGTCATCGTCCACGCCGAGCGGTCTCTGCCTTAGAAGGTGAAAGCCAAGGGGCAGATATCGGGTATGGCCTTTGACGGAGTTTGTCCTGTTATTGATCGCCAAAAATTTGATAGTGTTTGCCAAACAGAGCTAGGTCCACGAAACTCTGGGGACATCGCAAATCGGATGTCCCCTTTGCCACAAATAGCGGACATTCGTCGGACGCTTTGGAATTTGCGGCTTAATTATCTGGCGATCTGATTAAGTAGAATAAGCCCAGCCAGGCCGCATTCGAAAGTACGCAATGGAAACATTGAGCCAAGGCCGGCGCCCTGTACTTTGGTATTGGTGCATTGTCCAAAGATACAATGTCCCTTTAGCGCATGAGACATGCACAATGGCGACCTGCATCCGGGGGGAACACCGGAAGGGAGTTACGCCATGATCCGCACCGCCATCATCTCCGTGGTCGCATCATTTGTTCTCGTTGGTGCCTGGACCGTCAGCCTAGTCAGCTATCATCCGGCGACCGACCTGAAGCCGCTAGCCTCACTCAGCACGAACGTTGAGTAACTACCCCATGATAATCGGACGCGAAATGATGTTTGCCGCCGTTGCCATGCTCACGGCTACGCTCGTAATTGCGCTCGTTGGCAGTTGGCTAATTTAGAAACGAGCCGTCGCAGGTCATTCATGTGCGCGCTCGGGTGAACGCAGTTTATCAGGACCAATGGGCTGAAATATGAATTGGTCGATGTACACCGCAAACCGCGCCACCCACCTCAAGATTGTGGTGGTCGGGGTTGCCGCGGCGCTGATGATCGCCGTGATCGGCATCTCGGCACGCGAGCTCAATCTCGGCACGGATATCATGACCGCGCAAACCCCGACCGTTATCAAGGCTGGTGGCCCGGTGGTGTTCACCGACCGCAGCGGTCCGGTCGTCCGCTAGCTCGCGCTTGGCTCGTCTAGCGTTCGGGACCCCGCCGCAAGGGCGGTCTAAAGGTGAGCGACGCGGAACATCCCCAGGCCCTCATATCCGCTTTGCCCCAATACCGGACATAGGCCGATGACCACTACACGTCACACGTCTGTTTTGTCCAGAGTTCGGTAATTTCAACGAGAGAGCGCATTTAATAGGAGGCTACCGCCAAATACGACCATCGCGGCCAAAGTGATTATTTCGACGATGTGGCGATCGACAAATTCCGCAACCTTCATTCGCAAAAAAAATCACATGAATAGGGAACCATTTTGATTTGGGTCAACGCCGTTGAACACAATGGCGTGATTATTGATACCCCATCAGCGAATTTCATCGGACGGACGCGATGGTGACCCATTGTGGCCGAAATCAGATGCCATCCAGGTGTTCGATATGTTTGGTGAACCGCGAGTGCGTAAGCGTTGGCTTGTTGTAGCGGCCGTTCTGGCAATAACCCAAACGGCCGGCGACACAGCTAAGGCTCAATTCTTCTGGGACCAGCAATACCAGCATAAGCGGACACAACCTCAAGCTGGAGGTTTTTTCCGGAATTTCTTCGGCTCGGACAATTCACGGTCCTACGAAGACGAATACAGCCCACCACAACAGCGGCGAGAGCGACAACACGAACAACAGTCTAGCGAAAGCTCGCGCGCGCCACCGCCTCGTAAAGTAGATTCGAATGTCCAACCTACGATGTCCATCGTCGTGATGGGCGACGACATGGCCGACTGGCTTGCCTATGGATTGGAAAATGTATTTGCCGATTCGCCGGACATCGGCATCGTCCGCAAGAACAAACTCTACTCGGGCCTCCTGCGATACGAGGCCAAAGGTGACCTCGACTGGTGGCACGTGGCGCGCGATATGTTGGCGCAGCAAAAGGCCGACTACGTGCTCATGATGCTTGGTCTTAGCGATCGTCAGGACATTCGCGAAAAAGATCTGGTCAAAGAGGCCGAAACCAAAGCTAAAGATCAGCAGGCCAAGGACGAAGTTGAAAAAAAGAGCGGACAGAAGTCTGCCAAGGCTAATGATAGCGGGCAGAAGCCGGTCAAGTCTGATGACGCTGACGAGATCGGCGCGGCGACGCCGCAGCCCGGCAAAAAAGCCCGTGGCGACGCTGAGTTCCGGAGCGACGAATGGGCAAAGATCTACTCGCGACGCATCGACGAGACGATCGCCGCTCTAAAGAGCAAAGGTGTTCCGGTCATTTGGGTTGGCCTACCGCCAATTCGCGGCACCCGTTCCACGGCTGACGCCGCCTACCTTAACGATCTCTATCGCGCGCGGGCGGAGCGCGCCGGCATCACCTACATCGACGTCTGGGACAGCTTCGCGGATGAAGCCGGCAAGTATTCCAACTTCGGTCCCGACTATGAGGGACAGATGCGCCGGCTGCGTTTAAGTGACGGAGTTTTCTTCACAAAATATGGAGCGGCTAAGCTTGCCCATTATGTCGAGCGCGAATTGCGTCGTTATATGAACAATCGAGTGCCGGTAGCGCTGCCTTCCGGGCCGGTTGAACCAACGTCACCGGAGTCGAAACCGACAGAACGGCCGCTGGCGGGACCGGTAATACCATTGACGGGAACGTCGAATTACAAAGATTCTGAAGAGCTGCTTGGGGCTCCTGGCAGCAGTCCAATCCACGGCGATGCGGTCGCCACGAAAGTCTTGACGAATGGCGAGACGGTGGCCGCTCCACGTGAGCGCGCTGACAATTTTGCCTGGCCGCAAGGCGGTGATACCCGGTCAGCTCAGTCTGGGCCATCGCCTCCTGTGCCGGCTCAGCCGAAGGCTGCGCCCGATGCGGCGACAAGTGCTTTGGCCTCGGCGCCGGCCGAAAATAAACAAGAAGTGCGGAAGAAAGACAATACTAGAAAGCTCACGCAGAAGACAACAACAACCCCGACACGACCGGAAAGTACAAAGCCAAAATCGCCACAAGACGATGTGCCGCGCCCACCGATGCCGGTTGGCCCTTGGAATGGTTCCCTTGGCCGGGCGCGTTGATCTGGGCCGCCATTTGAACTGACATGATGCATTGAACTAACACGATGCATCCGCTTTCGAAGTCTGGTTCATCCCCAAAAGTGGACATCGTCGTGCCGCTCATTCGATCACCTCGTTTGCGCGTGCTAGGGGTGTGTCGGCGGCACTGCGCGGCCGACTTGCGAAAGACCCACCGCTTGCCTCAACAAGCGGTGGGTCTCCTAGCCAATCGATGTCAGTTGCATGGTCAGACGACGAGGTCACCCTCCGCTGCCGACTGTTCGCGCCATGCTATCTATGCAGGGCGCACTGAGTTCAGTGAGGTGAGACTGCAAACAAGCTTCAATTCTGCCGCCGCCAGGTTCCACGCCTGCGCACTTCGTTCTGATGTCGCCGCGGCATTCGCTCGCAATTGCCGCGGCCCCGACCAGCGCCGCTTGGCACGGCCGGGTGAGGTCCGCTAGATGCGAGTTAAGGCAGGACCTGATCCCGCCTGCCGGCACGTCTCCACACGCCGCCCTGATATCGGCGGCACATTCTCTTGCGACCTCTCGTTGTTGCGCCATCGTATATGTTGTCGAGAGCAACACGATGGCACCGATTGCAAAAATAATCTTTTGCATAGGCTATCCTCCGGATGGTTTGACTAGCTGTGTGCAGTAGCCAAGGGCGGACGTTCAGTCCTTGGCATCCTCATGTCGATTGGAGCGCTGTGGTTTGGTCAGCGTAACCTGCTGTCACCCGCTACATGCGAGCGGCCCATGGGGCTTCTCCAATTATGGTGATCGCGCGATCAGAACTGCCACCATTGCCTATACCGGGTGCCATACCCAGAATAAGAATAAGGTTGCTGGTAATAGCCATAGCGGTTGAACGGCTGATACGCGTATCCATATCCGGACGACGGCTGGTATGTCCCGTATCCGTATCCATAGTTACCGTAGTACCCGTGCCGATACGCACGCCGATGTACCCTGCGATTAACGCCCGCAACGCTTCCTGGAGTGAGAGGACGACCAATCACGGCTGAGGCACTGTCCACGGACAACGCCACGTTTCCCTCGGGCAACAAGCGAAGCGAGAGCGGAGTTGCGCACAAAATGCAAGCGAAGAGTGCTGTTGCTCCGACAGTTACGACTTTCGACATCGCGACCTCCTAAGTGTGCCCCCGGAGCCGCACAAAGGATGGCCGCGCACTGAAAACTCGCATTGATCTACGTCAACGGGCGAGGACAGAATTTTTAGGTTCTCGATTACCGAAGCAGTTGATGCCGGCTTTGTGCCAATAGCGGACATTGTAGCCGCAATTGGTCAGAGTTTGCATCGATAGAAGGGAATTCCCATTTCAGGAAACGAAGGATAAATCCGAGTTAACTGGTTGTCTGAATCTATTTTTGCGCTGACTTGCTGCGTACCAAGCACTGCTAGATCTGTAGTGCACGAGGCAATCAATTGCAGAACGCCGCCCTCCTCTTTGCGTTTGGTTATTTTGCACGCCTTTGCCGGTCCCCTGAGTTGATCTCCTTCAACTATGAAGCCGCTGCCAAAAACATCTGAATTTCGGGTCATCGTAATCCTGTTGTTTTTTTTACGAACATCTTGCCGCAGTTGTCCGCATTAGTCGTCCAGGCGCCGTTCAGGTCGAATGCATTGGCGGAAAAGCTGAACATTAAGCAGGAGCAAAACAGCATTCCGGCGGCTGATTTAAACATTCACGCTCTCCTTTTTTGATGCCGTCGCATGGTTAGTCCCGCTCGCCAGTTGTGGGGCTAAAATCCGACTTTGTCCGCTATTGTCCAAAAGCGGACATTCGGGGATGGGCGCAGATGTCCGCTATGCCAATAGCGGACATTTCGCAGCGACACTCAATGCGGAAGGGGCCACCCTTCGGTAGCCCCTCAAACGCCCTTATTGTTTTTGTCCCGTTGTGGTTGGTATCGCCGTGGTTGGTGGCGTCGTGGTTGGTGTCTTCTTATAGCGCCGGTCCTGACGTCGATCACGCCGATTAGCGCCAGCAACGCTCACGGCTGAGGCTGGATTACCAACACGGGCCTCAGCATCGGTTGCGGTGAGCACCGTCGCCGGCACTGCAAGACTCAACGCAGCCGCCGAGGCCAGAAGGGAAAAGGCTCCTCGACGCGAGATAAGTTCCAAATTAAATCTTTCACTCATGGCGAACTCCTGCCCGTTGGGCTGTTGGTGACCATGAGTTACCCGAAAGCACGCAGTCAATTTTGATCTACATCAACGGCGAAGCGCGACGTAAAAAGCGGCAAATCTTGATGTCTGCTTTACCCCCGAAAGCGGACATTCACGGGCACGGTTGAGATGTCCGCTTTGCGCCAATAGCGCACATCGTAGCCTGCAATTGGTTAGAGTTTGCGTGCCAGGGTCGAAAACAAAAACCCCCCAGCTTCATCCGCCAAGGGGTTCTGGACATCTTGGATGCCTGCTAGGGGACGGGGAGATGACACCCAATGTTCCAAAAACATTAAATCTCACAGCCCGCCACGGGAGGCATTGATATGGATCAACGGGCGCCTGCGCGCTGAGGTTGCGACTGACCTATCCCCAAATATACCGACGTATAGGCTGACGCGCCGCTGCAGGCAGCTACATCTTCCGATGTTGTATACGAGTGGCATTGTCGCGGCTGTCACCGTCGGCTTCGTGATTTGGTTCACAATCGTCGTGACGGCTCTCCGCAGCGCGTTGTGACCGCTGTTGGCGTGCGATAACGCCTGACGAGCCTACCGGCAGCGGAAACCCTTTCCCGCTCCCGGAATTAGTTTTTGTCACGCGTGAGGTGTGCCATGTCCGCTGCGGAAATTAGCACCGTGAAAGCACGGCAAAGCGCCAACGAAATCGATTGGCGACATGTTTGGTTTACCAACGTCATGATTGATAGCGGCAAGTCCTGGCCGCCGAACGTCGCCCGCCATAAAACGCAGGCTAGGAAGGACTCTTTGACGCTGCGTCTGCGCAAGCTTCGTCGCATGCGGTTGGTCCTCGGCCCGCCGTAACGAAAGCTATTTGATAGCGGGCACTGAGTCGATTTGAACATGCCAGAGCTAATCAGGTTCTTTTCAGCCAAAGGTGCCGCGTGCTTGCAAAGGAGTGCCGGGTAACAGCCCTCCTATTTCACAATCAGAAGGCGCGCGACGACATGTTTCGACTCGCCAACGATTATGAGAGCAAGGCTCTTCTGGCCGAGGAATTGGAGGCAACTTTGCGGACGCCCATCAAAGAAAGCCCCTCGCTCATTCCCGGTATAGTAGAGACTTTTGTAAACCGGATTAGAGCGGGCGCAAACCAATCGGACCAGCGTGTACCTAATCCCGTTGGCGATAACATTGTCGGTGTTCGCACAGTAAAAACACATGTGCGTCGAAAGCGAACATCTCGACAACCTACGCCAACAAATACTCTTTAATCTTTCGTAACTGTTGCAAACCCGTCCCCTTGGGTGGCGAATTCTTGGGACGTCCGATTTGGGTCATAAGCGGACATTACGCCCACCAATCGCTATGTCCGCCTTACCCCCAATAGCGGACATTCGTTCTTGGACCGTTGATGTCTGCTTTGTGCCAATAGCGGACATTCCCACATCCGTCTCACTCAGCTCGGTACGTCATCTGTTGACGCAATCGGTAACTCGATCTCAAAAATGGAGCCGTGAGAACTCGTTTCAACAAGCCGCAAGTTACCGCCGTGATCCTGAGCAACAGTTCGACAGATAGCAAGGCCTAATCCCATGCCGGTAGGTTTCGTAGTG